>JAABUY010002324.1_pt1 | contig 22882 bp, 17 predicted proteins | sample 5560271 | NCBI WGS metagenome assembly JAABUY01 (sample SAMN10711886, study PRJNA513374) | rock metagenome | isolation source: Antarctica rocks | place: Antarctica: Victoria Land, University Valley | reverse complement strand
GTCTCGGTCGGGTCGTAGCAGCGGTAGGCCCCGACCGCGGTCAGCTCCGGCAACTCGGGGACCTCGAGCCGCCAGCCCTCGTCGTCGCCGAGGTGCAAATGGAGGCGGTTCAGCTTGTAGGTGGCCATCTCCTCGATGAGCTTGAGCACCTCGGCCTTCGAATGGAAGTTGCGCGCGAGGTCGATGTGCATGCCGCGGATAGTGAACCGCGGGCCGTCGCCGATCGCCAGCGGGCGCAGGTCGCCCCGGTCGGCGCCGACCTGCTGGGCGAGCGAGCGGATGGCGTACGACGCGCCGGCGGCGTCGGCGGCGCGGACCTCGATCCTGCCGCCGCCCTGGCTGTCGTCCGCGACGGTGCGGATCGTGTAGCTTCCCGCGGGGCCGACGCCGGCATCGACGGCGACCTGGAGCGTGGGGCCGCGGTCGGCGTCGTGGACGCCCAGCGCCTTCAGGTAATCCACCGCCGCCGCGACGTCGCCCGGCTGGACGTTGTTCAGCTTCAGCGTGACGCCGTGCCCGACATCGAGCGTCCGGCCGGGCAGGTGGGCCTCCTGGCGCGGCGTCGGCAGGATGGCGAACTGCGGCGCGGGCTGGGCCACCGTCGAGCGGGCGTTCTGCAGGTAGGCCATCTGCGGCGTCAGCCACCTGGTTGCGTCGTCGGTCGAGCTTCTTGCCTGCCGCGCCTCATCCGTCAGCGGGGTCACGAACGGCAGCTGCTCGAAGCCGGTGTCCGGATTGGTCGTCGGCTGCGACGCGGCAATCGTCCGGGCACGCAGGCCGTCGACCACGATAAAGGCGTTGGGTTTGGAGAACGACACCGTGTAGTCGTGCCCGGGCGCGTTGATCTTGATGCCGTAGGTTTGCCCGCTCTGGAACACGGCGCCCGGCTTGGTCGCGATTTGGAACAGGTCGCCGTTGATGGGGGTGAGGTCGAACAGGTCGCTCTCGATGCTGGCGATCGGAAAAACGAAGCTGACGAACATCTTCCAGCTGCCTTGCAGCGGCTGAGCGGGCATCGTGATGTCCAGGCGCGACGTGAAGCACGTGCCGCCACCCGAGCAGGCGGCGCCGGACAGGTTGTCCAGGACGGTGAAGCGGTAGCCCACAGCAGCGGCAAACTGGTCGAGACTGGATTGATCGGTGGCGTGCGCCTGCGCGATCGGCAGCAACAACGCCGCCACGCCGCCAAGCGCCCATAGCCGGAACGAGCTGGAGTTCTTAATCCGAGCCATAGGCGCTCTCCAATTTTTATTGGTTCTTTACTGCCGCGTCGCAAAGCGGCGACGATCAAGTCCTAACTGTTAATTTACCGGAAAGATATCCGAAAGATGAACAAAAGTTTTGTTGCGAATTACGCTGCCGCCAGCTCCGGCGGCGCCATCGCCCCGGTCATGATCGCCACCGCGTCCGACATGCTGTAATCGGTCGGGCGGATGACCGTGGCCCGGCGGCCCAGCCGCATGATGTGGATGCGGTCGGCGACCTCGAACACGTGCGGCATGTTGTGGCTGATGAGCACGATCGGGATGCCGCGGCGCTTCACCTCGACGATCAGCTCCAGCACCCGCCGGCTCTCCTTCACGCCCAGCGCCGCGGTCGGCTCGTCCATGATGATCATGCGGCTGGCGAAGGCGGCGGCCCGCGCCACCGCGACGCCCTGGCGCTGGCCGCCGGACAGCGTCTCCACCGCCTGGTCGATGTTCTGGATGGTGAGCAGGCCCAGCGAGGACAGCTGCCGGCGCGCCTGGCGTTGCATCTCGGCGCGGTCCAGGCAGCCGAACACGCGCCCCATCACGTCCTTGCGCCGGATCTCGCGGCCGAGGAACAAATTGTCGGCGATGCTCAGCGCCGGCGAGACGGCGAGGTTCTGGAACACCGTCTCGATGCCGGCGTCGCGCGCCTCCAGCGGGGAGCGGAACAGCACGCGCTCGCCGTTCATGCGGATCTCGCCCTCGTCGGGCAGCATGGCGCCGGCCAGCGCCTTGATGAGCGAGGACTTGCCCGCGCCGTTGTCGCCGATCACCGCCAGGATCTCGCCCGGCAGCAGCTCGAAGTCGGCGTGGTCGAGCGCGGTGACGCGGCCGAACCGCTTGACCAGCCCGCGCCCCTCCATGACGGGGACCACGTTCGTGGCGCTCATGCCGAGGCCTGCCTGATCCACTGGTCGATGGCGACCGCGGTGATGATGAGCAGGCCCACGGTGAACTCCTGCCACAGCACGTCGACGCCGGCGAGCGCCAGGCCGTTGCGGAACACGCCGACGATCAGCGCCCCCAGCAGAGTGCCCCAGATCGAGCCGCGGCCGCCGAACAGGCTGGTGCCGCCGATCACCACGGCGGTGATGCTGTCGAGGTTGGAGGTGTAGCCGGATTGCGGGCTGATCGCGCCGGTGCGCCCGATCAGCACCCAGCCGGCGACGGCGCAGATGAAGCCGGACAGCGTGTAGACGCCGAGCAGGACGCGCGTGGTCTGGATGCCGGCGAGGCGGGCCGAGACGGGATCGTCGCCGGTCGCCTTGATGTGGGTGCCGAACGCCGTCCAATTCAGCAGGTACCACGCGGCCAAGGTCAGCAGGATCATCAGGATCGAGCCGTAGGTGATCTGCGCGCCGGCGATGTCGATGGCGCTGCCGGTCCATTGCAGGAACGGCGCCTGCTCGCCGATGTCGGTCGAGCGGATGGTCTCGCTGTCCGAGTACCACAGCACCAGCGCGAAGTAGACGCTCCAGGTGCCGAGCGTCGCGATGAACGGCGGCATCTTGAACAGCGTGATGAGCGATCCGTTGACGGCGCCACAGGCCATGCCGATGAGCAGCCCGGCGGGGAACGCCACGATGATCGGCAGCCCGTGGTCGACCGCGAGCCGGCCCATGACGACCGAGGCCAGCACCATGATGGCGCCGACCGACAGGTCGATGCCGGCGGTGAAGACGATCAAGGTCTGGGCGATGCCGACGGTGCCGATGATGGTCACCTGCTGCAGGATCAGCGACAGGTTGAACGGCGCGAAGAAGCGGCCGCCGACGACCGCGCTGAACAGCAGCGCGCTCAGCAGCAGGATGAACGCCGGGATGATGGTCGGATTGCCGTGCAGCAGGTGGTGCAGGCGTTTCACCGGCGAGTCGCGGGTGTCCTCGATAACCACGTGCCCGGCCTGGGCGGGCAGAGCTGCCTCGAATTCCTGCATGGCTGCCTCGGTGGTTGATGGCGTGCGGGCATCGTGGGTGGCCGGGGCGGGCGGCCGGGTTCGCGCCCAGCCGCCCGTCGGCTAGGCTTGGTTCAGCCCCAGCACTTCTTCATGCCTTCGGCGGTGGTGATCGACGGCACGCCGGCGACCGGGTGGTCGGTCACCAGCGTCGCTCCGGTGTCGACGAAGCCGGCGGCCAACACCTCCGGCTTCTTGCCGGTCTTGGCGAACGTGGCGATGGCGTCGACGCCGCGCGCCGCCATCAGCAGCGGGAACTGCATCGAGGTCGCGCCGATGATGCCGGCCTTGACGTTCTTGACGCCCGGGCAGCCGCCGTCGATCGAGACGATCAGCACCTTGCTTTGCTTGCCCACCGCCTTCAGCGCCTCGTAGGCGCCGGCGGCGGACGGTTCGTTGATGGTGTAGACGAGGTTCACGTCCGGCGATTTCTGCAACAGGTTCTCCATCGCCTTGCGCCCGCCCTCCTCGGCGCCGGCGGTGACGTCGTGGCCGATCACCCGCGGATCGCTCTCGCTGCCGTTCTTGGCGAGGTCGGCGTAGGCGATGCCGAAACCCTTCAGGAAGCCGTGGTCGCGCAGGTAGTCGACCGTCACCGGGCTTACCGTCAGGTCGAGCATGGCGATTTTGGCGTCGGCGGCCCTGGCGCCCAGGGTCTTGTTGGCCCACTCGCCGATCAGCTGGCCGGCCTTGAAGTTGTCGGTGGCGAAGGTCGCGTCGGCCGCGGTGATCGGGTCGAGCGGGGTGTCCAAGGTGATCACCAGCAGGCCGGCGTCGCGCGCCTTCTTCACCGTCGGCACGATGGCGCGGCTGTCGCTGGGCACCAGCATGAAGCCCTTGGCGCCGGCCGAGATCAGGCTCTCGATGGCGGCCACCTCGGCTTCGTTGTCGCCGTCGTACTTGCCGGCGAACGAGCGCAGCTCGATGCCCTGCTTCTTGGCTTCGGACACGGCGCCCTGTTTCATCTTGACGAAGAACGGGTTGATGTTGGTCTTGGTGATGAGGCCGACGATCTCGGCGGCGTGTGCCGGAGCCGTGGCGGCGAGCGCCAGCGCCATGATGCCGGCCAGCGATGCGGCGATGGTGCGAGACTTCATGGTCATGGCGTGCTCCCGTTGCGGCGTTCTTGACGGCCGGACGTTGGCGCCGGCGTGGGAGCACTTAACCAGCGTGGGTGACGGGTTTCAATGTTGTTCCTTGGGCTACTCCCAGGAGGCGTCGTTGCGCGGCAGCCGGCGTTGGTCGTCGACCACCCGGACCCGGTGGGGCAGGAGGTCGGTCCAATGCCAGAACACCATCGGGATCGAATGCCCAGCGCGGGTTATGAGCGCGGAAGACGGTGCCGGTCAGCCTCACGCATAGAGCTTTTGCCCACGCTGCCGACGCCCTTGAGGATGATGACATGAGGCTGCGGCATCGGACTTGTTTCATCGCTTGTCTATGGCCGCGCCGACATCCATCGCGAATCTCGCCTGCGCGCAACCCCGGTGGCGGAACACGCTTCGCTCTTCCGTCGTACGCTCCGACGTGTCAGCTATGCCGGACTGCATGGAAGCCACGTGCCGGCCTGCCAATTGCGGCGCGTCTGAGGGGACCTTCAATGAGCTGCCGCATGCTCTTGCTCGCTGTCGCCCTGGCCTGTTCGAGCGTGAGCGGGGCAAGGGCCGACGGCAACTCCGGCGCCGCCGACCCGGCGCTCGAGATCGGCGCGATCCACACCTACGCCTCCGAAGCCCAGGCACGGGCCTCCTGCAGGGACCCCGTTGTCTGGGCGGATCGCTACGCGGGGTATTTCTACCGCCGGCACGACAAGGAATACGCAAAGACCGCGCAAGGGTCCTACGCATGCCAGGGCAACGCGCTCAAGGGAAACTACTGGGGCACCAGCCCGCTGAGCAGCATGGCAAAAGGTCACGGCCCTGGCCGGGTGTTTCCCTACACACCGCTGCCGCAACCCCCTACCTCCTGAGTTCGGCCGCCGACGGCCGGCGAAGCCTTCCCCATTACAGCGTCCGCAGCATCCCACCGTCAACGAAATACGCCGCCCCCACCGAGTAACTCGCCCGCTCCGAGCAGAGGAACACGAAGAAGTCGGCGATTTCCGCCGGCGTCGCGAAGCGGTCGATGGGCGCAAACTCGCGCGCCACGCCGGCCAGGTGCGCCTCCCAGTCGCCGCCGCTTGACGCCGTCAGCTGCTTGGCGGTCTTGATCCAGTCCGGCGTCAGCACCAAGCCGGGGTTGATCGCGTTCACCCGGATGTTGTCGCCGACCACCTCGTTGGCGAGGTTCTTGGAGAACATCACCAGCGCTGCCTTGGTGACGTTGTAGATCGGCTCGTAGCCGAGCGGCTGGGCGGCGCAGATCGAGCCGTTGTGCAAGATCGCGCCGCCGCCGCGACGCCGCATCGACGGCACCACGCCGCGCGCCAGCCGCACCGCCGCCATCACGTGCAGCTCCCAGTAGGCCTGCCACTTCTCGTCGGGAGCCTCCATGATGGTCTCGTTGCTGCCGGTGCCGGCGTTGTTGACGAGGATGTCGACGCCGCCGAACTCCTGCTCGGCCGCGGCCACCAGCGCCGCCGCGCCGTCGACGGTCGCCACGTCGCAAGCGACCGGCAGCGCGTCCACCGAGTAGGCGGCGGCGAGGCGCGCGGCTTGCTCGGCCAGCCGTTCCCCGCCGCGCGCCGCCATGACCAGGTGCACGCCCTCGGCGGCCAAGCCCTCGGCCACTGCGAGGCCGATGCCGACGCTGGCGCCGGTGACGACCGCGACCTTGCCGCGCAGTTTCAGGTCCATTCGGACGCTCTCCCCTTCAATCAGGCCCGCATCCGCTCGCCGGCCGGGTCGAACGGCGCGTCGGGCGAGATCGTCGCGCGCCGCCGCTCGCCCAGGATGTCGATGGCGAAGGCGTCGTTGGCGTGCGCCAGGTGCGCCGGCACGTAGGCCAGCGCCAGCGACCGGCCGATGAAATGGCCGAACCCGCCGGAGGTCACCCAGCCGACCGCCTCCCCGTCGTAGCGCACCGGCTCGTCGCCCGCCACGTCGGCGTCGCCGGCATCGACCAGCAGCGTCACCAGCCGCAGCCTGCCGCCGTCGTCACGCTCGCGCGCCGCCGCGTCGCGGCCGATGAAGTCCCCCTTTCGCAGGTTCACGAAGCGCGCCAGCCCGGCCTCCTGCGGCCCGTACAACGGGCGGTACTCGCGCGCCCACGTGCCGAAACCCTTCTCCAGCCGCAGCGCGTTCAGCGCCCGCGTGCCCACATGGCGGATGCCGAACTCGGCGCCCTCGCGCAGCAGCGCCTCGTACAGCGCCGGCTGGTGGTCCGGCGTCACCCACAGCTCGTAGCCGAGGTCGCCGGTGAAGGTCAGCCGCCCGACCGTCGCCGGCGCCATGCCCAACGTCATGCGCCCGTAATGCATGAACGGGAACGCGGCGTTGGACACGTCGCGGTCGGCGAGGCGGGCCAGCAGCTCTCGGGAGCGCGGGCCGGCGATGGACAGGCCGGTCAGGTCCGAGCGCCGCGAGCGGATCGAAACGCCGCTGGCCGGCGCGTGCGCCTCCCACCAGCGCAGGTGATATTCCTCAGCGCCGCCGCTGCCGAACACATGGAACAATTCGCCGGACAGCCGCGCCACCGTGAAGTCGCCGATCAGCTTGCCGTTCGGGTTCAGCATCGGCGCCAGCGCCACGCGGCCGACTTCGGGCATTCGGTTGGCCAGCATCCGCGACAGGAACGCTTCCGCGCCCGGTCCGGAAACCTCGTACTTGGCGTAGCCGGTGGTCTCGATCATGCCGACGCCGGTGCGGACCGCCTGGCACTCGACGCCGACCGGGCCGTGCGCGTTGGAGCGGCGGAAGCCGATCTCCTCGATCGGCGCGCTGCCCGGCTCGCCGTACCAGAGCGGGTACTCCAGGCCCCACGCCGCGCCGAACACCGCGCCCGCCGCCTTCAGCTGCGAGTGGATCGGCGTCACGCGCAACGGGCGGCCGGCGGGCAGCTCCTCGTTGGGGAAGGTCACGCGGAAGCGCCGGCCGTAGTTTTCCCGGACCTTGGCGTTGGTGTAGGCCATGGTGGTCCAGTCGCCGTAGCGCGCCACGTCCATCGCCCAGATGTCGAAACCGGGATCGCCGTGGACCATCCAGCCGGCCAGCGACAGACCGACGCCGCCGCCCTGGCTGAACCCCGCCATCACCCCGCAGGCGACCCAGAAGTTACGCAGGCCGCGCACCGGCCCGATCAGCGGGTTGCCGTCGGGGGCGAAGGTGAACGGGCCGTTGATGACCTGCTTGATGCCGACGTCGGCCAGCGCCGGGAAGTGCTCGAAGCCTATTTGAAGGTTGTCGGCGATGCGGTCGAGGTCGGGGATCAGCAGTTCGGCCTTGAACCCCCACGGCGTCTGCCGCGGCGACCACGGCACGCCGCGGCGCTCGTAGGTGCCGAGCAGGATGCCCTGGCGTTCCTGGCGCAGGTAGATCTCGCCCTCGAAGTCGATGGCGCCGGGCAGCTCCTGCGCGCCGAGGTGCTGCGGCACGTCCTCGGTGATGAGGTACTGGTGCTCCATCGCCAGCACCGGCAGCTCCAGTCCGACCATGCGCCCGACCTCGCGCGCCCACAGGCCGCCGGCGTTGACCACGTGCTCGGCGACGACCGTGCCGCGGTCGGTGACCACGTCCCAGCCGCCGTCCGCGCGGGCGACCAGCTGTTCCACCTTGGTCTTGAGGTAGATCTCGGCGCCGCCCAGCTTGGCCGAGCGGGCGTAGGCCTGGGTGACGCCGTACGGGTCGACATGGCCCTCCAGCGGGTCCCACAGCGCGCCCACGAACTTTGTGGGATCGATGATCGGCAGCATCCGGTAGGCTTCGTCCATGCCGATCAGCTCGGCGGTGATGCCGAGGTAGCCGCTGCGCGCCGCGGCGCCGCGCATCCAGTCCATGCGCGCCGCGTTGCCGGCCAGCAGCAGCCCGCCCGGCGTGTGCAGGCCGCACGACTGGCCGCTGACCTCCTCCAGCTCCTTGTACAGTTTGATGGTGTAGTCCTGCAGCTTGGCGACGTTGGGGTCGCCGTTCAGCGTGTGCATCCCTCCGGCGGCGTGCCAGGTCGAGCCGCAGGTCAGCTCGTCGCGCTCCAGCAGCGCCACGTCCGCCCAGCCGAGCTTGGTCAGATGGTACAGCACGCTGCACCCGACCACTCCGCCGCCGATCACGGCCACCTGCACATGCGTCTTCATCGGGAGGCTCCTCTACAGGGCGGTTGCGGCCTGCCGGAACCAGTCCTGCAGGTAACGGGTCAACGGGCGCTCGACGAACAGGTGCAGCGCGTCGGGGCGGGGCAGCAGCACCACGCGCACCCCGGCGAACAATGTTTGCGCGCAGCGTCCCGGCCGCAGCAGGCCGGGGTCGAGCGTGGCGCCCATGCCGAGCAGCGGCTCCGCGAACAGCGCGAACACGCTGAGGCCGTCGGTCATATCGGTGACGAACGCGGCGTCCGGCGGCGGCGCGGGCTGGTAGGCGACCACCAGCCGGCGGTCGGGCGCCAGCCACAGGCAACACGGATCGTCGCCGACGACGGCGTTGGCGGCAGGCTCCGGGCCGCCGTCGCTGACGTACCAAAGACCGGCCGGCTGCACCAAGGGCGCGAGATCAGGCATGGAGCCGCGCGCCCTCCGGGTCGAGGAACACCGGCGAGCGGACTTTTGCCTGCGTCGTCTGCCCGAGGTGGAACAGTTCCACCGTCTCGCCGCATCGCGCGCGTCCGCGCTCGACCATGCCGAGCGCCATGCTGCGGCCCAAAGCCGGGCTGTGCGCGGCGCTGGTGATCCAGCCGATGCTGCGCCGCTGGCCGTCGACGGTTTCGGTCGCGTGGCTGCCGGGCGGCGGCACGTGCGCGGGATCGAGCGGCAGCAGGCCGACGAACTGCCGCCGGTCGGGGCGCAGCGCTTCTGGCGTCGTGAGGCTGCGGCGACCGATAAAGTCTACCGTCTTGGCGCGCAGCGGGCCGTCGAGGCCGAGATCGGTGGGCAGCGTCATGCCGTCGGTGTCGGTGCCGATCAGGATGTAGCCCTTCTCGGCCCGCAGCACGGAGAGCGCCTCGATGCCGTACGGCGTCGGACCGGCGGCGAGCAGCCGGTCCCACAGCGCCGGGCCGTGGCTCGCCGGAACCGACAGCTCGTAGCTGCGCTCGCCAGTGAAGCTGACCCGGGCGATGCGGCCGGGAACCCCCGCCACCGCCGCCTCGATCAGCGCCATGTGCGGCAGGGCTGCGTCCGTCAGGTCGGCGTCGGGGGCCACGCCGGCGACGATGGCGCGCGACCTCGGGCCGCAGACCGCGAACGTCGCCCAGGCGGCAGTGGCATCATGGAACGCCACCCGCATCGCCGGGTACTCGGTCTGCCGCCACGCCTCCAGCGTCGCCAACACGCCGGCGGTGTGGCTCGACGAGGGCGACAACAGGTAGCGGTCGGGCGCGAGCCGGGCTACCACGCCGTCGTCGTGGACCGTCCCGGCCTCGCGCAGCAGCAGCACGTAGCGCAGCCGGCCTGGTTTCAGCTTCGCCACTTCGTTGTAGTAGATCAGGTTGAGGAACGCCGCGGCGTCGGGGCCGTGCGCCACGATCTTGCCCAGGCTCGATCCGTCGAACAGTCCGGCGCCGACGCGCGCCGCCGCCGCTTCGCGCTGGATGGCGTCGTGCGGCGTCTCGTCGCCGCGACGGTAGAACGCCGGGCGCAGCCAGCCGCCGTACTCGCGCATCTCGGCGCCGTTGGCGAGGTGGCCGTCATGCGCCGGCAGTAGGCGCTTGGGCGAATACAGCGCGCCGTGCCGCATCCCGGCCAGCGCGCCGAGCGACACCGGCACGAACGGCGGCCGGAAGGTGGTGACGCCGACCGCCGGGATGTCCCGCCCAGTCGCCTCCGCCAGCGCCGCCAGGCCGTTGACGTTGCTGGTCTTGCCCTGGTCGGTCGCCATGCCGAGCGTGGTGTAGCGCTTCAGGTGCTCGACCGAGACGTAGTTCTCCCGCGCCGCCAGCTGCACGTCCTTCACCGTCACGTCGTTCTGCAGGTCGAGCCATTGCCGCGCGCCCTTGACCGGCACGTGCCAGTAGGCGCGCAACGGCGTCGGGGCTGCGTCAAGGTCGGCGCGCGGGGCCTCGACGGGCGCCTCGCGCCCGAGCGCCCGGCTGGCGGCGACGCCGGCGCGGTGGCCGCTGGCCAGGCAGTCGTCCAGGCTCCAGACGCCGGCCATGCTGCCGGCGACGTGCTGGCTGGGACGCGCGGCGCCGGGCACGAACGCCGCCAACGCCTCGTCCCACGCCACCTTGCCGCCGGACTGGCTGTGCAGATGCACCGTGGGCGACCAGCCGCCGGAAGTGGCGACGACGCTGGCGGCGACGCGCTGGGTGCGCCGGCGGCGGGAGGTCGCGTCGGCGGGGCCGATGTCGACCGAGGTGACGCCGCCATGCGATCCGGTGCCAAGCACCACGGAGTCGGCGAGCACGCGCACCCCGGTTCCGACGGCGCGCCGCGCGACCGCCGGCAGCGGGCGCACGTCGGCCAGGGTCACCGCGGCCCCGGCCCGGCGCAGCGCCATGGCGCACTCGTAGGCGCTGTCGTTGTTGGTCGCGACCACTACGCTGTCGCCCGCCAGCACGCCGTAACGGCGCAGGTATTCGAGCACCGCGGCGGCGGACATCACGCCGGGCCGATCGTTGTCGGGGAACACCATCGGCCGCTCGATGGCGCCGGCCGCCAGCACCACCTGGCGCGCCCGGATTTGCCACATCCGGTCGGGCGCCCAGCCGTCGGGTGCTGCGTCGCGACGCTCGATCAGGCCCAGGGCGTTGCCGTCGTAATATCCGAACGCCACGGTGCGCGGCAGCAGCCGGACGCTCGGCAGCGCCGCCAGCGCGGCGACGGTGTCGGCGACCCAGTCCAGCGCCGGGCGCTCGGCCACGGTGCTATCGTCCCAGAGCAGGCTGCCGCCGAATTCCTGGCGGTCGTCGGCCAGGGTGACCTGCAATCCGGCTTCCGCCGCGACGCGCGCCGCCGCCAGCCCGGCCGGGCCGCCGCCCACCACCAGCACGTCGCAATGCGCGTTCCGCGTCTCGTAGTGCTGCCGGTCGGGGCCGAGGCTGGCGCGGCCCAGGCCCGCCATGGCGCGGATGCGCGGCTCGTAGCGATGCCAGCCCGGCTTCATGAACGTCTTGTAGTAGAAGCCGGCCGGGATGAAGCGGTGCAGCAGGTCGAGCGCCCCGGCGGAGTCGCGGCCTACCGAGGGGCTGGCGTTGACCCCGCGCACCGCCATGCCCGGCCGCAAATCGACCAGGGTGGCGCGGGCGTTGGCCTCGTGGGCGCCGTTCCAAGCCACGTCCACGATGGCGTTCGGCTCCTCCGACCACGCGCCGTAGACGCCGCGCGGGCGATGGTACTTGAACCCGCGCCCGACGACCCGGACGTTGTTGGCAAGCAACGCCGAGGCCACGGTGTCGCCGTGAAAGCCGCTCAAGCTGCGGCCTTCCCAGGTGAAGCCGACCGGCCGCGTGCGGTCGATGCGGCCGCCGGCGGACAGGCGCGAGGCGGTCATGGCGACAGCATCGCGTGCGTCACAGTGTCGCGCTCCAGCACGAACCACTGGCCGCAACCGCCGGAATGCCGCCAGACCTCGCGGTGCGGACCTTTCTCGTTGCTGCGGAAATACAGGTAGTCGAACCACGCGGCGTCGGTTGCGGCGTGCGACGGGCGCGGCACCGGCTCGGCGGCGTAGGTGAACTCCGGCTCGTCGCGCGGGCCGCACCAGGGGCAGGGGATCAACTGCATAGGTCAGTTCTCAAGGGAGGCTTCAATGCGCGATGCCGGCGCCGGCGGCTTCGTCGACCAGCGCGCCGGTGGCGAAACGGGAAATGTCGAACGGCGCCGAGATCTCGTGGTGGCGGCCGGTCGCCATGGCGTGCGCCAGGAAGACGCCGCCGGCCGGGGTCGCCTTGAAGCCGCCGGTGCCCCAGCCGCAGTTGAGGTGCAGGTCGGCCACCGGCGACGGGCCGATGATCGGGCTGTAGTCCCAGCACACGTCGACCACGCCGGCCCACTGCCGCAGCATCTTCAGCCGCCGGAACGCCGGGAAAACCTCCAGCATCCCGGCCACGATGTCCTGCGCCACCGGCAGGTTGCCGCGTTGCGCGTAGGACGGATACAGGTCGAGACCGGCGCCGAACACCAGCTCGCCCTTGTCCGACTGGCTGACGTACATGCCGGTCGTGCCAGAGGTCACCACGGTGTCGAGCACCGGCTTCAGCGGCTCGCTCACCATCGCCTGCAGCGCGTAGCTGGTGATCGGCAGGCGGAACCCGGCGCGGGCCGCCAGCACGCCGGAATGGCCCGACGCCGACAAGCCGACGACGCCCGCCGAGACCGGGCCTCGCGTGGTCTGCAACCCGGTGACGCGCCCGCCCGCGATGTCGAAGCCGGTGACCTCGCAGTTCTGCACGATGTCGACGCCCAGCCCGCTGGCCGCCCGCGCGTAGCCCCACGCCACCGCGTCGTGCCGGGCGACGCCGCCGCGCCGCTGCACGAAGCCGCCATGGATCGGGAACCGCGCGTCGTCGGAGAAGTTGGCGAGCGGCACCTCGTCCCGCACCTGCTTGGCGTCCAGCAGCTCGACGTCGATGCCGTTCAGCAGCATGGCGTTCACGCCCCGCGCCATCAGCTCCATGTCGTGCTCGCTGTGCGCCAAGTTGAGCACGCCGCGTTGGCTCAGCATGATGTTGTAGTTCAGCTCGCGGCCCAGCTGCTCGTACTGGCGCAGCGCGTAGTCGTACAGCCGGGCGCTTTCGGGGAAGAAATAGTTGGAGCGCACGATGGTGGTGTTGCGCCCGGTGTTGCCGCCGCCGAGCCAGCCGCGCTCGATCACCGCGACCCGCTTCACGTCGTGGATGCGGCGCAGGTAGTACGCCGCCGCCAGCCCGTGGCCGCCGCCGCCGACCACCACCGCGTCGTAGCTGGAGGCCAGTTCGGGCGAGCGCCACGCCTGTGGCCAGTGCGCGTGCCCGGACATGGCTTGCCGCGCCAGCTGCAGCCCGGAGTAGCGCATCCGGGTCATCGTCCCGCCGGCCAGTGCAAGAGCGAGCGCCAGGTCGGGGCGGCGGCGAGCGGGTGGCGCAACGCCCGCGCCACGCGCCCGGCCAGCTCGGGGCTGCGGACCGGGGCGGCGGGGGCGGGCACGAAGCTGCTGCGCTGTTCCAAGGGCACCTCGCCACGTTGCAGCATCCGCACGCCGGTGAACAAGCCCACCGCGCCGAGCACCGCCAGCAGCATGGCGAACAGCCCGGACGGCCCCATCGCCTGCATCGCGACGCCGCCGGCCAACGGCCCGCACGACGAGCCCAGCGACCAGGCGAACAGCAGCGCGCCGCTGGCCGCCACGTAGTCGCCGCGTTCCATGCGGTCGTTGGTCTGGCCGGCGCCCAGCCCGTACAGCGGCGCGGTGGCGCCGGCGAACACGAACCCCATGGCCGCCAGCAGCAGGAACGGCGGATGCCCGGCGGCGAGGATGGCGACCGCCGCGACGAACCCGACCGCCAGCGTCGCCAGCGTCACCGGGCGGCGGCCCAGCCGGTCGGACAGCGCGCCCACCGGCACCTGCACCAGCAAGGCCGCCACCATCGCCACCGACGCGAACGCCGCCACCGAGCGCGGCCCAAAGCCCAGATCCCGCAGGTACACCGGCGCCAGGGAGTAATACGAGCTGTTGATGACCCCCGACGCCACGGCGCAAGCAACCCCCACCGGCGAAACCCGGTACAGCTCGGACAGGCTCATATGCGCCCGCGCCCGGACCTGCGGGTTGGCCTGCACCGTCAGCGCCATCGGCAGCACCGCCGCTGCGAACGCCACGCCGACCAGCACGAACATCAGCGGCGACGCCACCACGACGTTCAGCGCCAGCGGCCCGGCGGCGCTGGCGCCCCACGAGGCGACCAGGTAGGCGGCGAAGGTGCGGCCGCGGCTGGCGGCGTCGGCGCGGTCGTTGAGCCAGCTCTCGGCGACCAGGAACATGCCCGAGCAGGCATAGCCGATCAGCAGCCGCAGCAGCGCCATCTCCCACGCCGCGTGGGCGAACACCATCAGCAGCGCGGCGTCGGCGGCGGCGGCGGCGAACACTGCGAAGGCGCGGATGTGGCCGACCCGGGCGACGATGCGGTCGGCGGTCAGCGCGCCGCCAAGGAAGCCCACGAAGTAGGCTGAGGCGACGATGCCGATGAGGGTGTCGGAGACCCCGAACCGCAGCAGCAGCAGCGGAATGAGCGGAGTCATGACCCCGAGCGCCGCCTGGGCGAAGATCACGCCGAGCAGCACCGGCGCGATGGGTGCCAGGCGAAACGTCATGACGCCTTATGCCTGCACGCCCGTTCCGCCGCCGCATCCTTTTTCGTCATGCCGCGATGCGCTTGGCCCCTCGGCTTGGCCCCCCGGCTTGGCCCCCCGCCCGATGTGCGCGATGGTGAGGCAAGAAGCCACCGATGCAGGAGCGCGCGCCATGAGTTTCGTCCTCGACCGCGTGCCCGGCATTACCCAGGCGGCAGGCGCCATCGACGGGCTCGGCGCGCTCGCGGCCCGGCTCGGCGGCGGCGCGCCGGTGCTGCTGGTGGCCGATCCCGGGTTGGCGGCGTTCGGCATCACCGCCCGCGCCGAACGCTCGCTGCGCGAAGCCGGCCTCGCGGTGTCGATCTTCGAGGACATCAAGTCCGACCCTTACTCGGCGCAGGTCGACCTAGCCGCCGCCATGGCGCTGCGCGACGCGGTGGGCGTGGTGGTCGCACTCGGCGGCGGCTCGGCCATGGACGCCGGCAAGGCTGCGGCGGCGATCGCCCCGGGCACCGCGCCGGCCGAGCACTACGCGCTGGGCGCCAACCCGCTGCCGGCCAAGCCGCTGCCAAAAATCTGCGTGCCGACTACCTCGGGCACCGGCTCGGAAACCACCCGGACCTCGATCCTCACCACCGCCGCCGGGGCCAAGGTCTGGCTGTGGGGCGAAGAGATAAAAGCCGACGCGGTGCTGCTCGACCCGGCGCTCACCATTGGCCTGCCGTCGCACCTGACCGCCGCCACCGGCATCGACGCGCTGGTCCACGCCATCGAGGCCTGCACCAACGTCAACGCCAACCCGGCCGCCGACCTGTTCTGCCACGAGGCGATCCGGCTGGTGACGCGCCACCTGGCGACCGCGGTGTCCGAGCCGGACGACATCGAGGCCCGCAGCGCGGTGCAGTGGGCGGCGGCGCTCGCCGGCATCGGCATCGACACCGCGGGGACGGCCATCGCGCACAACATCGGCCATGCGCTGGCCTCGCTGCGGCCGATCCACCACGGCCGCGCGGTCGGTGTCGCGATGCTGGCGACGCTGCGCTGGAATGCGGCGCAAGACCCGCACGGGCGGTTCGCCGCGGTCGCCGCCGCGATGGGCGAGCGTGCCGACGCGGCCATGGTGCCGGTCGCCTACGAGCGGCTGCTGCGCCAGGTCGGCGTGCGGGTGTCGCTGCGCGGCGAGGGTTTCGACGAACTGCAGCCGGACGCGCTGGCGGCGCAGATGGCCAGGCCGGAGAACGCCTCGATGCGCGTCTCCAACCACCGCGCCGTCGAGGACGCGGATTTGCTCGCCTTCGCCCGCGCCGTGCTGGAGCAGGCCTGACGCCATGAGGATCAGCGCCGTCACCGTCACCCAGCACCGCCTGCGGTTCGCGCCGCCGTTCCGCGCCGCATGGGACAGCCAGCCGCGCCACCACTGGGACTCCACCATCGTGCGGGTCGAGACCGACGAGGGGCTGGTCGGCGTCGGCTCGGGCGACTTCATGCTAGGCTTCGCGGGCCACGAGCACCTGTTCATCGGCCAGGACCCGATGGCGACCGAGCGGCATTACCGCACGCTGAACCACATCGCGTTCCATTACGGCCGCTGCTGGCCGCTCGACCTCGCTTTGTGGGACCTCGCCGGCAAAATCACCGGGCAGCCGTGCTGGCGCCTGCTCGGCGGCCTGTCCGACCGGGTGCGCGCCTACGCCTCGTCCGGCACGCTGCGCGACTCCGGCGCCATGGCCGAGACCGCCGAGCGCTACCTCGCCGAGGGCTTCCCCGCGATGAAGGTGCGGTTCGGGCGCGGCGACTGGCGCGACGACATCGCGGCGCTGGAGGCGGTGCGGGCGCGGGTCGGCGACCGGCTGGAGCTGATGGTCGACTGCAACCAGGGCTGGCGGCTGCCGCAGGACACCTACCCGCCGTGGACGCTCAAGGACGCGCTGCGGGTGGCGCGCGAGCTGGAGCGGCTCGACGTCTACTGGATGGAGGAGCCGCTGCACCGCGGCGACCGCGAGGGCATGAGGCGGCTGCGGCAGATGGTCGACGTGCGCCTCGCCGGCGGCGAGATGACGCGCGAGCTGTACGAGTTCCGCGACCTGATCCGCGACGGCGCGCTGGACGTGCTGCAGCCGGACGCGGCGGTGGTCGGCGGCATCACCGGGCTGCGCCGGGTGGCGCTGATGGCGCAGGAGCACAACGTCGCGTTCACGCCCCACACCTGGGGCAACGGCATCGGCCTGGTCGCCAACGCGCACTTGACCGCAGGCCTGGCCGACGCGCCGTTCCTGGAGTTCCCGTACGACCCTCCCGAGTGGTCGCACGACCGCCGCGACTACATGCTGGCCGAGCCGTGCCGGGTCGACGCGCAGGGCTGGATCGTGCTGTCGGACGCGCCGGGCATGGGCTACGCGCTCGACGAGGCGCGCCTGGCCGCGACCCGCATCGCGTGACCGCGCCCGCGTGACTGTACCTGCATGACCGCAATCGATCGGCGCTGGTTGCCGCTAAACGCGCTGCGGGCATTCGAGGCGGTCGGGCGCCAACTGAGCTTCACCGCGGCGGCGCACGCGCTGAGCGTGTCGCAGTCGGCGATCAGCCGCCACGTCATCGCGCTGGAGGGACTGCTCGGCACGCCTTTGTTCGACCGCCGGCCGCACGCCTTCGCGCTGACCGACGCCGGGGCGGCGCTGCTGCCGGTGGTGAGCCGCGCGTTCGACCGCATCGAGCAGTCGATGAACGACATCCTGCATGACGGCGGCTCGCGCGTGCGCTCGTTGCGGCTGCAGCTGCCGCCGACCTTCGCGCACCTGCTGGCGGTGCCGATGCTGCGCGAGTTCCGCGCCTCGTTCCCCGACCTCATCCTCGACATCGACAGCGCGCACGGCTCCGGCTTCGTCGCGCGCGACGTCGACGCCGCTGTGCTCTACGCCAAGCCGCATGTGAGCCAGCATGTCAGCAGCCTGCTGTGGATGGAGCGGCTGGCGCCGATGTGCCACCCGGACGTGGCGGCCCGGCTGCTGGACGGCGACGCGGCGGGCTTCCTGGCGCGCACCGAGCTGCTGCACGTCCACCTCGACGGCGAGCCGCGGCACAAGTTGTGGCAGATGCTGGTGCGGGCGGCCGGGCTGCACGTCGACGTGGAGCGCGGCCTGGTGTTCGACACGATGGTGCTGGCGGCGCAGTACGCGCTGTCGGGCGAGGGGGTGGCGCTGCTCGATCGGCATATGTTCGCGGCCGACGTGCAGGCGGGGCGGCTGGTGGCGCCGTTCGAGGCGGTGCTGGAGGGCGGCTACGGCTATTACCTCACGGTACATCCCGAAGACCTGGACGACCCGGCCATCGCGCAGTTCCGTAGCTGGATGATCCAGCGGTTCGGGGCGCCGGGGCCGGCGCGCGCGGTGGCGCTGGTTTCGGACGGCGTGGCGGCGGGAGGTTGACGGCTGCCGCAGCCGCTGCGGATTCAGCGCCCGCTAACCAGTTTGCCGCACCATCCGCCGATGCAAGCAGCAATCGCCCTCGGACGCCGCATACGCGAGCGGATACGCGACATGGGGGTAACGGCGCAGGTGCTGCTGCTCGCGGCACCGCCGCTGGTGGCGCTGCTGGTCGTCTCGGGCCTGTTGCTCGCGGGCCAGCTGCGCCAGGTGCGTAACTTCAACCGGGTCGCGCAACTGTCGTCGCTGACCACCGAGGTCGGGGCGCTCGTCCATGAGCTGCAGAAGGAGCGCGGCATGAGCAGGGTGGTGCTCAGCAGCAAAGGCGCGCAGTTCCGCCGCGAGATGCTGGCGCAGCGCGGCTGGACCGACCTGCAGCTCACGGCGCTGGCGCGGCTTTCGGCGGGCGTGGCGGCCGGCAGCGGCCTGGCCGATCGGCTGGCGGCCGTGCGGGCCGACCTCGACCGTCTGCCGGCGCTGCGCCGGCGCGTCGACGCGCTCGATGTCGTGCCGTCGGCGAGCTTTGGCTATTTCGCGGACATCAACGCGCATCTTCTCGACGTGGTGCTCGAATGCGGTGCGTCGGTGCAGGAGGATACCGAGGCGGCCCGCACCTTCATGGCGCTGTTCGACTTCATGCACGCGGCAGAGCGGGCTGGCCAGGAGCGGGCCATCGGCGCCCAGGGCTTCGCGGCGGGACGGTTCGCCCCGGCGCTGTACGAGACGTTTCGCCACTTGAAGGACGAACAGGACGGCTTCTTCAAGATCTTTGCCGCCTACGCGAGCCGCGAGCAAAGCGCGATCCTGCAGCACCGGCTGGCCGATCCGGCCAACGCCGAGGTCGGGCTGCTGCGCGACATCGCGATCAACGGCGGCCTGGAGGGACGGCTGGACCAGATCGACGGCGGCGCCTGGTTCCGCGCCGCGACCCGGCGCATCGACCTGCTGCGCCAAGTCGAAGTCACCCTTGCCGAAAAGCTCGAAGCGGCCGCCCACGCCAAGGCGCGCTCGGCCCGGACCTGGTTCGAGATCATGCTGACCGGCGCGCTCGCCCTCGTCGTCGCCATCGCCGCTCTGTGCGTCGCCGCCGGACGCAGCTTGGCACGGCCGATCCGCCGCATGACGCAGGCGATGACGGCGCTCGCCGCCGGCGACAACTCGGTGGCGGTCCCGGACCTCGGTTCGCGCAACGAGGTCGGCCGCATGGCCGCGGCCTTCGAGGTGTTCCGCGGCAACGCCATCGCCCGCCAGCAGCGCGAGGCGCAGATCACCCACATGGCCTGCCACGACTCGCTCACCAACCTGCCCAACCGGGCCATGTTCCAGGACCGTATCGAGCGCGTCGTGGCGATGGTCGGCCGCGGCGGCGGCGCCGCGGTGCTCTGCATCGACCTCGACGGCTTCAAGGCGGTCAACGACACGCTGGGCCACTTCGCCGGCGACCAGCTGCTGCGGATCGTCGCCGAACGGCTGCAGGCTTGCGTCAGGGACACCGACACGGTGGCGCGGCTCGGCGGCGACGAGTTCGCCATCATCCAGGTCGGCATTGCCCGCGCCGACGACGCCAGCATCCTCGCGGATCGGCTGCTGCAGGTGGTCGGCGAGCCGCTGGAGCTGGAAGGGCAGCGGCTCGGCCCGCGCCTGAGCATCGGCATCGCCCTGGCGCCGGCCGACGGCGCGGATGCCGAACGGCTGATGAAGAACGCCGACGTGGCGCTGTACCGCGCCAAGGCGGACGGCGGCCACGGCTACCGGTTCTTCGAGACGCAAATGGAGGCAAGGCTGCAAGCGCGCCGCCAACTCGAAGCCGACCTGCGCCAGGCGGTGGCGCTTGACGCGTTCGAGCTGCTGTACCAGCCGCTGGTCGACGCGCAATCGGGCCGGGTGGCGGGCTTCGAGGCCCTGGTGCGGTGGCTGCACCCGGCGCGCGGCCGGATGTCGCCGGCGGACTTCATCCCGGTCGCCGAGGAGACCGGGCTGATCGTGCCGCTGGGCGAGTGGATTCTGGACCGCGCCTGCGCCGACGCGGTGGCCTGGGCCGAACCGCTCGCGGTCGCCGTCAACCTGTCTCCGGCGCAGTTCAAGGATCCGCTGCTGGCGCGCAAGATCGCGGGCGTGCTGGCGCGGTCCGGCCTGGCTCCGGGGCGGCTGGAGCTGGAGATCACCGAGTCGGTCCGGCTGCTCGAGGACAAGGCGGCGGTCGAGGCGCTGCACGCGCTGCGCGCCATGGGCGTGCGGATTTCGATGGACGATTTCGGCGCCGGCTACTCGTCGCTGAGCTACCTGCGCGCGTTCCCGTTCGACAAGATCAAGATTGACCAGTCCTTCGTCCGCGACCTCGGGGTCACGCACGGCGCCGAAGCCATCGTGCGCGCGGTCGTCATGCTGGCGGACAGCCTGGGCATGGCCGTCACCGCCGAGGGCGTCGAGACGCCATCCCAGCTCGCCAAGCTCAAAGCGGAAGGCTGCACGCAGCTTCAGGGCTATCTGTTCAGCCGGCCGATTCCCGTGGCCGAGGTTCCGTCCATGATCGAGCGCCCACCTTGGAGCCGCCATGCCGAGCGCTCCCGCGTCGCCGTACCCGAAGCGCCGTCATTAATGGGTCTTGCGCTCGAATCTTGCCACCAGGGATGGGTCACTTCGGTGGCTTAAGGGCTTGGATCGGCATGGTGATCGCGCTGTGCAGCCCGGGGTGGTTGTCGCCATAGGCAAGCTCGCCGCCGAGCTGGGCCACCAGCGCGGCCATGATGCGCGAGCCGAATCCCTTGCGGGAGGAAAGTTTGTCGACGCCTTTGTCGGCAACGGTCATGCACAGCTGGGCATGCCGCTCCAGCAGTTCGACCGCGATCGGGCCAGCGGCTCCGCCATAGGCGTATTTGTTGGAGTTTATCAGCAACTCGGTGAGCACCAGGCCCAAGGTCACGGCCCGGTCGGTGGACACCAGCACGGGAGACAGGTTCAAGGACAAATGCTGCGCCCAGTCCTGGCCCATGAACGAGAAGGTGTCGGCGCAGAGTTCCTCGATGTAGCGCGCGGCGTCGACCACCTCGATCTGGTCGCCGCGGTACAGCCGACGATGGACCAGCGCCACCGCGGTCAGGCGCCGCCGTGCCTCCTCGAGCGCTGCGTGCAGCTCGGGGAGGTCGGACGCCCGCGCCTGCAAAGCGAGGAAGCTGGACACCAGCTGCAGGCTGTTCTGGACCCGGTGGTTGACCTCGCCGATCAGGAACTCCTTCTGTTGCAGCAACGTGTCCTTGTCCTGGAGAATTTTCGTCAACTGGCGGTTGAGTTCGCGCACGCGACGGTTCTGCTGCACGTCCAGCAGGGCGGCCCGCAGCCGTACGGCGGCGTCCACCTCCGGCAGCGTCCAGGCACGGGCGCGTCCGCGGACGATCTCCCCCCAGGCCTCGAACGAGGCGCGGGGCGTGAGCGGCTTGCGCGGGCCCGGGTTGTCGGATTTGTGCGGGTTGCCCGCCCAGTTGACGGTTTCGACCTGCTCGACCCTGAACCAGAGCAGCAGCCACCTGCTCGACCCTGAACCAGAGCAGCAGCCACGGCTCGTCGGCCGACAGGGTCACGGCCAGCACGCCGCTGCCGAGGCGCTGAAACCCTGCGGCGGGCGGGTACAGGCCGGTCAGGCGGTCGGTTGAAAACACCGGCTCGACGGTGCGGGCCAGCAGCCACGCGGCGAGTTCGCGGATATCGCTTTCAGCGGGGCAGACGCCGCTGCTGACCAGCTCGCGCCCGCGCAGCACAGCCACGCCGTCGCCGCCCATCATCCGGCCGATCTCGTCGAGATGGTTGGACAGCGCCTCGTCGAGCGAGCCTTCGCGGGCGAGCAGCGTCACGATGTCGTCCTCGAAGCTGCGCAACCGGATGCGCTGGCGGTAGCTCTCCGCCTCGTCCTTCGCCTTGATCTGCCGCGCCAGGCTGCCGACCAGCGAACGGCCGGCGGTGCGGACGTCGTAGGTGAGCGACCGCGGGGTCGCGTTGTGGCAGGCGACCAGGCCCCACAGCATGCCGTCCTTGACGATGGAGAAGGAGGCCGACGCCCTGACGCCCATGTTGCCGAGATACACGAGGTGTTGCGGCGATACGCTGCGCAGGCTGCTGTCGCTCATGTCCAGCGGCGCTGGCGCGGTCCAGGCCGGCCGCAGGGCGGCGGGCTGGTACGAGACGTCGGGGATCACGCGGCTCAGGTTGCGGACATAGAGCGCGCGCGCCTGGCGTGGGACGTCAGATGCCGGAAAATGGTGGTTGAGGAAGGAGTGCAGGCCCTCCCGCCGGTCCTCGGCCAGCACCTTGCCGGCGTCGTCGTCGAGGAAGCGGTACACCATTACCCGGTCAAACCTGGTGAGCCGCCGGAACTCGACGGCTGCCGTCTCGCACAGGGCGGTGAGCGACGCGGCGCGTTCGAACGCGGCCGCGGCGGCGGCCAGCCGGTCCATCACGCGCGAGGCGGGCAGCCCCTCGGTGGACGCCGCCTCCAGCTCGACCACCGCATACGGCGCGCTGGGATAGGCGGTGACGTCCAGCGTCTCGCCGCCGGACGCGCGCAACTGGCCGATGAAGCCGCCTGCGGCTCCCGACGCGGCGTGCTCGGCGACTTTTGCGCCCAGCTCATCGCCGATCAGCACGCCCAGTGGCTGATTTGCCCATCCGGCGACGCCCAGGCGTCGCTCGACATCCCCCGCGACATGCCGGACGCAGAGGTTTCCCAGCTCCGCGACGAGCATCATGCCATAGGGCTGGATGGAGCCAGGCGTCTGGATCGGCTCCAGGGCTGTTCAACGCTTACGAATGGCGGTGAGTGAGAGCAGGTTCTTGATGCCTGCGAGACCGGCGCGGTAGCGGTCCTGACTGAGCGTGTCGGTCTGGTTTGCCTTGAGGATGTTGAAGGCGA
>JAABUY010002323.1_pt1 | contig 22884 bp, 22 predicted proteins | sample 5560271 | NCBI WGS metagenome assembly JAABUY01 (sample SAMN10711886, study PRJNA513374) | rock metagenome | isolation source: Antarctica rocks | place: Antarctica: Victoria Land, University Valley | reverse complement strand
GGAATAGGAGGGGATTAGGAGGGGATGAGGGGATTAGATATGAGGGCTATGTGAGGGAGGAGGCGAGGGGTGCTGGTAGCTTTGTTTACGATGAGTTCTCAACGATGTGGTGTTTTGATACTTTGAATACTGTTCTGTTTTGATGAACGTGCTTTGGATGTAAACATTTACCTTGATTGATACGAGTTGAATGGCTATGACTTAGTGAATGGAAGTGGTATAAAGTCCAGTCAAAATGTGTGCGCCAAGGAATGCGATCGCTGAACGTCTGCAAACAAAATTCAAGTGCATACGCCAGCTTTCACTCCAAAGATATTCGAATTCCTAGAAAACCGTATATGCTCGCTCTCCACCACATCTACCGCTGTTCGGTCGTCCCACCGTCCTTCGTATGCAGACTTGGTAGGCGATCCAAGGGCAATGCCGATGTCGCCAGTAGTCAAATCCCACTCGTTACGGCTTGGGGAAATGGGCGATGTAGTCTGTGCTGATGCCTGTGGACCGTGGTGCGGGTCAATGTTGAAGTTGAAGGAGATGAATTCTGGTGGTGGCGCTGAGGTTGGTGAACGTGGTGGTGACGAGGGAGAGTCCTCCGATAGCCAATCCGCCATGTCGGCATCCTCGTCATCCAGGGAGCTGACGCTCGAGGATAGTTCGGGCGGTGAATTCTCTGATGGAGCTGGATCTGACTCGATATCTTTGGCCGAAATGTGGTGGTCCTCGAGCGATTCTTTGAAGCTTGAGAAATCCATGGCTGGCAAGACTAGTCTCAGACCATCCACTGGCGGCAGTTCGGGCAACTTTGGTGGCGCCTCGATATATTCTGGCATCGCCGCGAAATGCTTCTCCTCCTCGATCGTAGAAAGGAGCGTAGTCAGTTGCGTCGTTCGCTTTTCGGCCGCTTTGACCAATTTGTCGATCAGGCCACTACCAGTTTTCTTCAGCGTGCTCTTCTCCAATGCTGATGAGGCGCTGGACTCGGTACCGAGACACTTCGGATCAAGAAAGCCAAAGTCGGCATTCTTCCTCGGGCTGTGCCTGGTATTCCAATGGCAGGCTGATGGAAAGTCACATTGGTGCTCGCAATTCTTGTGCGACTTATTGGCCGGCTTCTGATAATTTGCAGGTCTCTTCCAGCTCCCATACTCCTCCCAGCCAATATAGTCGAACTCACTTCCACATGCTCTGTGCCGTTTCATTTTGCCTGTGACTTTGTCAACACTTGTCCCGCCACAAAAGCGATGACCGTCGTTCAGGCATCGACGGGTGACTCCCAAAGGATACCGAGTGTGACATTTGTGACAAGACCACATCCAGGGCATGGCCCCGAGGGGTGCCTCCACCGCCTTATTCGTACCGCCAAAGGTAGGCGTGAAAGGCGTTGATCGCGGGCTTGGTAAGTGTGGAAAGTGAAGCTGCGAAGGTAGTGGCGACAACGGACTGGAAGGGGAGACAGGCCCCGACAAAACGCGGAGGCCTGAGGGTTTGTACGAACCCATTACGGTTCTGCGTTGTTCGTACTAACTAGACGACTCTAGTCCGATTGAGGGGAATGGAGAGAGGAGTGAATGGAATATTTCTGGCTGCAGATTTATGGAGATAAATTCCAAAGTAGCTCCTCGTGGTAGGCGAAGATGCAGGTAAAGACAGACTGTAATGGAGAGAACGGTGGTTGTAGCAAGTATGGGCAATGCAAGAGAAAAGATTCCCAGTCCAAGGAGTGGTATGCACCCGTGATAAAGAGAAAGAAGTTCCTTGTTCTTGAGACGTTCAGTCTCAATAACATCGCAGTCGTGCCGGAAGCCCAGACTCTGAGCGTTACTACTTCCGGTGGGCTCTTTGTGTTGACATAGTCATAATCTACCAAGTCATCCCGATTCTTGTATGCAATAAACAACATATGATGGGAGCCTAGTTATTAAACAGAAGAGAAGCGTGGTGACACGGAGACGTTTCAAGCAAAAGGCAAATGTAAAGAAGATTGGAATTGATAGTGCAGCTCAATAGCAAATGTTAGCATTGGCAAAGAAAGTATGGACAACATGTCCGAGGTTTATCCAGCTGTCGAGGCAATCGTGGTGGCAGTGGTCGGTAGGTATTTCGTTGGAGAATATCACCTTGGATAATGGTGGATATCCATTGTGCAGCCAGCTATTCTACTATGTAAAGTACTTTGCCCTGCAATTGCTGCTGCCAAGAGAGCTGTCGATGCATATTCCAGTTTCTACTATCTTAGTGTTGTCGCGACCAAGAAAGCAAGACAGTCGGAACGAACCGGGATGGATAAACTGGAATTAATGAAGCTGACAAATCACGAGGCTGCTGATTCAAGATCGACCGGGACAAAGTTTGATCTCAGTTGGGGGGTGTCGAAGTTGAAGTTTCTGGGAATAGGAGATGCCAAGCAAAGATAAGGACTCATTGAGCCAATCGGTGGACTGGCTGCTTTATAATTGATTCACCAAGTCACGGAGTACTACTGCACCCACCCACGTTGCCGCCCCCGCAAGTGTCACCCACGCCAAGATCATCTTTCCTCTGTGAATCTCCGCGAAGCTGTCACGGCCAATGATGCCTATTCGAAGAGTAAAAGGTCTCGAGGAGGACGGCGGATGTCTACCTCTATCAGCTATTGCTGACACACAACGATCTAGATGACTGCAACAATGAGATCAGGTCGCATACCATTCGAATGATAGCGGTCGATCTGGCAATTGCGGAATAGTGCACGGCTTCATGGACAGATATCAGTCTTTACATGACATTGCCATACTGTACAATACTGCCCAATTCCCTTCCACTCGGCGCGACGGGCTTGGCTAGCCAAAGACAACCACGGTTCGGCGTCATGACGATTCACTCCATTGGACATCAGGGTCCATCTGAAGCCCAGGGCAGACATAAAGTCATTCGGTACTCCAGAACCTTCCCTGTCTCCACATCTAATCACCAGCACCACCAGGTCACAGTCAACACCCATCGTCTGCCTTTACAGCCTCCTTCAACACACCCGACTCCTCACCATTCCGAGCCCGGCTTTGGCTAAGCTCAGCGTAGGTGAACGCTGCGACCCGCTGTCAACATGACCAGCAGTCCGGCTCCCGTGGGCTTCGCACCCTCCTATGCATGGATTGGAGCACCCGCCCCCTTCAACGGGACCAGCGCTCTTACTGGAGGCGATTCCTGTAAGCCGAGATTCTACCCTTCAATCGGCTGATCCACCATCAGAAATCCCAAGCAAGCAATGAAACCCCCTTCGCTGACATTACTTTGTGCTCAGCCGTAGAAAATCTGAATCAATGGTATTCATCCGGAGACCAAGCCTACATCCTCGTGGCTTCGGCCATGGTGCTGGTCATGATTCCCGGTCTAGGTTTTCTGTATTCGGGGTTGGCTAGACGGAAATCCGCCTTGACCATGATCTGGGTGACCATGGCTAGTTTTTCCGTCATCACTTTCCAATGGTATTTCTGGGGATACTCGCTGGCGTTCTCTGCACAAGGGAAGAGCGGCTTCATTGGCGATCTCACGCATTTTGGTCTGATGAATACCCTCGGCGCTCCCAGTCCTGGGTCCCCGTTGATTCCGGAACTGCTCTACAGCTTCTACCAGGTACCGATGTCCTTTGATTCGCTGTTTTAGAGATGCTAATGTGTGCATGCGTACAGTTGCAATTCTGCGCGACTACTGCAGCCATCCTGGCAGGCGCTGTTGCTGAACGAGGCCGTGTGATGCCGTTGATGGTATTCCTCTTTTGCTGGGCCACATTGGTTTACTGTCCCCTCGCTTGCTGGGCGTGGAACATCAACGGATGGGGCTTCAAGTACGGTGTCATGGACTACGCTGGTGGTGGGCCCGTCGAGATTGGCTCCGGTCTGTCTGCCCTGGCGTACTCCCTGGCCCTCGGCAAGCGCCAGGAGCGAATGATGGCCAACTTCCGTCCTCACAACGTGTCTCTGATTGTACTTGGTACCACGTTCCTCTGGTTCGGATGGCTAGGATTCAATGGTGGCTCATCTTTTGGCGCCAACTTGCGAGCCGTGCAGGCTTGCTGGAACACCAACTTGACGGCCATGTTCGCTGCCGCATCCTGGACGATCCTCGACTGGAGACTGGCCCGGAAGTGGTCGATGGTCGGCTGGTGTTCCGGTGCCATTTCTGGCCTTGTCGCAGCCACGCCCGCCTCGGGATATTGCACGGCTTGGGGCTCTGTCATCCTCGGCGTCGTCGCAGGTGTTTCGTGCAATTACGGCACCAAACTCAAGTACAAGCTTCGTATCGACGACGCGATGGACATCTTCGCCGAGCACGGCCTCGCCGGTATCATCGGCCTACTCGCGAACGCACTCTTCGGCGCAACCTACATCATCGGCCTCGATGGCGTCAACACCGGTATCATCACAGGAGGCTGGATCGACCATCATTGGCGCCAAATGTACGTCCAGATCGCCTACATCTGCGCCACCGTGGGGTGGTCCTTTACAATCTCCCTCCTGCTCGCCTACGGCATCAACCTCATCCCCGGTCTTCACCTGCGCGCATCCGAGGAGGCGGAATTGATCGGCATGGACGACGATCAGTTGGGAGAATTTGCGTATGATTACGTTGAAGTACGACGGGATTACCTGGCATGGACACCCGCTACGAACGACCCACGAACGGACGGCGATGGGGATCTGCCTATGCACGAGAGACATGGCATCACACAACAGAAAGATTTGCTGATGGGGAAGGATATACACGGTGAAGGTAGCAGTCAGGGTAGCGGGATGGCAGAGAAGATACGGGGTACAGAGCATACCGGTATTGGAGGCGACAGGCATGCCCAAGGGGTATGAGCAGTATTTAGGTGTCGTTATGATTTCGCATGCACAAACTACCTTACTTTTTGGAATATATGGGAATGGGGATCTGGCGGTATATGATACTCAATAGCCTATGAAGTGTATGCGGACGACTATAACCCTTGGATAGTGCTTAACATCATTGGTAGAAAGATAGTATTACACACATGATCATATCATGCATAAGGCCTTTAATCGGTTGACTTTACCGATCGAGACCGGCTCCGGTACGATCTCTACAACGAACGCCATATCTTCCTCGCTGTCGGAATCGTGCTTTGTTCGCCATTCACCAATACTTCTTCTTGTTGTAGCGAATGCACCGAATCTTGATCGGTTTAAATGAAAAGGTGCCATCGCCAGTGCTATTTATTCGCTTCATCTCATTTGCTATGCTAATCCTACCTCATGTATGCCATTGCTTTTGGCGCTATGCACAGGTCCTATTCTATGACCAACAAATCGAAACTTTTGCACATGCCACAAAGGCTCATGTGCCCCATCTCTCGCTATGCCCCGATACTGAGCTTAGCAGACGGCTCGGTGTACGCCCTTGCTCATAGGCCTCTCCGCTTTATGCTTGTTCTTGTGATCGACGCCTTTGCTCTGATGCTGCTTCTCAATCGCATTCGATCCGGGCTGGAAGGCTGATAGATCGATGGGGTCGGCGTTCATGAGCTGTTCCGTTGTGGCGACGATGTCGGTGATTAGACGGTCGAGTAGATCCAGAGACATGCTCTCGCGTACGACGACGCGGAGGATCTCGGTCTTCTCGCAGGTTGGTGGCAGCGGATAGTTCGGGCTGTATTATCTCTGATTCAGCTTTTTCCCTTCAGAGGATTGATTTGAAGCATGGCGACATCAATATGGAAGAGAAAATTTCAATGAAGCACGGGCCAAATGTACGGGGATCGAAAACGTTACTCACATGATGTACTGCTTCGCGCGAAGAAGGGTGCTGATGCTCTCTTGCTTGACATGGCCATAATCCTTCTTGAAGTCGTCCGAAAGATGGAAAGCAACAACGGGGAGACCGGCATTGTAATCTGCGCTGGTCTCCTCGTCGCTGTTTGACGGAGTATGTAGCTCCTTGGCGGCATCCTTCAGGACGTGCTGGCCTTTGGGACGGTGTATGTCGCTGACGCAGGTGTACCATCCTGTGGCCTCCAGAGCTTTACTTAGCAGACGGGCGTTTGCCTTACCGGTTGAGGGTCAGTGTCCGAATCAATTGGCCACAGCCGGCCAGATAACGTACCATGCAATTTTCCATGATGGCTCTGTACCCTTCGAATCCAAGATGGATCAAATTATAGTACTGAGCTATAATCTGAGCGCCAGGACGGGAGAAGTTGAGCGTGTACGACTCCTCGGTACCGCCAAGGTAGTGTAGCTCAAATATGAGATGCTTTGGCAAATAGCTTTCGTCACGCCAAATGATCCATCCAACCCCAGCATAAACAAGACCGAATTTGTGGCCAGAGGTGTTTATAGACTTGACACGTGGGAGCTCGAAATTCCTTCATGTGTCAGTATGTTGGGAGGAGACCTTACACATGACCAGCTTACCATTTCTTGCCACCAGCTTTTGCATACGTAAAGGGCCTATAGGAGTCAGTCCTTTGCCTCTGATTCGAAAGAGGGCCATGAGAAATATCCAAAGATTCAACCATCCCTACGAAGACTTGTGGTCCATTTCTAGGGTTCAGGGTATGAAGAGGACAATGATATCACTTACGCAATGAATCCACCACTGGCAGCATCGACTGTAAGATTTTGACATTAGTAAGTCCTACCATTGAAAGATGCTTTCCGAACAATGTGCGTTGTGCAGGGGAAAGCAATGGTTCCAAAGATTGCTTACCATGGATTGGAATGTCATTGCCAGTCTCCTTCTCATATTCGTCCAGAATCTTGGAGATGTCTTCCACCGGTCTGCGAAGTGATTATTGTTAGCTTTGCATTCTCATGTTGGTGTGTCCACAGCTGGACAGGTCGCTTCCTTGAAAGGGTGTTATGCCTTCTGCTTTACACCTGAGACTTACTCATAATGGCCCTAAGTCAATCAGCTTGAGTGATAGTATTCCCTAAACAGTATTGAGACTTACTGTGTATGTACTCCCCAGAATCACGAAAACACCGATAGTATTCTCGTCAATGTTTTTTTTCACGAGATCTGGGTCCAGTCTGTACAGACTTTTCTCGCTAACGTCCAATATACGGGCCTCGACCTCGAAGTAGCGAGCAAACTTTTCCAAGGCAACTTGCGCATTACTACCCATGAGAATATTCGGCCTCGATTTGTCTTTCCCTTCCTTGTCCCGCTTCTCTTGCCACCTTCTTTTCATTGCAAGACCTCCAAGATGGATGGCCTCTGAGGAACCCGTAGTAGCAGACCCAATAGCCGTCTCGCCCTTCTGAACACCCCCTACGAGAATTCCGAGTCAGCCAAATCCCATTTGGTGACAGTATTGAGCGCCTAATAATGTGACTTGACCCTAGCATCGATTGGCAGGGTACTAGGAAAGATATATTTCAGAGTACAATGTTTTGTATAGCTTTACGGGTTCTTTCCATTAAGGTTGCAACGTTGGAAACATATGTCGAATTATGTTTCCAAATACTCTGCCGATTCCTGCCAAGGGTTGCATCACTCTTTGACGGGTCAGAAGAGACAAAATGCCAGAAACATGTCTCATAATTCGTGAAAATGCATGAATTGGGAGAAAAGGACTTTGGAACGTCGCTTACAGAGGTGGGCGATAATAGAAACCGACCGAGCGTGCATGGCCATCATTGCAGGGTACTCATCCGCATCAGACATGTTCTTCGACAGATTCTCAATCATGAGAGCTTCGGCCTCACGTTCCATGTAAGTGCCAACGAAGCTGGCCAGATTGAGGTTTGGCCTGCCGTCAAGGTCCAATTCGTCCTTCAGCATTTGGTGTACAGCGTCTGCCGGAGCACCCTTCATTGGAATCTTGTACTTGGAAATTTCCTGCTGAGAGGCATAGCGTGATGAGTATGGCGTAATAGATGAAATAGCATTTTTCGCGTGGACATGATGCTGATGAGCTTTTGACCCATGGTCGTGGAGGGTCTGTATGAGCACATCCGGGTCGACCTAGAGCTCATTCTCGTCAGCGAAGCAGTCTACAGTAGGGGAGCGTGATCAGGACAATGACATGCTCATCGATATGCTTACGTGGCGTGCAAGAGACATAGCAAGGGTTGGAGATTGGGTCTACAATCCGTGGGTTTGGTCTGAATTGGTGGGAAGTTAAGGGAATTATAGAATAGTCAGTAATGAGTTTCGGGTGCTTAGATCTTCGAAAGTAATTTGTGGCACTAAAACCTCCAAGGACGCACGATAGTTTGGGTGCTCAAGAAGAAGTGAATTAATGACGATCGGTAATTAAGTGGTACCTGGCGTGATTTTTGGAGGAATTGAATTCAGTCGAAACTTGGCAAACAGATCTACACTGCATCGTCATCCTAGCGTCACACTGCGTCTTGTTAGTGCCAACGGGCCGTAAGATTCGGACAATATTCAGGCACGGTGCCCCTGTCTTTAGCCTGCAGTCCTGTACAGACGGCTCCTAGAACTGAATGCATTGAGGCCAAGCCTGAATCCAATTTATGCTAGTGTACTAGGACAGATACCTGACTTTTCGACACATCCTACACGCATCATCACATTCCTGTCCTGTCTCGGCACTTTCATGATAGGGGCGACATTGACTAGTTATGGGAGGTCTGGCTCATTGCAGATACTGCTGGCAGGCGAAAGCAAATGGGTATTGTACTACAATCAGTCGCTCGCTAATGATGCTTCCACAAAGACAAAAACCACCTTCGTCCTCTTCTGACAGGACTCAAAGTTCAATCAAGTCCACCTCAGAGAAGTCTGGGGGGCTTCTTCGATACAAAACGCGACCCTTGTCATCCAACCCCGTAGATTCGTTACTTATCCAGATCTTGCTCGAAAATCCTTGCGTTCGGCGGATCTCGTCATCACTGACTCCTAGGTCGTCTCTGGGGATCCAGATTACCGGCCTTCTCGCTCTGAGCGCTTCGTGCTGAAAAGCGCGTTGTACGAGCTTGTCTCTCTCGTCAGGGGTCAGATCCTCGATCTCGTCATTGATGCCTGAAAACAGAGCTTCTCCGATAGCGTTGGTACCTGAACGTTGAGCCTCCATGTCAGGAGTTTGGCGATGATGGTGGCTTTGGCGCCGGTGACGGGGTGATGTTAAAGGGTCATTCTGTCCAGGAGTTCTAGGGGACCTAAGGTTCTTGTTCCTAGAGCGATCCGCCCAAGATGCTTTGGTCGGGACCAGGTTTCCAATTGCTTCAGGTACCAGGTTGCCCAGGTACCTTGGATCTAGTCTTCCACGCTCATTGCGAGCATCGATGTTTTGCATTTCAATATTTTCAAGATCCCCATCCGCATCTTCGGATTGACGCCCGCGTCTCTGAAAGGTATGACTTGTATGCTCGCCCTCCGACTTGGCCTCCTCCAACCTCCAGCGTTTTTCCTGTGCTCGTGCAAACGCCTCGTCTCGTTCTACTGCCTCGTCTTCCAGAGTTATGGGCAGATATCTGAACAAAGGGGCAAAGGCCAGGTTGAGAAGCCATTGAAAGAGGGCAGTGAAGATCATGACGATAATCATGATGATGGCTTGGATCTTGCAGGCAGCGCCATGCGTTTTGCCAGTATCAGGGTCGGCACTCTGAACGAGGAAAAACAAGCCGATCAAGCAAAGCTCCATAAAGTACAGGCCCGTGAAAAGTTGATTGATTGCTGTCGGATAGAGCAGACCGCCAGTGTCAAAGCGAAACTTGGTCACATACAGCGTGTTGTACCTGTAGACTAGCCAAAAGAGACTGAAAGTAATGATGTTAAAGACAAGGATAAGAGGCGAAATCACCGAGTAAATCAGTCCTACGAGAAGTCAGCTCCGATTCTTATGACGCGTGATAGATCTCCGTTAATGTTTACTGACCAATGCATGCAAAATTGGTGTATACCGGGAAGAACGTCCCCCATTGCATGTTTGGAAGCTTGGTCTGTCTCCGCCATTTCTGCCTTGCGGTGCTGTCAAGTAGCGGTGCCAGGACGAACCAACTTAACAAGCCCATGACTTGAACAAGAGCTCCAGCACTAGTGGATAATGCTTGCAACAACAGGTAGGAGAAGAAGTAATTCGAAGCCTTGGGGAGATTCTCTGCCAGAATGGATGGTATTGATTGTGGGCTGTGAGAGATCTGCTCGATAACAGTCGTAATCCCGGATGATATAGAGACCACCAAGAAGACTTGTACGAACAGAAACGCAAAATAGTACTGCTGCACGCTTAGTTCGACCGCCATGCCCGTATGATCGCCTTGCGTCTTGGCCAGAAGCCGCAGGGTGACGGGTAGTAGAAGGAGGAGCAGACCAAGAAGCGCTTGAGGCAAGATTCCCTGGATTATCGAACGAACCCATGTCGGCGCCTTGAGAAGCCACCGGAGCCAATGATAGTTGGTGGCGAGGTAGCTGATTTGGGAAAGCAGGCCGGTGAAGGTGACTGGGAACGCCCAGCCAATGACCAATCCGATGATGGTAACAACGACCAAGCCGGTGCGAATGTAAGACTCCCACCACTTTATGGACATATTGTCCCAGATGACATCGTCCGGCGAGATCTCAATAGCTCTAGGCGCCATCTGATTTGGTGTATGATGGCTGACAGCTTGACAAGCCATATGGGCGGCGACTTGGTGATTGAACTGTACGAATGCAGAGTTCATGAGCGGATATTTCTCAGGTTCTCTCTGATCCTGTTCAATTTCGAGATTGAGACGAGCTACTTCCTTGCGGCAATAGTTGATTGTATCCACTTTGTGACCTAACAATGGAAGAGCTATCATCCACTGCCAGCCGAATATGGGTAGTCTCATTGAGTCGCGGTCCTTTTCTTGCAAATATTCTTTCCAGACCGGGTTTCCCTCATCAGGATCATAATTATCATTGTAAGCTTTCGGATAATTCTCTGCTTTCCTTTTCTCCATTTCTTTCTTGGCCGCTTTCGATTTCTTGGGTGGGTTCCTGTTATTATCTGGACTTCGCGGTCCATTGACCGTCGCGGGAGGATTACATCCTGGGGTCATTGGACTTGGGCGACTCAAGGGAAATTCGTCTTCCTCCTGACCATGTGGAACAGGACTTGGAATACCATAAGGCGTGATCTTCTTACGGTTCCAAAATTTAAGATTCGACTTCTGACGATTTTCGGCTTCGCCGAGACGTTGGGGATTGCGCAAGACGTCCATGTCACTCGAGCCACTATCAAACCTCGGATCTTCCGGTACGCCATCGATACCCAGGCCTTGACGCTCGTGAGTAGGTTGTGACCTTGGGTAGGTTGAGTATTCATCCTGTGAAGTGCTTTCCCTCATGGTGCTATCTGAGCCTACCCGGCCAATTGAGTGGCGGTCTCGTCTACTGGTAGCATCATGAGCTCCATGATGGTAGACAGAATCAGGAGATACAGAGCGTGAGCGTTCACCATCCAAACCGAATGTAATCTTGTTGACCTTCGACCCATCTCGGGCACCTGCTGGCTCCGGAGGAGCTGTAACGAAACCCCCTGACTTCTTGAGTCGCTCATCAACATCCTTTTCGACAGTCTTTAGACCCCCCCAAACACTCTTACCAACGGCACCAATTCCATGTCCGACAGCATCTATTCCTTTTCCAATGATAGGAATCGGCACGAGCGTTTTCTTCCGATCTTCCGACTGCTCCCTTGATGGCGCCTCAGATGACTCTGCTAGCGCTTCGTCCAATGTATGCCGGACTTGATGGGGATCACCGGAGCTGATTCCATCCGTCTGCGCCATGCCTATGCCTTGCTCCCTTGCAGCCTTCAGCTTATCTGCTCCAGGGGTATCCGAGGCTTTCTTCCCAGTCTTCTTTTTCTCCTCTTTGAGTCTCTTCAAGTGGGCCTTCTTGGCGTTTCGTACGAGGAAGGTCTCTGCAGACTCCAGAGAAGAAGCAAGCTTATTACGTTGTTTAACTTTATCGTTCAGAGCGTCGAAATTATGGTTAATCCATATGTTTCGGATTCCGCCTGGAAAGACATCGTACAACCCGTCAAGTGCTTCAAATGTGCACCATTTTGGTGGAATGGCGGTGACCAGGACCGTCGTCGCAGACGCCCGCAGCCGATGTTGAGGCGAAGTCAAATAGGCCTGACGAAGACGGATATAGCCCCTGAGCTCATCAAAAAAGACGAAGCATGTGTAGATGATCACCATGACCGCGAGGACGAGATGAGCCCAATATCTATTCGTCTCCGTTGGTCGTACATTACCCCAAGCAAGGCGGTCCAGGCCAGTAACATTTTGAAAAGTTCTACCCTCGTTAAAGCGGCCCACGGCAAAGTTTGGACCCTTTCCTCCAACGGCATTGATTGGGAGAAGGATCGGAAGGATGACTAGGGCAACTGGAATGAAGATCTTGAGTAAAGTTCTCAGGTATCGGAGGAAAAAGTAGGCATCCAGGCCACACTTCTCTATGAAGTCTGAATTCGAGGTTCGAAACACAGGCCCCAACCACTGCCAAAGTCCCTTCGGAGGTGCTTTTATACGCTCGCGCTCCGGTACCAGGAAAGTACGTGGTGCACTGATTCAGTGTAAGCATGTCGTTCAGCTACTCGGTCCAAGATCACTCACTATATCCTAGAGAATTTGCCGTTGAGCAGCAAGAAGATAGCCAGCTCGACACCGAAGATGGCGAGACCGCTACCCAAAGAAGCAACGAACGAACCGATGGAAAGGCCAGCACTGGTTTGGGCCGTTCCCGCAGGGTCAGCAGAGGAGTGATTGGCTGATGTAGGTGCTGCCGCAGAAGCGGCGGAAGACGACATGTTGCAGAGCGAGGTACCGGACCACGATTTAGGGAAGGTGATCACATGAAAAAGGAGGGTGGGAACAAGAGAGAACAAGACTGTGAAGGTGCCAGAGGGGTTCCCATAGTCCTATTCATGGGCAGGCAAACGCAGCGCGTCGCCTGCGCGATGTGAGAGATCCAATGTACGATCTACCCCTGCATGCCCTGGCTTGACGAATGCGCTATTCTATTTCCGTCGCGCTAAATCTGTGACCAATCAACCCAAATGTATTTGGTGGGGTGCCGCGGGGATAGTGCTACGCCTCTACGTAGGGTTGGGAAATTCAATTGCTTTGGAGTGGCTCAACCACCATCTTTTTTCTAGACTCCGAGCAACGATACTAATTGTATCCTTTGATATTTTCCCAGAGCTCAATACATCGTATAGCAGCGCTACATACGTCGCCGACTGAAGTCTACCCATTGACCGCTCTCTGCACAAGCTCCAGGTAGGTAAAGCTGCAAAGCACGGAATAAGCAATGACTGTGCAATTTTGCCAGCATAGAAGACCTGGGGCGTTTACTGATGTTACATGCAGCCCGATACATATACGATTGGAAGTCTCGACCTTGCCGTCGGCATTGAGCCTGCAATCCGTCGAAGTCGACACCCCTACATTCCAAGTCTCCCAATTCCTCTCGGTCGCTAGACAGGATGGTTGGCTTGGGGCCGAGGCGGCGGCCCTCCCGCAAGGGTATGTTCTTTGTCGACAGGTCAAGAGCCGAATTGCTGATGAAGGCACGGCCAGGGTCGATGGCGGACGTGCCAAGTGATCTTCTTGAACAGATCAAATACCTCGAAAATATGTTCACGGTAGACCAGGCCAAGCTAAAAGAAGTGACAAAACACTTTGTGAAGGAGCTGGAGAAGGGAAAGTCATCCGTCCCTGAGCACCAGTGACTTCAACCCTAACACCGCAGCAGGCCTTAGCGTGGAAGGTGGCAGCATTGTGAGCACGGGCTGATGCTGAAAGTATTCTGACCTCATACTAATTGTTTTCTCGTAGCCAATGAACCCTACCTGGGTTATGGGATACCCAGACGGCCACGAAACAGGTACTTATCTTGCTCTGGATATGGGAGGAACCAATCTACGTGTTTGTGAAATTATTTTACTTGAAGAGAAGGGCGAATTTGATATTATCCAATCGAAGTATAGGATGCCGGATGAGCTAAAAACAGGAGAATCTGAAGAGCTCTGGGAATATATTGCCGATTGCATCCAGCAGTTCATCGAGTATCACCATGAAGTCGAAAATCTAGAGGTGCTGGACAAGATCCCTCTTGGCTTCACCTTCTCGTTCCCAGCTACTCAGCAGTATATCGACAACGGCATTCTTCAGCGCTGGACCAAAGGTTTCGATATATCTGGCGTCGAGGGTAAGGATGTTGCTCCTCTCTTCGAGGCTGCGATTGAAAAACGCAAGCTCCCAGTCAAACTCAGCGCGCTTATCAATGACACTACCGGAACACTCATCGCCTCAGCCTATACCGATGACACCATGAAGATCGGCTGTATTTTTGGCACAGGCTGCAATGCCGCCTACATGGAGAATTGCGGCTCAATCCCGAAGATAGCAGAGTATAACCTCCCTCCCGACATGCCGATGGCCATTAATTGTGAATACGGTGCCTTTGATAATGAACATGCTGTCCTTCCCCGTACACCGTACGACATCGTTGTTGATGAAGAATCCCCTCGCCCAGGCCAGCAAGCCTTTGAGAAAATGATAGCAGGCCTTTACCTGGGAGAACTCTTCCGGCTGGTCCTGGTGGATCTTCACGACAACAAGAGCTGCAAGATGTTCCAGGGCCAGGATATCAGCAAATTACGAGAAGTCTACACCCTTGATTCCTCGTTTCTCTCCTTGATCGAAGAAGATCCATTTGAAAATTTAACCGAGACAAGTGATTTGTTCAAAAGAGAGTTGGGCATTGCCACAATTAAACCTGAACTCGAATTATGCAGACGGCTCGCGGAATTGATTGGAACTCGTGCTGCTCGTCTCTCGGCCTGCGGCGTTGCTGCCATATGCACGAAGAAGGGTATCAAGTCGTGTCACGTTGGTGCCGATGGTAGTGTGTTCAACAAATACCCACATTTCAAAGCCAGAGGCGCAGTCGCGTTGAGAGAAATTTTGGATTGGGGACAGGATGAAAAGGACCCTATAAGTATTTTGGCTGCTGAAGATGGCAGTGGTGTTGGGGCAGCCCTTATTGCAGCTTTGACTGTCAAAAGAGTGAAGGCAGGCAATCTTGCAGGCATTCGGAACAAGGGATGAATTTATATGACACTTAGAATATATGACATTTAGAATATAGGATTGTTTATAGAGGAATTTTGACTTGGATCTTAGCCTCGGCGCCGGCATGGACGACACCATGTATGTTACGGCTTCATAATCTTGGAAGAAAATCAGGATCTCGGAAGCAATTATTGATATGACATAGACCGTAATTAAGACAATTAGCTACGTATCTCCCACAGCCTCACCTTGCCCTGCTCATTGGCTATCGCCATCATCTCCGCGTTGGGTGCCCATGCAACAGCTGTAATTCTCCCCAATGGCGTCGAATGTGTAGGCCAATTCCTGTATACCGTACAGCTTGGCAAATGCACCAGCCTCAAGGCATCTCTCTTCCACCTACTAGCCATGCACAAGATCTGCCCATCGGGCGAAAATTGCAGATGCGATGTTGGCGTCGTTAAATGATCAAATGCCCTCAGCGGCTTCGGCCGTGCAGGTACCTTCTCAACGTTGGTCCATTTCCGTCGGTCGTAAACGTTGACGATACCGCTCGAGCTTCCGATAGCTGCCCACCGATCCCCGCCTAGATCTGCCAGCCCTGTTCCTCGTCTCCCAAGCGCAGCGACCGTAGTACCTACGGCTCCTTCATCGATCCATCTGGCTACCACCCGTTTTTCTCGTCCACTCCACTCTACAGCTTCACCACCTTTGCCCACAACAAGCATTCCTTCTCCGTCACCCCACCAGTCGAAATCCGCAACGCCGCCTTTACCTTCCACTCTCACCTCCGCTATCCATTGGCAGGTCCTTGCGTCAAGCACCGTAATTATGCCACCACCTTTTCGTCCAGAGCCTACGAGGCCCATCCACCGGCCACAAGGACTAAGCTTGAAGCGTTCCATGCTTCTCTGCGCCTCTCCATGACCAATGACCCGTGAGACTTTCTCCACTTTTCCAGTATTGAGATCCCACATATGAAAGTAGCGCCGGCGACCGGAGAAGAATACCTTACTTCCTGACGGACGGAGGAATAGGGATGTTGTGAGTGGGGTGGAGCGTAAGTGAAGAGTCGTGAGCAAGGGATTTGGATTTGGCGGGTGCGGAGAGATGTGATGCAGAGAGAGTGTGGAAGAGGGACCGGAGCTTAAGAGGAGAGGGTGTTCAGGATGGAATGCAAGGGATGTCACGGAAGACTTGAATGGAGGACAAGATGTTAGCTGAAATCTCTGTAGAGGACAACAAAGCTTACAGGCTGAGCGGTGCCAACATCTTTGAGACGGTGGACATCAATAACCTCAGGACGCAGCTTCTGTTTCTGGCCAGCATTGGCCTGAGTGGACAGGGTGAGACTGCCAGCGTTCTGAAGGAGTTTGGCGAGGGGTTTAACAGAGAGGTCTTTGGATTCGAAGGACATTTCGTCTTCAGACAACATGATTTCTGAGCTTTCAGGACAGTTTGATGTTGTCGGTCCTCTTCTGCGTAATGATCGCTGCACTGCTGGAGGGTTCGCCCACCTTGGGACCGGGTGTAGTCGCTCAAATTGACGCCGTAGTCGCTTGGTATATTCTCTGCCATTGATTTGATCTTCTGATTCCGTAATTCTGAGTTTACGAAGTCGGGGATTCGTAGCTAGAGAGACTGTAATGCGTTCATCGTCGCTGTCCACCCAAGCCGGCTTGTCGCCAGTATCCGATTGAGCGTCATCTTCGTCTGATGATTGTGGGGACAGTAGACATGGCACATCTGCTGCCGATAATCCGGAATCGATAAAAAATAGCTGAATCCGGTTTCAGCCACGACAATTTGCAAGCTGTAGATCGATAGTACGAACAGCAGAGTCGTCGAGGCCCTCAAACCCTTGATCTTCTGCCTCTTCCTGCCCTTTCTCCCCAGCTTCTTCTGCAATGCTCGGGTACTGGATGAGACTGTTTTTCTTGTGTAGTTTCAGATTGTCGTGGAAGCCCTTCTCGTCGCCAAACACGAGCTTCTCAAGCTCAAGCTCCGTTTCATCTTCTTCCATTGGGTCACTCTCAAGCCCTTCGAAGCTGTCTTCATGCTGAATTTGCGGCTGCTGCAACGCAACGAAACGAGGCTCATTTGCAATCATCGCCATGACCTGCTATGGGTACACTCAACTTATCTATTGAGGGATCAAGAATTGTCGAGAACTGGTCGTCAATTTTGTGAATTTTCGCCAAGGTGACAAAATTCTGCCCCGGACTCACCTTTCGCTGAGTCTAGAAGAGTTCAAGCCCTAAGTGGCTAGCGGCCCGGAGCTTTCGAGACTCCGGAGTCCCAGGCCTAGCTACCTACAGATACTTAACCAGGCTTATTTAGTAAAATATTTTACTATAAGAACTATTTAGTCTAAGGTTTTCTATAATATTTCTAGCGAAAATGAATTGAGACAATCAGCCGTCGTAGCATAAGAGGGCGTGGACCAGAAGTAAGTTTAGACCAGAAGGGGTTGAACTCTTCTAAGGTGAGCGCCGTTAGGTGGACGTCCTCAGCGAGCTTCCAGGGGCGAGGGCACGAGAGAAAGCGGCGACGACGGCGAAAACTTCTCATAAACATGTACTGTGGCTGCGAGGACATGGCCACTGAATGCGAAGCGTACTCAAAACTACGCCTCATACACTTTGATATACGTAATGATAATCGCCTATATTGGCATTGACCTTATCATGGGATTATGTATTAAGATAACACCTATACAGTATATGTGTATGCCATTTGTATGCCATTCGCATGCCTGCGTGTATGCCACTTGTATGCCCATGTATAGGCCATGTGTATGCCATTTACATGTCCATATGTAGGCCCTCCCCACATCCCTGGGAACAACGGTGCGACCGCCCCGCCAGCTTGTATCCACGGGGTAGCCGTCATGGCCACAACGACCAGATTGCCGTCAGCGACGAGATGGGCCATATGAGATGGACTTGGCCCAAGGCTTCAGTGAACAGCAGGACCAAAGGGATAAGTGCGCTTCACGCCATGGCAGAGCGACCGTTGCTGCGCCCTCGGTAGAATGCTGACGCTCCGACGATATTTCCTGGGTGGGGATAGCAACCGGGCAACTTCGTTAGATTCAATTTGGTATGGTTTCAGGCACCAGCCTTTGCCAATACGGCAGGGGCACCGGCGAGCGCGCACAGACGTGTACTGCCTCCCAACGCCAAAGAACGACTATTGGATATTGGCCGGGTCTGGGGATGACTTCTGGCAGTGAATCTGGAGGGCGGCGATTGGGCATCTCGAGTATCAGCCATTGCTGGTCTTGGGACTCCTCGATCGCGAGGACGGAAATATGCAATGCCTAGCGGTGCCTGGATCGGGAATTGGGTGCCTTGAGGGCGCCAATTGCAGCGGCGAGCCTGTTGCTCGTGAACTTGATGGTTCCAGCTGCTCCGACGGTGAATATTGGGAAACTTGAGAGGGTGAGGATCCAGACGGTGAGGACGCTGTCAAGTGTCTTGCAGGCATTCTTGTGAGGCGAACGTTCGTGACGATGCACAAGGTCAAGAGGAGGAAAGGAGATGATTGGAGGATGAGAGGCGAGCGTACTCACGACATAAGCCACGGAGGGCTGCGCCGATGAGCCCTTGAGAGGTGGATCTTGCTCTTCGCCGCGCGTTGTGGAAATAGCCGTGCAGCAGATGTGTCATGGCAGTCTTGGCTCGCAGGCCCTGGCCGATGCAGCTGACGTCTTCTACGCGATGTGGAGGTCTGCGAGGAACGCAGTGGAGGAGCCTTATCCAATCTCCAGGGACCTACTTGGGCTCCCAGGGAGCCCAATAGACAACGCGACAGAGCATCACTATCGGTTCCTTGACGGCACATATCTCTTGCACATGCGCGTTCTTCATCTCGAACATTGTCAATATTGACCGAGGGCCTTTGCCAGCTTTATACACTATTCGGGGTTTAGATTGGCGCCCAGTTGCCCCAGTGCAAATGTGAAGCGTGTTTCGTTAAAATTCTGAGCGCTATTCGTATTTTGAACGTTGATTTGCTGATACGTGTGAAGAAAGACCCCATAACTCTAGCTCCCAAACGGCAATCTGAGTCACTTGAAAGTGAAGCAAGCTGCTGATACCAACGAATGCCAGGGACTCTTTATATCAATAATGCTGCCGCAGAGTTGATTCAGCTCTTACTAGCATTGATAAATAGCTCTAAGTCGAACCACTCCTTACCGTAGCATCGTTGTGTTAGCCATCCCTTGCTATAGATGAAATCCTGCAAGGCGCCTTGAAGGAGATGCTTCAGTCTAGTAACAGAGCAACCACTCAGAAACGTCCGAGCAGAGAGAAACAGGCGGCTCTGCTTTGATCTGAGGTCTTCTACGTGACCTTGATCCAACTCCACAACGCTTGCAGTAACAAGAAGAAGCCACAGTAGAATTTCCGTATGTTGTAGCCAGACGTTCTCAGCTTGTTGAGTACTGAAGAATAATGTAGGTTCTAATAAGTCAAGTAATCTTTCGGCTAATCTGCATGGAATTAAACTATCGTTCCACGTCTCCATCCAACTACAATAGCAGCACATGAAAACAGCAAGTCGACAAGCTTCAGCGACGACTCCTAGCTGCCTGCAAGACTGTTGCTGGAATGCTAGCCGAGACTCGATCGAAGCCTGCATAGGCTCGAGTGTGTGATATTTGACTGAGTCTGATAATTGAGACACGGTCCTTTTGCGAAGAAAGGCCTGGAGTTCAACAACATCCGAAACGCATTCGAGAAGGTCATATGGGAGAGCGTTCTGATGCCGAACGAAACCGATCGGCAGCGCTTGTGCTAGTTCCGGACAGCTTTCACGACGCCAGCTAACCTTTTGAGGTGGTTCCAAGTGAGACATCGAGCGTTCACTGCCTATCAGGACAGCCGCACAAAGGTCTAACCAAAAGACTGCCCGTTTTGCAGCTGTTGTCAGACTGTTCTCACTTCTGCTACAAGCTTTGAGGGCTGCTGCCAATCCTCGTGTATGCGCATCATGCGCAACAAAGTCATAGTTCTTGTAAGCAGTAGTCTTCAAGATCATGATGGCTCCAATGTCAGCTGGGGAAAGTGTTGGGAGTGGTAAGCTGAGCTTTTCATTCAGCAACGCAATTGTTCTTGCTTGAAGTGAGAGGCCTTCGATCGTTGACTTTCCACGATTGATAGTCTGTACGACCGAGTATAGAAGAGCATTAAGGAAGGCTGGCTCCTCTTCGCTATGTGGGAAGACTGCATGCATACTCAGGGCTGAGTCAACATGACTGGGATCAAAGAGAGGCTCCGATGCGGTCCGAAAGGCGTTCGATTTGAAAAGACAATCAAGACGAGCTACTGGTAGGCGCACGTACCTCGCGGCAAAGGGAGTGAAAGGATGCCAGAATGTAAGGGGCTGTGCTGGGCTCGAGAATATCCTTGGTTGGTGAGGATAAGAAGTTTGAGATGCCCAAGGATTTGTGGCGTTTGCGGTAGTTCGAATGGATCTTTCAGCCAGCGGATTGCTCAAGAGAGAAGAGCAAGACTTTTTGCGTCTGGTGACTTTGTTAGTCAGGTCGACTTTCTCCCGCAAAGGCTGTACATATTGAAGACCCTCTCTTCCGTTCTGTTCTTGGAGGTTCTCCTCGTTGGCGGCAGCAGGCGAGATTGCAACCCGAAAGTACCGTCGGTCCTTGGTCTCACTGAAAAAGGTCTGCATCTCGCAGGCTTCCCACAGCGGTTGATCCCCGCGACGACGGCCATGCGTTGCCGCTGCATGGCGCTGCACTACCTCAAGGCTTGTTGTCAAGAAGTGACCTGCGCAAGGCACGCAACTCCAGCCATGCAAGACCCTCAGATGAGAAAGCGGCGGGACGATGGGCTGCGCATCAACGGTAGGTTGGGCATTACGCATCGCCTCCAACGAGCTAAGTGGCAAATTGATCAGACTTGAAATGGCTTGTCTCAATGCTTCGCCGCGGCAACGATGATCCTCGCCACGCAGATGCCTTCTGATGGCTTCTTTGGTTGGATGCACGCCATAGCCATGTAGCTTGCATATTAAAACCTTGAAGGTCGGTTCCAAGCATATATCCTGCATATCGGCCGCGCCTCTATTCGTACACCAGCAATGAATGCTGCGACATACTGCTGCCTCGATAAAAGTCAGGGTAGCGCAGAGAATAGAAGTAAGGGGGTTTCAGACTGTTCTGTTATTCGGAACAGAACAGTGAAACAGCTCCCTGAGCAGGAACAGTGAATCAGGGAACAGAAGAGCTTAATGAGCCATTTTGAAGTATTCTGGCCCAATAATTTTCCCGCCTGACTCTGTTCTGTTGTAACAGAACAGTCTGAAAAACCCTAATAGGTCGCCTCAGGTGGGAAAACTTGCTCGCGGTCCGAACAAGAATCGGTCCTTTTAAAACAAGAACCCCCACTAAAATTAGCGGCTCTCTGCGCCTTGGCAAGGACCGATTCTTATTCGGACCGCGAGACTTGGAGGGCGTATACAGAGTGACGCAATGCCAAGACCCTGAGTCATCGCCCTATAGTACTTTGCGAAACGATTAGCTAGGTAGTAGATACTAATAAATAATAGAAGGTTCCCTTCTAAAAATTAGATATATATAAGGGTACTACGTAATAATATAGCTATTAAGTATTATAAGCGGTACGTATATATATATATATATAGAACTCTCTATTCTTATTAATAGTAAGACTAATTACTACCCTTCCCTTTAAGGGGAATTCCCTCCTTTATATATTATAGGTAAAGGGGTAGCGTAGTACTACTATATACTATAAACGCTACGTTAATAGTAGTATTATATTTCTAACTAGTCCTTATAATTATCTCCCTATCTAGGCTCTTAGGCTTTAAGAGTATAAAAGGTTATAATCTATAAAAGATACTCCTTTAATAATTAGACTAACCGTCGAGTCGGGATTTAGTACTAAGAATTAGTACTAACCGAATACTCGGGTTAGGGTCTTAGTACTAACCGAAATACTTAGTACTAACTATTAGTACTAACTCGCTAAGGCCTTAATACCTTAGTAAGTTAGGTTAACCTAACTTAAATTACTAAGGTATTACTAAGACGCTAAGGCCCTAATAAAATAGTAGAAGGAATTAAACTAGTCTCCTTATAATATATATTTAGAATAATTATTATACTAATAACTTTATCTTCCTAGTATCCTTTATCTTTTCTCCCTAGTATAGTAAATATTTATATTACTAGTTTATATTACTCCTACCTTATTATATATATAGGGCTTATACTATATTAACTCCTATAAAACCTAGTAATAAAGATATTAAATTAAAATTAGATAATCTTATTATACTTAATTCTATATTAAGTAGTATTTATCCTAGCTAATTTATAAGTTAGATCAGTTAGGGTATATTAAATAAATCCTTTTATTAGAAGAAAGAGCTTCTTTAAAATACTATTTAATCTATTAGAAAAGAATTCCTAGAATTAGTACTAGTAAGGAATAATAAATATATTAAATAGAATTTAGCCTCTAAAGTCTAATTTAAAGTATAGTAGGGGTAAACTACTATTAGTAAAAGTATTAAATTAAAGTTAAATACTAAAGTTAAAGATCTCCTTTAATTTAAGAAAGTTATATTAGGTAAATAAGTTAATATCTAAGATAACTTTATTTAATTAGCTTTAATAGTAGAAGGATTATTAAAGATTATATATAAGAAGTATAAAAAACTTCTAAACTACTTAATAATAACTAGTAATTTAAGTATATCTAATATAAAGAAATATATTTAGATAAGTAAATACTATTTATAAAAGCGGCTAAATCTATTATTATAAATAAAACTTTCTTTAACTTAGGTAAGTTATTTATAATAATATAAA
>JAABUY010002322.1_pt1 | contig 22892 bp, 18 predicted proteins | sample 5560271 | NCBI WGS metagenome assembly JAABUY01 (sample SAMN10711886, study PRJNA513374) | rock metagenome | isolation source: Antarctica rocks | place: Antarctica: Victoria Land, University Valley | reverse complement strand
CCTTTTTTCTTTTTGCCTGTCGAGAAATGGAACCGCATTTAGGACGATAGCCGCTAATGTCAGCGAACAATATCAACGACTCTAGACTTGGTAATGCCCGGAAGCACAATATACAGGCGGGGAGGTTTGGAGGTGGGGTGTAATAGGGTTTCCCCCCCTTCACTTGGACACGCAGGGCTCACTCCAGATTAGTCCAATCAGCGCGTTGCGATGTTGAACTAGGCTATCGCTTCGGCAGCTTCAATCATGACACGACCTAAGGTACACTCGTAGCTCCGGCTTTCTAATGTAAATAGCGATAGAACAATGGAAGGAAAGATAACGGGAATCGGCTCCTTTTTCTACCATAATATAGTAGCTATTTTTAGGAGCCGCTTGAATAAGGCTATGTGATTTTACTTGTGTACCTCTTTATTCGGACGTAAAGTTTAGGTGAATAACAGGTGAGAAGGGTTTGTATCACCGAGCCTGGGTGATACATCACCAGGGTCGTGTGCCGTATCACCCCAGCTCACCTGGCGAGCTCGCTAAGCGAATCGGGGGGGGAGTGGAGATGGGACTGACCTGCTCAGCTGGAGCAACAGGCAGCAGCTCACCGGCGGATTTCCCTCAGGCTGCAGGCGCCATTTGACAATAAATAGAAGCATAAGCGAGGATGCCTCTGTTACACAAGACGTGACTACACCAATATTTCATCAACGGCTTTGTAACTTTTTGACAATAGAGTAAAGATGTCTATCAACTAGAACTGTGATAATGAATATCGTTAGTTGAGATTTGTGGCACTGACAGTAATATAGAAATTATACTTTCACTGATTTCGATAGTGCGCCTGAGCTCCTCTATGCTGCGCCTCGTTCAAGCTTAGCTCAGGGCTGAATACTTCGTCTTGCTCCCTTCGCGCTCCCCCATGCTCCATCATTGCTCCCTCATTGCTCCTTCACTGCTCCTTCACTGCTCCCTCTCTGCTCCCCATGCTCCCCTTTGCTTTCTCGGTGCTCCCTCTAAAGCGGCCCTACTCCCTTTCCCGAACGAAAACGGCAATCAATAAAATAATCCTAAGTTTGGAGTGAATATAACATGAGCTGCCCTCTTTGTTTTTCAATAGCTTGTGCTTGTTCATACTCAGTAAACCCAGACAAATTGGCAAAAAGGGCAAAAATAGCAAGACCACCTAAATCAGTCGAAGACTTCAAGTTTGCTTATAGCACGACGGTAACTTATGCATAAGGATTTAGTACCATGGTCAAGAAAAGAGTACACTGTAGCGGAGAAAGAAACCATAAACCTAGCCCTATCATACTCCCTTCGCAGATCTGTAAATGTCATGCGCTCGCTGTAGATCTTCCGGTGTATCGACGCCCGTAAGTGGTACGGCCTCAGCCACAGCGACGTGGATTTTCCCACCATAGCACAGCACCCTTAATTGCTCCAAGAGCTCAATCCGTTCGAGCGGGCTTGGTGCCCAGCCAACATAGCGACGTAAAAACTTAGCACGATAAGCATAAACACCGATATGGCGTAGTAGGCCATCGCCAATGCTTTGTTTAGACCGGCCAACTCGCTCTCCGTCCCACGGGATAGAAGCGCGGGAGAAGTAGAGCGCGTGGCCCTGTGTATCTAGCACGACACTGACCACATTCGGATTGAAGGCTTTCTCCTCAGCGCTCTCGACCGGCACCGCCAACGTCGCCATTTCCGCCCTGCCGGACTTCGGGTTTTCGGCGATCTGGCGGATATTCAGAGGTGGAGTCAGACTGTCAGAGGCTCATCGCCCTGCCCGTTGATGATGATGGCAAAGCCATGCTGCTCAACGACCTCTGCTAGAAGTTCTGTCGGGCCGAACGAATAATGCACGCTATAATATATTATCAAAAAATAAATAAAATGTAGATAGCTTCCTACTGTAGAATATATGCCTTTTAGCAATCAATCAGATTTACACTTCACCACAGATCGGGTCACCCAACTCCTCAAGAGAGCGTGCAAGGGGAGCGTGCTAGGAGAGTATACTACATAAGTTCCTCGCGTTGATTAGTGGACTACCACCCTCAAGTCACAAGGTCTACGGAAGTTTAACTACCGGCAGTGACAAGAAGAAATATAAAGCCTTCCCCTTTGGATCATAATCGCTCAGAATTCAGTTTCTCCCCGAAAGTCCAATTATCTCTCATTTTATGAAACCATAGCTATATTTCGACGAGTCTACCGAACTACATCATTCCTCGAAGAACGCAAAGCGCTTTAAAGTACTAAACCTTAACAAATTCCCAAACGATCCCATCCGATCCACCATCCCCAATCTTCGCCAGCTTCTCCACGCCTTGCTCCTCCTTGATCCCCACGTGCCAAAGCCTCTCATAATGCGTCATTAGTAAGACACAGCCACCCTCCGGCCTCATCCTAACGCAAAAGTACTCCCACCCTTGATGCCGCTCGGCCAAGCAGCACAGTCTCCCTTTCACATCGTGACCCAGAAACTTACCGGAGACAGTATTCCGGAAGCCGAGCCAGCCTTTGGTTTCCGTGCACGCCCAGTGGATGGAGCCACGACCGCCCGGCTGGGTCAGCTGAATCTGCCCGTCAAGCAGCGTGATCACGTGCCCGGAAGAGACGCAGCGGATGATGAAGGTGGAGCTGGGCCAGGGGACCAAGAAGGAGCTGGGTTCGGCGCCGCCGAACGGATCGTGGTCATCCAGGAGGTTGGCGGCGACACTTTCGGGGGGTGTGGTGGCCGTGTAAATGGTGGAGTCGTCGTCGTTCAGGAAGGGTTTAGGGTCGACTTGGTTGAGGATCATGATGACGGAGTGTTGTTGAAGCAGCGATAGGTGTAAGTGTATAGATTCTATGGAGGTGAAGGTTCAGCTAACTAAACCAACAGATACCTCTGACTAACCCGATTAGGATAGGCCCTGAGCATCACGTGCATCAACAACCTGCGCTCGCTCCGACCGCAAGCGTGTGAGACTCACAGCAAGACCTGGAAGTATTGGAGAGGAAGAGGTGGTGGAAAGGTGCGACGCAGACAGAGAAGCTATGAGCGCATCTTCGCCATCTCGCTGCCTGTCCGCCTACGCGCTTTTATCAGTATTTCGGCGTAAGCTTTAAACGGTTTCCCTTATCACATGAGCATTCCCTTGTTCTGATTCAAACGGCCTTGGAGAGCGACAGGGCCGAAGCGATGCAGAAGAGACGATATTTTGAACAAGGCACGACTAGAAGGTACGGCAGAGCATGCGGGATTTGATAAGACGGCACGCTTCTAAAATGCCTCTATCCTCGTTCTCTTTCTCTTTCCTAACCTTTAAAACAACCTGCAATGACGATGCTATTGACATCATTAATTGTCCCTCATTCTTCTACTTCCCGGTCATATGTGAAGCCCCTGAAATTTGTCCCATATCCTGCAGGCCCTATTCCAAACCTGTGTCCCCGCGCACAATTACCATGAGGAAACTCGAGTGGAACGAGATATTTTCCTAATCCATATCTCTCAATCTCAAGTGTCAGCGGCAATTTTTCGGCAGGGCGATCTCATTCTATGCGAGAAGAGTGATGTGGACGACGAGGACATCATCAAATATGGACCTCTTTTAAAGAGTCAGTCCAGCTCTTACCAGTCAGGGCGTTGATCTCCAAGACCAAGATGCCAAAGGTACCCAGCTTGAAGGCGACGTGCCAAAAGAATACCTCATGCGATTACTGGAAAACACGAAGCAAACGCAGGACAAGACACCAAAACAGGCCCAGAGGAAACATCGAGGTCGGCCTCGAACGTAAAAATGATGTGGGCTAGATTATCTGGTGAATGCTTGAACATTCGGAGTCGAGGTAGATACGGGATGGAGAAGCTTGCGCTTGTTCTACACTTTCACTTTCTGTGTTCGCTCGAATCGGGCTTCGCTGCCGAAGCAGCAAGAAAACCAAGTCTCTATAACAATCTCCAATCTTCGGCGTCTTTTATTCCCGAATCTTCTCCTGCTGTTGCCTGTTTGGCTTCCAGCGTTTAAGCACATCGCAATGTTGCGCACGCCAATTGGCCGAGCGTAATTCCTCTACACGCAAGGCAGATGGTAGCAGCTCTCCAGATCAAGGTAAATGCAATCTTAACTCGCAGAGAACTTGTCTGAACGTCGCAGGGGATTAAGTCATTACGAATGAAAACGATAAGAACAGCAACGACAACGACAACAGCTACAAAAAAAACACGACGTTCCAAGAAGAAGCGTGGAATCCCCAATCACAAGAGCTTCAGAAAGTCTTCCGACGATTGTTATCGGGCTTTAGTAATTAGAAACAGCATTCAAGGCTCTTCGTTTGTGGCCGGTGAAAGATTTTAGGCGTAAAGAGTTGACGATAACAACGATTTTTTATATAACGCCTAACAGTATAAGAAAGTGGTTTGACCTGCGAAACCACTTCCTTTTACTGTTAGGGCCGAAACTGTGAAATGAATACACTAGTCCATAATAATTTCTAATGAACGAGAAGTAATCGAGCAGAGAATTAAGGAAACCAATTTGATGGCGGCTCCTTGCCGACGTCAGAAGGCGCGCCATGAACAAACTTACAGATCCTCCTGGCGACTCAGATAGCTCTTATAAGTGCCATGAAGACGCAATCGAAGGGAAGAAAAGATTTCCTGATGATATATATGTAAACCTCAGCAGTGCATCTGATGTCTGATTAACCCTTATAAGACATATCAGGCACGAGTCGTTGAATACGGTCGGGTGAGTAAAATGCTGAACGAGGCTGATAGTATGCACTTGAGGAGATACGATCCGAAGGACGAAGTCCTCTGCCCTCATCCGGCCGTGCGCCAGGAGGGCAAGAGAATTCTATCAGGCAAGATGCATGTTATGAATCATGTCGCGCAAGACCATGGAATCTTTCTTCTTACGTGCTTTGCCATTAGGGCTAGTTTCATTTGGGATTTAGCAGGATACTCAAAAAGCACGTTGATAGAAGCTGACCGCTCGAGATGACTCAGATGATTTCCAATATCAATAGTGCTTCGATAGTTCGAAAGTATCACTGGTTTGCTTCATAATGCTCTTCACTCGGCGCATAACCGCTACCAAGTTACTTGCTAGAAGAGCCTAAGTCCCATTGAGAATCTACAATCACAGCACGGGCGTATTCTCTCATTGGAAGAATGATGGCGCAAAGCACAAACAATTAAGCATTCTCTTCGACGACGTCACGCCCATTCCATGTCAAACAATTATCTCCGGGTAGTTAGAACTAACAAGTCCGAAGCATGGTCGCATCTGGAAGAGTCTAGAATAGCCCGTGGCAATGAGGGCGAGATATATATTTCACCGGCATCTCAAGCTCTTCTTCTACAAAGTTATTAGAATGAATATAAAGATGTTCAATTATGATCTGGGAAAGTCAATTTCGAAGAACGAAACCAGACCTGATGCGCAGCCTAATGCCAGGACGTTGTCCCGATAATCCGAACTTCTCGCACGATACTCCGGAGGCAGCCAAACAACGTTTTCTTCGTTCCAAGTGATCCAATTACCCTTCAGAAGAACTTGACTTCTTTGATGAGACTGTGGAGGGAGAACGGCTGTCTGACTCTGCTGGATTCTTATCAGTCCTATATTTGTCACTAGATATGGTTCATCCGTATGAAACCATAGCTTTCTAAACATCCCGTCAACATTCATGATTTGCTGCAGATTACCTGTGGCTGTATCCCAGAGTTTGATGGTTTTATCAAAAGAACCTGACGCAAGCAGCTTACCGTCGGACGAGAAGGCTATTGACTGGATCGAATCCGAATGGCCTTCGAGAGTCTGTTGTACGTCGCCCGTGACTGTATCCCAGAGTTTAATGGTTTCGTTGTCGAAGCTTGACGCAAGCAGCTTGCCGTCGGGCGAGAAGGCTATTGACTGAATCCAATTCAAATCACCTTCGAGAGTCTGCTGTACATCGCCCGTGACTGTATCCCAGAGCTTAATGGTTTTGTCATCAGAGCCTGACGCAAGCAGCTTGCCGTCAAGTGAGAAGGCTATTGAACAGATCGAATTTGAATGGCCTTCGAGAGTCTGCTGTACATCGCCCGTGACTGTATTGCAGAGTTTAATGATTTCATAATCGCAGCCTAACGCAAGCAGCTTGCCGTCGGGCGAGAAGATTGTGAATCCGGCTGAACCTGAATAGCCTTCGACGAGAATCTGCTGTACATCGCCCGTGACTGTATTCCAGAGTTCAATGATTTCGTTATTATAATCTGACATAAGCAGCTTGCCGTCGAATGAGAAGACTATTGATCGAGCTGAATCCGAATGACCTTCGAGAGTCTGCTGTACATCGCCCGTGACTGTATTCCAGAGTTTAATGATGTTGTCATCGAAGCCTGATGCAAGCAGCTTGCCGTCGGGCGAGAAGACTGTTGATTGAATTGGACTTGAACGACCTTCGAGAGTTTGCTGTACATCGTTCATGACTGTATCCCAGAGTTTAATGGTTTTGTCATCAGAGCCTGACGCAAGCAGCTTACCGTCGGGCGAGAAGACTATTAATCGGGTCGAACTTGAATGGTCTTCGAGAGTCTGCTGTACATCGCCCGTGACTGTATTCCAGAGTTTAATGATTTCGTCATAAGAGTCTGACGCAAGCAGCTTGCCGTCGAACGAGAAGACTATTGAACCGATCGAATTCGAATGACCTTCAAGAGTCTGCTGTACATCGCCCGTGACTGTATCCCAGAGCTTAATGGTTTTGTCATCAGAGCCTGACGCAAGCAGCTTGCCGTCGGGCGAGAAGGCTATTGATCGGGCCGAACAGCCCGAATTCGAATGACCTCCGAGAGTCTGCTGTACGTCGCCCGTGACTGTATCCCAGAGCTTAAGGGTTTTGTCATCGGAGCCTGACGCAAGCAGCTTGCCGTCGGGCGAGAAGGCTATTGACCTGACCGAATCCGAATGGCCTTCGAGAGTCTGCAGCATTGCATTCCAAGCTTTTTGAACCTTGGGTAGCCTGTGTAGCCAGCTGGGTATATGTTCCTTGAACTTATTCCTAATGATACTTGTTGCTGGTGCAAAGACGATTGCGGAAGAATATAATTGTAGTGGTGCGCGGTTGAGTAATTCACGATTCTTTAGAAGAAAGCGGTTTGCATCATTCAAGAAGGCTCCGAGTATGGAGCTATTGTTAGACTTGATTACATCAGCAAATGTCAAAAATGTGGTAAGGACTGCTTTACTTCAAGGAGGTTCTGTAAACTGGCGATCATACTGATAATATCAGTTGCCCTCCCGATGATGCTGAGGGCCTCTACCCAGTAGAGGAAGCGCTGATTCAGAAGTTGTGAACCTTATCTTGGTCGGAGATACGGCAGTTCCCTTGTTCAAGGTGATGGGCCCAATAGCGGCAAGCATATTGCACCTCTGCCGGGAGGCATTCCTCAATAAGATGGCCATCGATATCTATTCGGAGACTTCCAGGTTTCTTCAAGGAACATATATCTTCTTTGAGACAGGGTGTTCTCGATAGTAGATCGAGGCATCGGAAGGCTATTTTCTTGTGTGTCTCTTTCTCATCTATCCAGTATTGACTCTGCTTGTGTTCAGAGTCAACGAGGAAATCGCGGAAAGATAAGTGAAACAGCCTCACAGGAGACTTCGGGTCGGTAGGGACTCTGAGGACAGAGTGTAATATATGAAGTCTGCGATCTATAGCTGTTCTTGGTATACCAAGAAGAACGGCTAGGGAAGCTCTCGATAAGGGTTCAAAGAGGATAACTATAGAGCCGACGATATTCCGAAATTCTTGGATTCGACTCTCTTTTTCCGATTCTGTAATATCGCCTTTTAGTATTTGAGTGAGGACTGGTAGGTATGTTTTTTCTAATTTCGTCAGGCTGCCGGCGGATTGGTAACGCAGAACCTTAAGTAAGTTTCCTATCGGATCCAAGTCCCGGGTCTCCCCAATAAAACGGCACATAGTAGCGGCGAAGATGAAAAGAGGAACGGCCATCTTGATCAAAGCCTGCATGTTTCGTTCGCTTGGCCAGTCCAATGGTATACCTATACCGCACGGGGGCAAGCAATTGTATTCGTCTCGAATTTTTGGAAGCTCATCCCTCAGGAAAGCACCAATGTCGTGCTCAATGACAGGCGGAGGGATCTCATGAAGTATGAAATATTGATGCGACTCAGGCATCTTTTTGAAGCCGAGGCGAACGGGCAACTCTGGTCGGCTCGTTACAAGGAGTCGCAGCTCGATTGACTCGATAAACCGGATCCGTGCAAGAAGATGAAGGATTCTGGTTATATGATCTTCATTTTCGCATTCGTCCAGTGCGTCAACGACTATAAGTGTTTTTAGTGGGTGTGCCAATTTGGACAAGGGCCCAAAAATGAGCTTTTCAAATTGCTCTTTCATGGTTTTAGTGGATATGGCAGGGTCCATCTCCAAGGCATTCTTAAGATATAGTCTTAGATCTGGAAGACTTTGCACCAATTGAGTGGCAATAGTGGTAAAAAATTTGGAGGCGTTGCCACGGTCTCCTTCACCTCTTTTGAAGAAGAAGCTGGCGCCCAACTGGTGGCGATGGGTAAAGTCGCGGGCGATTGTTCGACTAATCGTAGATTTACCAGTACCGGCCATACCGTTCAACCAAAATATGCATTTGCTTTGGGAGTCCAGAGCCCAGTCATTAATTTCACTGAGTAAAGCAATCCTCGTTTCTGGATGGCACATAGGTTCTAACTGATCGGAGAAAGAGTTGAAGGCAGCCTCATTGACGGAAGGTAATTTTGATAGGACAAAGTTCATATCGATCTTGTGAGTGGCTCTCAGGTTAAGCTCCCTAAAATTTTAAGCAAATGCATAGTATTGCAAAGGCAGGCTTACGTTGTGTGCTTCACTAACTAATATTAGCAACGCGATTCCCTCTAGCCCATCTTGAGAAACTCAACTAACCATCCTTCAGTTCGTTCAAGACTTCAGCTGCTGGTGGCATGACATTGACCTGGTTGGACGCAACGAACCCCAGAAGTTCCTTAGCAAAAGCAGCAGCTACAACAGCAGCATATCTCTGCCAATTGTAATTCTTATGCGTGTCCGCATAATCTACTCAGCCTGATCAGCGTAAGAGCCACCGAAAGGATTGACGAAGTTTTACCACAGATCCCTCGGATGACCAGACAGGGATGACTATTGGTTATGCCAGCTGCCTCCATTTCGAAGCAAAGAGCATGCCCTCCGACTCGTTGATTTATTTCGTCTCGTTCTTTGGCATTTTTGATCACTGAGTTCCCAGAGGCAACCACACCATAGTGTGTCTTTATCTTCGTTCCTCGAGACTTTCTCCTTATTACCATGGCTCGATCGCAATATCGGCAGCTTGAGGCAATGTTTTCTTCTTCATCTTCATCTTCATCTTCTTCTTCTTCCTCCTCCTGCTCCTCCTCATCATCGTCAACTGCTTTCTTGCTTTGGTCGACGTGGTTGAAGTCTGGTCGGAACAGGTTGTCTTCCAAGTGTTCGGATCGCAGGTACTTGGAGGCGAATAACTGGTTGTTGAATCGAAGTCCTTCTAGGATATGAAGTATGCCTCTATCTGGGCCATGAATTTCGCGATGCGCCTCCAACTTTCTTATAGCTGACCGAAGCACTTCTGGTGGCTTGTCCAATGCTCCAATGCGCCTGAAGCTTTCGTTTTGCGCTATACCTAGGTCCCACTGTACAACTCCAGGATACTCATATACTGGAGTGCTGACCACGACATCGCCTAGTCTGACTTTTGGAGGCACTCCACCGCCGATGCCGACCATCAGCCAAAATCGGATAGATGGAAAAGTGTTGGTCATGCGAGTAGCAACAGTCGCTGCAGGATTATTGCCGATATCACCCATGGGAAGGCATGCTATTGCAATATTGTGATCACCAATAGATCCGAGAGTGTAGGCATTTTGATCACTCGGTTGTTTTGGAAGATCTGAATGCCGTTCATCTAGCATGACTGTGGCCGCCGCCAGCTCCTTTGTCAATGCGCAGACCCATCCCACCGAATAATCTCGATGGGTTAGCGCTTTAGAAGTCATGGCAAAGAGACGCGACCGATGTCACTTAGCATGGACAGTGGTCAATTGAACAATGTTATGAAGGACAGAGAGTGAAGCAAGTAGCCTTGACGGTGAGGCTACCAGCTGAATATATGTTGAAGATCTTTTTGATGGCCTGTAAAAAGGAAACGGGAGAAGGCTACTTCGAGAGGGGTTGAACTTTTCGCCTCATTCAGCCTCGCCGGCATCTTTCCCACCGCCACTTCCAAGGGGGCTATTTGGACTCTCCCTCATTGGTCTCTTGCGGGGTGCCCATACTTTGTGGTTCGCAGATAGTGCGCGCAATGCAGCTAGTTCAAGTGGCTGATCAACTGTAGCCTTTCTAAAATCATTTCGCTTTCTTCAATTCCTGAGTGCCCAAGAAACATCATCCATTTGTTATAACTGTTCTCCATTAGTTCAACGGGGGCATGAAGGATTTCCGAGTGCTTTTCATCGACGTCATATGTAGTAGCATTATAGGTAAGTCACGGCTGAGGCAATGTTCGAGGGCACAATGAGGCAAGCCGTTCAACTAGGGAGCCTGGTAGGCTTCTGGGATAGTGATGAGCACTTCATACGATCGGATGCATTCCCACTCTCTTTCCGGAAGGTGTGTCTGCCTTTTTACAGCCTTGTACGATCGTCGCATATCTGCGGTTGTTCGGGCGGGGTACGATAGCAGGGCTGCAGGTAGGTATCTTTGAAGGCTGTAGGTCTGCCTACCGTTGCCTCACTTATCAGGGCTCTGAAGCCGCATTCGTTATAAAACTGGTCCCAGTGCCTGTCTCTTCAAGCTAGGTGAATGTGATAATGAATGGATATAAATAAACGACTCACCGAAGGCTCAATGACACAAGAACAGGAGGGTAGTGGCTCTATTCATAGCATCGATAGTTGTGCGAACAGCCAGCTAGACGAGAGCAAAGAGCATGTGGACATTGATCTGAATAGTTGCTATGCCGAACTGTTTAGCAAAGTTTGGCGCGAAATCACATCGGATAATCATTTGACCTTGTTTGGATTCCGGAGATATCGAACCACCCACCTGCTTAACCTTCGATTCCTGGAAGCAGAGATCGATAAAATTGATCATGGTCTGTACCAAGCTGGTCTACAACTAGATCAAACACTCGACCGCGAACATATAATAGATCGGCTTGGCCTGAAGCAAGCTAAGAAAGATAGTAAACGAATGAAGGTAGAGGAAGTAGTGGACAAAGCTTTAGTTATGCGCCTCCGGAGGTTGATCAAGGAGTACGGTGAGTGTCTCTCCCACGAAGCCTTAACAGTCAACTGATCGGTTTAGATGAAACACTTGAAGCTTTCAACACCGTTATGAGCATGGAGACTTTCTCTCTAGCGGACAACACCCACCAATCGGGTTCTAGGCAGGATCTTCATGCTTACGAAAAGTTCAAGACTCGAATGCTACGAGTTGACCTCCCCCTACGCCACAGTTCAAGGGATCCGCTCCAGCATCTTCTTCGGAAAGTTCTTCGACGGCTTTGGTATGCGTTTAATCTCTGGAAGCTCCGTGCAGATGACGTGGAACAGGGACGGAGGGGCCCGCTCAGCAGGGCGATAGCTACTTGGGATAGAACTTATCAGAACACTACAAGAATTGCTGAGGTTGTTACTCGATTCATGATTGCTATGGTTACAGGAGCTGCACTCGTTGTTCCTTTGGTTGTTCTGTCCCGCCAGGATTCGCGGGAGAGTCGTCTGCTAGTAGTGATTTCATTTGTTTCTATCTTTTGCTTCCTGCTCTCCCTCTTATCAAAAGCGTCAAACTACGAGACCATGGCAGCGTCTGCAGCATATGCGGCAGTTTTGACTGTTTTCGTGTCAAATGGTTCGAATCCGTAAGATCAAGTCCGCAATGCTTATGTTTCCTCGGGCCTTTGATCAATAACATGTGATATGACAGTATATGTGTTAAAACATATGTTATAAAACAGAATATGTGTTAAAAAAAAAACAGGTAAAAAGACATTCTATGTCACATCAGATGTATACAAAAACACATGGCTTGAGAATATAATGCATTGGCTTTCAAATTTTCCTTGTACGTTTGAAGGTGGTACCGATTAGAATAACGACATGTGGAGAGCGATAGCCAACGAGTATTTCATCTTCAGAAACATGACCATTTGATTTTCCCGTCTCTGATACGATGTTGCCAGTACGCAGTAGCGAAAACCCAAATCCTTGTTTACCGCAGTTCTGCCACTGATAGATAGTACGCAACCGGCTTATCGCTCCTCGGGCTGATAATCCATCCCCAACAATTCCACCCGGTCGTCCAAATAGCCACGTACAAGGCTCGGTAGATTATCTCGTTGCTTATCGGTCACGGATACTAAATCACGGGCAGGTGACGCCAGGTAGAGAAGGCAGCAAGCGCGGCTAACGCTTGATGCATACGAAGAAAGACTTCGTACGACGGCCGGCGCAAGAGAGGAAGCGAGAGTGATGTAAGTGACGGAGACGGATCTTCTGCTCAGCTTGTTCGCTTCGATGTTAGCAAAGAACGCATGATGAAGGGCGTGATGAGTTCTTTGACGATATACCGAATCTACTGCCATGGCATGGGGATGTCTTCCTTGGACGACGGCTTCTCGGATCTTTATATTGGCTATGTCAAGAATTCTAAATTGCCAGGTTCTATAGGATCTAACAAGATTGCATCCCACGGGTTCTACTGTTTGTACCACAGCCTCTCTCTCCTGTCTATCAAGAAAACGTGCGTAAAGTACGTCGACGCCAATTCTCTCCCCAATTTCGATGCTGCAATGTCTGACGCAACAGATATTCAGCTTCGACTCACACAAATGACATCATCATTGAGCATCAAGCGACGCTCATGACAGCCTGAAGTATAGCGGAACGCAACTACTTCACGACTAAATCTTCTGAATACTGGTGGCTAAGGGGGCTAGTAGGTCTAGCGCAAGCACGCCGGTAGAATGAATAGCAGTTAGATATCAATTTCTTGTTAAACATGAACAATTGACCTCCTCATTAGTCAAGCCGTCTCGATCACAATTGACTGCAATGACCATCCTTGCATAGACTCGCATAAATTACTCTGATGAGAGCCTTCACTTTGACCTGAGTAAAAAGACCTGTTCATCTCCATTTCACACCACTTTTTGAGACGATATGTCACTCTTTCTGCATATGAATAGTCTAAACGGGGTTTACTGAGATTATTGCACCTCAGACAGCGTCAATGATATATCCTTGCATTATATTGTGCTCCAGGATACATTCGTATGATGATAGCGATCCTCTTGCTCGATCATTCATTAGAACCACATGCGCGGTTGTGTCAACATCTGAATCGATTCATGATATTGATATCGTACTCTTTTGTGCAACTTTCGATGTCGTCATTTTCATGAAAGTCGAAATGTAAGATCATCTTCTTCTAGTAGGTGTGATACATCGTCGTGCAACGCCGAGAACATTGATCATCTTCGATCCAACTTTGGTTTTCTGGACGGCATGACAAGTATGATGAAACGATAGCTTAAAAAGTGCTTAGGGTGCTTATAATGATGAAGTGAGAGAGATCAGAGAAGTATCAGACAGAGACGAATGAACTTCCGAAGAGAAAATTAATAGCAAGTTAGACAGTGCGAAGTTACATCTGATTTGAATCAATGCAAGATGTATTGACTTCGTGATATCACACTTCAGTTGTATATTCAACTTTGAAATTGATTATCTCTGACCTTTGAAAACGCAAATACACGCATATTCAATTACGCCTTTCGCCCTTGCTAATCCCCTCCCTTTCCCGTCTGTGGCTTGCTTACCCTTATGATGCGCCTAACTCCGTGCATGTTTTTCCTTCCCCTTTCCCCCTTCCTCCATTTCCCCCTAGAGGAGACCGAAATCCAGGCAGCAACAACAAGCCAAACTCGCCGCCAGAGCCGCGCATAATCCTTCCTCGGCCCCTCTCCTTCCGCCACGATTATAGCCACTGTTATTCGCATAGTGACCATGTGGCGGGCCATTCGGTTGTTGTTGGTAATACATGCTCTGCTGCGTTGGATAACCTTGCTGTGGGTATCCCTGCGGCGGAAAGCCGCCCTGCTGGTAATAAGGCTGCAATTGGGGGTTCTGTGCGCCATAGGGGCCGGCGTCTCGGTGGACAGGAGGGGGATAGGTGGGCGGTGGGGCGGAGTTTTGCTGTTGCATTTTTCTAGGGCTGTGTATGCGCCGAGCGAAAGATGGGGGAAGACCAAGGCCGGAATCCATGTTGACAATACTGATTTAAGAGATTTGGGATGCTGGGCGTTGGTTGATAAGGCTGAGGAAAGGGTGTTTTGAAGAGCAGTCGGCGCTCAGGCTAGGACGTTTTGTTGTACCGATATTTCGATGGAGGATTGGCGAAAAGTCGAGGGATCGAAGTGATTTATCAATTGAGAAGTCGGGCTGGGGACGATGTTAGTCGTAGCCGCCCAAGCTGCAGTGGCGTTGGGGGCGGAGATCGAACGAGTACCTGATTGGGTAATCGTGAGTAGTGAATAGCGGACTTTGTACGGAGTAAGGTGAAGTGGAGCTGCTCAAAATAATGTACTACGATGCAGCAGTCGGCGTCAAAGGTCAAAAAAGAATAAGCGGTAGTTTCGCAATACGATTCGATCTCGGCTCGAGCTACTGTACCCAACACTTACGCCCTGCCTGCCGCCTAGAAGTGGAAAGAATCTGCACGGAGTTCAGGCACACTGATTGGCAATGGGTGAGGGCTATTGCAATAGCCAACGCAACAGACGTGGGATTGATTGTTGAGACTCAATGCCTTGAGGATTTGCCACTCTAGAAGACAAGGACGAAGCATAGCCATTGCAGATGAATCACTGAGAGAGTATTTTAAGATAAGAGCTTTAGAGCAGAAGACAAAGTATACGCATATTTTCAGTTCAATACATCGTGTTGTTGAAGCAATAGGAGCTGTAGTAGGAGCAATAGTAGGAGCAGGAGGAGTAGTCGTCCAATTAGGGACATAAATCCCAATTAGGAACGCTGTCAGCTAGCCTAGTTGGGACTAGCGCCAGTGCGTGCACGAAACGGATATAGCTTCCTACTGTAGAAAATATACCTTTCAGCAGTCAATCAGATTTACGCTTCATCAGGCGGGAAATAGTGGTGTATAGCTCCGTACTCCAAGCTACATGAGTATTACCTGCGTAGTGTGGCCCACTTTGGAAATAGGGAGTTTGTAACCTCCGCCTCATAGGGCTGGTAGGGCTGGTAGGGCTGGTAGGGCTGGGGCCCGGTAGTAGAGTTTTCACTTCCACCTTGTACATACATAGACAGCGTCCTAACAGCAACAACCAAAACATCAATATGCCCCCATACGACCTCGTATCTCAATAGGGCTGATGCTATGTATAGGACTAATTGAGCGATACTCGGGTCTTTACAGATGAAATCGGAAATTTCTAACATCATAGGACGATACCCGCATTAACCTTATAAGTTTCCTTACATAGGCACCCGAGGGGCCAGTAGGTGCACAAAGTCATGGGAACTACAGTATAAGCGGCTGAGGCCCAATCCACCAAAAACATCAAACTCGGCTACATATGTACCACCACAAATCTGACTTCATGAGCTTATCATTACCTTTATCATCGTCAAAGCACTTTGCTGATTCTAGCCCGTGTTTCATTCGTAGTCATTCAGTTTCATTCCTGTAACTGTCGCTTTTCAGCTGTGTTCGAAAGTTGCCGCATAGTCCCATCACTTTGTGCACCCACTGGTGAGGCTTCCAGAAATGCTGACCACCAGATCTGGTTGACACTATCGAATGTGGCGTCCATACCGTCTTCGTATCTGCACTCTGCGCCGAACTCATTTGGGTATTACTTAGCGAATGTGGATGCCAGAGCATGTACTATTGTGAGTCTGCTGTTATTGAAAAGCTCTCTTCTTTCTCTCTACTGTTTCCGCCGCGAATCTGCCTTTGAACAACGGTCCCCTTCTTTTCAACATGACAGTCTTGACTCTCGGCACCAGAGCCATCCCAATTGCTATCTTTGCACTTTTGTTCTCACAGCTTGTGTATGGCCATGCCCTCAACTTAGAAAAGCGGGGCCCCTGCTATCACGACAATTGCCTTCGTGCATTACTCGGTAATAGTGCCGTCGCAAGCCCTTTCTGTAGCGCCTACCTCGGACCTACCCACACGTAAGCTTCTCTTTGTCTTGTACCAAGCTTTGACTATAGGCTGACAAAAGTGGGTCAGGACAACGACTGTTCCATTCACCTCAGTCTGCACGGAAAACCCAACCGCTGTCTCTACTGCATGCTCTTGCCTACTGATTGCAACAACGACGGTAAATCTTGATCTTTTCCCTCAACCCTGTTGTAATTTAGTTCCATAGTGTATAACTAACACCTACTCCACTAGACCTCAATCTCAACCTCGAGTACGTCCAGCGCCGCCGCAGGACCTACTCAATGTCTAGCTACCAACAATTACGGCTACCTCTACCAAGAAAACACCTTCAGCTTTGAATCCTTAGTCATATTCCCACAAGTCGAAACCTCCGTCACCCATCGTGGCGACTGCTGCCGCCTCTGCTATTCCACCCCCAACTGCTACGGCTTTGCGGAATCCAGCTCCTCCGCCGAGCCCACATATCTGTTTTGTGAACTAGAAATCATCCAGCCGAGTACCGGACTGGATGTGAGTTCCGAGTGCCCCTTGGGGAAAGTCCAATTGGACCTGGGCTACGGTGCTAGTCCGTATAACCCTGCTTCATTCTCTGGGGACGGGCAGGGGCCATGTGGAATTTTTCGTACCAATGGGCAACTGTAATGGGATACATGAGGCGGCGCTGAAGAGTTGGATACTCCAAAAACTTGTCGTCCGAAACAATATCGTGTGGCGTCAAAGGTAGTTTAAGGTACGTCGAGCGGTTTACTCGAAGCGCCTCGGCTTCTCACGCACGAGAATTAAGTAAGCAATAATCTAATTTATGGCGCTGAGAAACTATATTAATGCTGCTACTGATTGAATTCGAGGAGTTTAAACTCTGCGTGCGGTCACACTACCTTTCAAATATCAATTTATTATTATCAGAATACAATCTCATATCCAAGAACTCTGCTCTTGGTTCCGGTCCGGTCAGTGACAACTCAGAACGATTAAGAATGTCTCTGAAGACAGCCAAGATATCAATCTTTGCACAGAGAGGCAAAGGTGTATGTATTGTAGTGCCTAAGAGGCTAAGCTCAATGGCAATCCAAAGAGCTAGTAAAGGGGTACTTTGAAGTGATCAAAGTCATTAGGGTGATTCTTGCACTGGATATCGAACTGAAACTCGAGTTTTAAAACATCTGCAAAAGCGTCACGCAATGAGCAACCTGGAAGTCCCCCCTACAGGGCTGCACTAGCTATAACGAATGTCTGTACAACTCCTTGGGTCTCTTCCAACGAACAATTTCAAAGCGCAATGAGCGAAGCTACCAAGCGCACGAGATAAAATGCAGCTGCAGCGCATTAATCGTGCCACGCCCTACATCTACTGATCATAGATGTTGGTCAACCTCTACTGTATGTTGCACATCACTCAGATGATTGTTTTCATATTCCTTTTCTATTTTGCAAGAACTCGCATACAAAAATTCAAAAAATCTTCAGAGAGCTTCGCGATTTAGTACTGTAAGTTAACAACGCACAGAGATGATTATATGTGATGGTAATTTTTGTTTGCGATCAAAAAAAGCTGTTCTAATGTGAAAAACTTTTATTCTCTATACTACATTTTTTAGTTATGTAAGAGTTATATAAGAACAGAGGTTTTAGAGGCTGGCAACGAGATTCACCTGTACATGATGCCGACTACGAACCTTTTGATTCTATTCTGTGTTCGAATAGAAGTCAGAAGAGTCAAGAAATCTCAATCCGACGCAGTTCGAACGATGTTAGAACGTTGCGTGATCAGGAAAGTCGTCGTGCAGAGTTTTCACCCACGCGACAACATTCTCCCTAACAGTCACAATCGATCTACGAAGAAGATTAGTGACATGTCGATGTCAGTAAGAGATGAAAAGATACTACTAGTGAAAAAGACAACTCAGATGAAGAGTCTGCGAGTTGTGACTACAAGTGATCGAAGAATTTGCGACTCGTCGACTGCGTCGATATCGAAACGTCTTCATCACATCGACAGTGTCGTCGAGTAATTGATGAAAAGATATCAGATAGAATAGTCATCTCAAGTATTGAGAGACGTGACTACAGTGCTCGAAGAAGTAGTGACTCGTCGATCACGCTGATATACTGAAGAGATCTGAGCTCATCTTCTTTACTTGACGTCAAGTCATTCATCTATTCACGTGAAAAATCGAGAGCTCAAGAGAACGATCAGAATGCATTCTCTTTCATTGATCAGAGTCAAACATCGAACGATTGCGATCGCACGCCTATACTAACAATTCATTCAACGTCTACGTGACACAAGTCAAATCAAGAGAAGGAAAGAATTACTCAATACAATCACACTCTATCTCTTCATCGTGTGCATCTCTCTTTCATCACATATTTCTCTGCTCAATGAATGACAATCATTGAGTAAGAGAACACAGCTCTACGTACGTTACAATCACGAGCATCACGGATGCAAAGAAAACGTCTTTCGTCTTCGAATCGAGAATCGAACCGAGACATCGTTGTATAGAATATCGTCAATGAAGAGCAGAGCAAAGACGATGCGTCATAATCAAACAGCACAGACACTCTCATCAAGAGTTTACTCGAGCGTCACGCGCTGAATAGAAGCTATAGGTTCATTACTTGGTAACACAGTGTCAATCTCATTGTTTCGGCTGCGCGAAGCAGCCGTATAGACGGCGAGTGGTTTTCTCCCCCAGAGGGTTTTGTCCACTCGATATAAATAGCATAGAGTCCCCCATGGGTCGGGCCTAAACCGATGTCACAAGGGTGTATGAATTACAATCACAGAGGTTTTAGATTCTGTATATGTTTCCCGCCAAATTAGGAGGGAAATTAAACCATCATCTGAATGATGTGCAACACAGGGGTTGACCAGCACCTATGTACGACAGTAATGTGTAGGCGTGGCACCATCATACCGTTTACACCCTACCACCCTACCATCCCATCCCCCATCAAGCCACTCCGAACCACTCCGCCCCACCCCTCTAAAAGCACCACATCAATTGGACCAGCCCAGATCTAGCAACGACTCTTACCTACATCCTCCCCCCAAATCTACACATCTACACATACATCTTCAACCCTCTTCGCTGTAGCTGAGAGGCAACGAGGTAGAGGGCGTCGCAGGTCTTGAGCCGGTTGCCTAGCGTACTTTGGCGGAATGCTAGTACCTTGAAGCTTATACGGATGACGTCGTCCAGACGTCCTTGCTGCACACGTATGCGGCTTAGAAGCACCATGTCGCCAGAAAATCGTGGGTTGCCTGTTTTGAGGAATGTTTCATCCTTGAAGTCTTTGAGGGAAGGGCAGCGGGCCAACGTCTCTTCGGCTTCGTCCGGTTTACCCATGCGGAGTAGGGTGCTAGACATATTGCTGTAAGAGTTACCGATATGATCGCTGTTAGTCCGAAGTCGAATATCAATGATCTTCGAATGATAATAGTAGACTTGAGAGAGATCATTGAGCTCTGTGTAGACTAAGGCGATGTTATTGAAGCTTGAGGCGATGAACGCATCATCTGAGTCAAGGATAGCTTCTCGTATCTTTAATGCAATTTCGAGCTCTTTCAGAGTGATGCTTAAGTGAACGTTATTCAACTATAGAAGATCAGATAGATCTACGGCGCTGGCGTATGCCAAGGTTTCCTTGTCCTCGAAGCTCTCGAGCGTAGTTCGTATCATCTCCAGGGCATCGTTGTAATTCTCGCGCTCATAGAGATACCTGTTTATGATAAGCTACTGTCCAGTTCTGGCAATACAACAATTTGTTCTGTTACCAGCAGCAACGAAGACCGAGATCAGCAAAAGTCTGAGAGTCTTTCAATTTGAGTTTCCACTTTCTGACTTGCTTGACTAGGAATTTGACATGAGACAAACACATCTCGCATGCTTTCCAAGCAGAATGCTGGTGCCCCACATCGCTTTCCCATATGTTGGGAAACTTTTTGACCAGCAGTCTCATCACATAATCAGTCATTCGAATTCTGTCTTCGGCCGATAGCTGGTTCATAATGGCGGACTGGACAAGTCGATGAACAGAAATCGTCGCATCGTCAAATCGCTCAATCAAGGCGGCTTTCAGTAGATCTTCTTTAGCATCCAAAAAGCTGAGAAGGAAGTTAACTAAATACTTGGATGGAATCAGATGCCCAATACTTACTCCATCTCATCCGATAGGAATGCGAAGTCGCTGGAGCTCTCATCACCGACCTCGCCCATAAGGACCGATTCATGTATTTGATCGGGGTCCAAAAAGGCTAACAGCTTTTGAAGCATACTTGCATTCTCTGAAAGCTGACCGAGGGCCAGCTCCCATACAATACTCAATGAATGTTCATAATCACTGAGACGGCTTTTTCGGGCGTATATTTTTGCTCGTATAACGGAAGAACGTCCTTGAGTGCTAAGCGCTGCTGAATGATGAAACCACTAATCTGGTTGAGTGCAAGTGGTAGTCCACCCAAAGCGTGCGTTATATCTTCAGCCAGAACCTGATTTTCGGACGACGTCTCATCTCTGTTGATAAGCGTAAGTAACGCAGCAGCTCCTACTGTGTCTTCAAACGGTTGAACGTGGAAACCAGTGGCAGCAGGGCTAAAAGACGCACTGAAATCGCGTGACGTAACTAGAATGGATCCTCGCCCAGTGCCAGGCCAAGCATTCTTTAGAAGACTCAAGTCGTCAGCGTTGTCAAAGATCAACAACCATCGACAAGCTGTGACCGCCTAGCTGCCTTTTCTACAAATGTTCATGTAATTGTCTCTTACTTGTTCGCGTTAGCCATGTCTTGACTTTTGATCTTGCTGCGGCGCTGTCTTGTGGTTCTAGGCCGTCACCTATGAGTTCTAGCCGTTGAGCAACCTCCAGAAAGCTCTGAGCCATCTTGATTGAACTATCAGCGGATATCCATAAAATTGCGTCAAAGGAGCCCCGTGAGTTATTTGCGTAGTGCGGTACAATCTGGGGGTTTCCAACCCCACCCATACCGTAAAGTGCCATAGAGTGAATGCCAGACCGATCGTTACCCGGTTGAAGAGCTTCTCTGACTTGCAGCAAGGCTTCCTCGCGGCCGAAAAACCGATCCGCAATCCCGAGAGGGATACAGTAGCATAGAAGAACGGCATGAGTCAGCGTATTGGCTTGAAGCGCGTGCATTACAACAAGAATTTCTGCGTTCTATTCGCCATCAGCACGCATGCGAGCTGCATCTGCCTTATTGTCCACAAGCTGGGATAGGCGTTTAAGGCGTTTCGTTGTCTGTTTGAAGTCGCCGTCAAAGTCCGCCCAAGACTTACGCTGTAGTATAGCTTATATTTTTAGTCTGCTATCAAAGGCTCCGGGCTGTTGGTGGCTTACAATGAGGATTACTTCGACAGAAGTTGATTGTTCGTGCGCAGAAACAAGTTATCTCAGCATAGGCCGCAAGAAGAGAAGACTCAAGCGCTTCATTCATAGCAGAGTATTCTCATACGATCGAAACCTAGGCAGGGACAGGCTCGAATCTTGTAGTATATTGAGTATATTGAGTATCATGTCTCCTCCGGCAGGCAAGATCAGCTGCCGAACCGAATAGCGTTGGTGAAACCATATAGAATTATAGCAATACGGTCAATATAATTCGTACTATCCCAGACGAGAGCCCCACTTTTCGCACTAGCTTCCAAGAAGAGTGCAGTAACCGCAGAGAAGTTAGGGCAGTGAAATAGTTTGGGATGGTAGTGCCTGCAGCCACCCACCCTTCTGTGGCACTCTGTAAGAGTCTTCTAATTATAGCTCGTCCCCCTGCTACGCTGTATGAAACGTTTATTATGGTCCTCAGCCCCGAAATTCAACTTCATTCCTTTTATGTGCCATCAATAGAAAGGGAAAACATTGGGCATTGCAAGGCAATCATCCTTCTCGGATGTGTCCTCCTATCGTAACAGTAGTGCTGCGTTCATTGAAGGGGTGGGTGCATTGCGAAAGTACTGCAACCTCATGCGTTCTTAGCCTAAGCTAATCGACCACAGCGAAGCATCTTCGAATTATCGAAATCGATCCACCAGTCTCGTCCATTTTCCCCTCGATTGGGGAGTCCGGGCGCAACTTAGTTAACCTACAATGGTACCGATGGTGGCTCAATCAGCAGCTGGCATCGCTTCCCAAGACAGTCTATAACTTGTTGCCACATTCCTTGGAGTCTGAAAGTTCCCAAATCACCAAATTTCTAATTGATGTAGCCGAAGTTCTCGTAGCTCAAGCTGAGCCCACTATTGATCATATCATAGACGAATTGGTTCTTAGCAAGTTGCTGAACTAAATACCGGATGAGAAACCGCTGAACATATGTCGAGGACTTGTCTTTGCAATCTTGGGCTGGCAGACAATTTTTTTCCAGCCTTCTTTTGGCACCTGCCCACCACAACAACTCTCAATTGTCGACGACTTCGAAGGCTACCAAGGGCAGGCTTTTCTCCCTTTCATGCAGGATACGTCCGAAGCGAAGAGGCGGTTTCGAACCTGGAGAATTCAACGGTTTTGTATTGGAATCTATTGCGCATATTGAGATCAGATGGACGGACTGTCTATCGGTCCACTTAGAGTACCACAAGGCCACAAACACATTATATCTTTTTCGATATCCTTCAT
>JAABUY010002321.1_pt1 | contig 22897 bp, 24 predicted proteins | sample 5560271 | NCBI WGS metagenome assembly JAABUY01 (sample SAMN10711886, study PRJNA513374) | rock metagenome | isolation source: Antarctica rocks | place: Antarctica: Victoria Land, University Valley | reverse complement strand
AGTACTCCCCACCTCCAAAAAGTGAGGGTCGCTGGGGGGAGTACTCGCAGGGGGAGCACTCGTTGGGGGAGTACTCCCCACCTCCAAAAAGTGAGGGTTCGCTGGGGGGAGTACTCGCAGGGGGAGCACTCGTCGAGGGAGCACTCGTTAGGGGAGTACTCCCCACCTCCAAAAAGTGAGGGTCGCTGGGGGGAGTACTCGCAGGGGGAGCACTCGTTGGGGGAGTACTCCCCACCTCCAAAAAGTGAGGGTTCGCTGGGGGGAGTACTCGCAGGGGGAGTACTCGTCGAGGGAGCACTCGTTAGGGGAGTACTCCCCACCTCCAAAAAGTGAGGGTCGCTGGGGGGAGTACTCGCAGGGGGAGCACTCGTCGGGGGAATACTCCCCACCTCCAAAAGTTGAGGGCGCTAGGGAGGCCTGCCCCTCAGCCATGGTCTGTCCCCTTTCTTGAGGCCCATCCCTCGCTTCCTAGGTCCATCCCTCAGTCACGGTCTGGCCCCTCTTCAAGGCCTATCCCTCACTTCGTAGGTCCATCCCTCAATGAAGGCCTGTCCCTCCAGCCATGGTCTGTCCCTGTTTGTCGAGGCCCATCCCTCACTTCCTAGGTCCATCCCCAGTCCCGTTTCTATTCTATAAGGCTCATTGGATCTATCTACGTTAAAGTTCGATTGAAAAGTTTTATATGACTTGCAAGTAAACGATGGTTGCATTAATAAATAGCAGCTTATAATAATAAATGAGCTCTATATCCCTTGGATGGCTAACGCTTTCGTCTAAATAATCTCTCACAAGATCTCGCAAATCATCCCGAACATCATTGCAAGCAGATACTGCAGCGTCAATCATTGCGTTGCTCAGAGTCTGCTTCTCAAGTGCCTCCATCTTGTTCCTCCGTTTCATTTTGATTTGATACTGTTACATGTGAGACGAGGGGCTCAGCAGGAGCAATGAAGCCTTGGCTCCGCCTCAATGTGCAATCACTTCAAAAGAGGATGTGGATAGGAAGGATTGCTGACCGACGGCACAAAAGCCGATGGGATTGTAGTGCTGCTTAGTAATAAACGCTGCCAATTCACCCAAGACTGCCTACAGCACTTATTTAAAATTGGCTGATATGAATATAGGCTGGCAGGCTAGCTTAGACAAGACTACTATATCCCAGTCTTTTAAAACCAGCATCCTTTCTTTGGGCAAAAGGCTCTTGGTGACCAGTCACCAAGCTTTGACACATAAGCTGTATTACTGAGACAGCTTGCACTCGGAGAGAATTGAGAAGAGAAGTAGTAGTGCTAATCTGTCAGAAGACTGCGACTTGTTGCTAGGAGCTCTGCAGGCAGCGTCATATATAGGTCGTGATCAATTGGTGCAGATGCTGCTCGCCGAAGGAGCCGACGTCAACGCTCAAGGTGGAGACCGTGACAACGTACTGCATGCAGCGTCATGTAGAGGTCATGACCAGGTAGTGTGGTTGCGGAGACTGGGGTAACGCACTGAAGACAACTGTCTCCAGACCAATAATGTCTTGTGACTAGTGTCTTCAGACGAGGAGTGTCTGCGGACAAGAGTTGTCTAGAGACGCTAGTCTCAAGACATTATTGGTCTGGAGACCGTTGTCTGCGGACAACACTTGTCCGCAGACACTCCTCGTCTGAAGACACCAGTCTTAAGACATTATACGTCTGGAAACGGTCGTACTGGGAAAGGCAGTACTGTGAAAGGCAGCACTGTGAAAAGCAGCACTGCAAAAGCCAGCACTGTGAAAGGCAGTACTGAAAAGTCCCTGCATAACTACTGCATAAAAAGCTGCATAAAAGTCCCCATTTTTGGGTGACCCCCGCTATATTCAGAGACCTATAGATTGGTTTGGGAGCAAGAATGGGATCAATGCTATGTATAGATTTCAAATGCACAGGTCTGACCTTTACTCTGAATGTAACTTTCAGAGGCTAAGAGATGTGGCAAAATTGGGGTTGAACCGTCCGCTAAGTCACAATGGTAAAGGCGTCTGCTTCCGTTGAAACGGATGTGAAACGTGACATTCGGACGGCTTACGGTTGTTTTAGGTGGGGGTCTGTGTAAGGCTGTCAGATAGATCCTTTTAGAATCCCTGACTCCGACCTCCCCTACTCTTTGAAGAGCGGTACACCCTCCTTTACCTCACCATATCTGAGTCCCTACTCAATTTTCTTCCCTACCACATTGAGGCCCGTATGACCCTGACGTCCCTACCTGCTGAAGGTCCTTATACTCTCGATGACTCCACTACCATCTAAGCTCTCACAAGCTTTATAGCCTCACTCTTTATTCGTGAAGAGGATCATTGATAACATCACGCACTCACAAAGTGGCTTCTAGTTCCGACGGGAGTTCAGCCTCGCAGAGTTTGTTTCGAAAGTAACTAGTCAGGTGCCTCCTAGGAGACTTTTCCTAAGAAGAAGTTCCTAGGAGAGATTTCTCTCGGCGTATTAATGGTCTCCGAGAATTCCTACTAGTAGCTTCCAGGAAGTCTTCGTAGGAGATAAATCGTGCTTAGGATGACGCAGTGTCAAGCTAGTACTGTCAATTTCTACTTCCCTAGCGCAACCTCTTTAAAGCTTGGCTCTCCTAGGAAGGGTCTCCCAGGATTCTATTGTCCCTATTGCTGATAGTTATGTTTTTATCCTCGATATTGTTAATAGGCTACGAGTCGACGATGAACTCATCGCCATTACATTAAGCTTAAAGCGATACATCTAGCAAGACTCAAGTCTAAAGCAGGTCCTCTACTGCCAACCTTGCTGGGAATTCTTGGGGCAATCTTTGTCGAGCCTTCAAAGGCGCTAACTATAGGTGCCAAAATCAGAGGGGGGTGCCAGAATTGGAGGGGGTACCGGAATTAGAGAGGGGTGCTAGAATTGGAGAGGGGTGTCAGAATTGGATGACTCTGTGCTTATCTATATATAAGGTAAGGATAACTTGGTGGGATTACTCGAACTTTTATTAGCATTCTATCAACCTTATAATATGCCTTACGCAGCAAAAGCGAAGACCCAGTAGTTTACCAGAAGGAAATCGAATCTATTAAAGAAGGCCGATTAACTGGCGCGGTTATATTACGCGGACCTTGCCCTGATTATCCGCAAGAATGGAAGGTATTATACCTATCGATCGACCGATTACGAATAATAGCCCCCGAATTTATTAGAAATCGTACGTTAGAAGCCGATATACCGACCTTAAGCTAACTAAAATTAGAAGGCATCGTACCCGTTGCCTATTAACCTCCTATCTAAAGACTTTGACCTCGTCATTAGCGAAACCCCGTGGAAGTCCGAGGCGGAAGACTCGTCAAATAGGATATCTACTTCGCCTAAGGAAGGGTCTTCGGATGTATCAAAGAAATAAATATACGATTTTTGGCGATAAAGTTAAAGTCGGCGGGAATCCGGCAAGCACGTGGAGGCTTATCAGACCGTCCACTGGAGGTATATTATGTATGTAAGACATCATCTTTGCGATGACCGATCGGAGCAGGACAGGTATCAAAGAACGGCGCTGTATTGGGCATCAGCCTTTGCAAGGCCAATCTCATCATCCAAATCGACGACCGACGTTTGGCAAGTCGGACAACGGCCAGTCTCAAAAACAGATTTGGCCAAACAGGCCTCGTGGGTCCAATGTGTACATTCACACCGTAGCGTCACCATTTCCTCCCCAACCTCCCAGCCTTCTAGGCAAATGCAGCATGATTCTGCAGCCGTGTTACCGTCGACATTCCTTCGGTGTGCCACGGTGTCCGACAACGTCAGGGTCCTGTCACGATAGGCCCGACGCAACGCACCAGGGTCTACGATAGGGGTCTCCATTTGGACCGGAAATCTGAAATTCAATACCAGAGAATATGGAGACAGTGGTACAGTTCTAGGTCAAAAGTCTCCGGACACCCCACCCCACCAAGAATTGAACATTTACCCCGCAGGCAATTGCCAGCCACGAATTCATGGGAGAAGCAATTACTATGCATATATACATCAATTTCCCATGCGTAATTGAATGATTAATACCTTGTGTACCAACCTTCTGCTGCGATAACTGCAGTAAACCTTCTCTGCATACTCTTCACCAAGTCCTCCATTATCTCAGGTTCAATCATAGCCCACGCACGTTCTAAGGCCTCGTAGAGTACCTCCCTAAATGGTCTGCATCGCCACCAACTTGTTCGATATCTGGGCGTATCTGGTAGACGTATTTCTTGAGTCGAAACCATAGATGTTTAATAGGATTCAGATCCGGGCTATATGGTGGCCAATCCAGTATATCTATGCCGTTTTTTTCGAACCATTGACGCACTTTCTTAGCCGTATGTATTGGGGCGTTATCTTGCATGAATAAGAGACCTGGTTCGAAAAGAGTAGGGAGTTCCTCCTCGAGTACACCAATATATGACGCTGCGGAGTACCCACCCCTCTTTGAGTCAGGATCCCTACCTAATCGAAGTAATCCACTTTGTTCTCCCTTGCCATAGAATGCTCCCCACACCATGACGCTAACGCCCTTGCCCTTTTTGTATGGCTGAATCATCTCCTTATTCCATTTCTCATGTGGGAACCGAAAACCCCAAGCTCTTTCTTTGCCAGTACCCCGCTCTACAGAGCATTCGTCTGACCAGATAACTTTCATCCATTGTTCCACCGTCCAGTGTTGTCTTTCCAAGCACCAAGCAAGGCGTTTTGCTGCTACATCAGGCGTCAAAAGAGGGCGCTTTTTCGCTAGCCAATTAGTGAGGCCATATTCTTTGAGTATCCGGTATAAGGTAGAGCGGCTGTAGGATAGAGAAGTTGCCTTTTTAAGCTCCTCGTATGTGATTTTGGGATTCAATCGAGCTGTGCATATAATATGACGTTGAGCACGTTCAGTTACGATAGTAGGCCGGCCAGTTCGGTTTGGGATTTCACCCTCAGGGCGTGTGGGTGCATTGATAAGGGTGTCAAGAACTAGCTTGCCCAACGATTATTCCTCTTCGGTACGGTGTCAACTGCTGACGACGAGGCTGATTGCCAGAGATAGGAGTTGATGGAGCTCGTGGCATTGAGGGGTGGTGGGTAAGAAGGTGGAGGGTTGAGGAGAAGAAACGCGAATTATCACGAAAATCGCGTTTTGTCCGGAGACTTTTGACGCGTGACTGTACCATTGCTACCGACAAAACTTTGCGGCGCCCCGCGTCACCAAAAGCAAAAGCCGAGGTAATATTTCAGAAGGACATAAGCTCAATGCTCCCGCGATTAGATTCAATACTTGAACTGGCTACCACTAGCGCTCGAAAAGTTTCCGCAATAAAGTAGCCCCGTCCCGCCATATCGAGCTCAAACCCGCGTCACCATACCACCTGATCGCTCTCCAACAACCTGCGTTATGAAGAACGCCCATCCTTGCCGTCAAAAACGAAACCGGACAACTCTCGAACTGTTTGACAGAAAAGATCCGACCAAGCCTCAAAGAAAGGTGCTTCGCAAGGGAAGGCAGCCTGAACCACCGCCGAAACGTGTTGATGATCGTACTCGGTCCTTGGAGAGCAAGATTCAAGCACTGAAGGATGAAAATCAGTCCTTAAAGAGCGAGAACGAGGCTTTGAACGAGAGCGTTGACCAAAAGCGGCCATGTCTGCAACGCCGCTTCAGGGGCGAGTTCTCCTCAACGGGCGACAAGGACCACTTCTCCGTAGAACGCACTAAAGCTTTCTTCTTATTGCCATTCTCGTGGGATCCTTCTCCTTCGTCGTCCGCACAGGGTCCCTTATCCTCCCACAAATCTGCTGTACCCCTGTCTTCTTCTGCCTTGTTTTCTCCTTCGGCCCTAACCCGCGTGTCCTGGCCACCTCTTTCCTCGCTGGCCGATTGATGGGTTAGGATATTTTCGCGACCCTCGGCAGGTGTGTTGGCCCTTTGTGGACGAGGTTGCACGGGGAAGAGGATGAGATCGTTGGCTGCCAGCTGGGCTACACGGGACAGTGGAGAGCAGGTCTCCGCAATTGATGACCTTGCTTTTAGACAGAGGAGCGACCATGTCTGCGCAGGATCACAGCGGCCGGACCGCGTTGCACTTGGCCGCCGAGAGGGGCAGTCAAGAGATGATCATGTTGTTGATCGGTCAAGGAGCTGAAGCGTCCCCAGTGGACAGACGGGGCCGCACGCCATTACACCTTTCCGCGCAACTGGGCTATGGGGAAGCGACCAAGTTCTTGGTCGATGGAGGGGCATTGGTATCCGCGGTCGACAGTGTCGGACGTACAGCGCGTGATTTGGCAGAAGAGACGGGCAAGGAACGTGCCATCAAGGCTCTAGACGGTGAACAGTCCACAGGCTATATATTTGAAGGTCGTCTGATATTACTTTAAGTAGGGACTTCGATCTATAAATCAACTATTCTCTTGGCTCCGTCGTCCTGTTTTCCTTTCCATCCCAAATCAAGAATGTGTACATATAAGTGGGTGATGGATGTGAGGAGGGGAAGGATAATGAGTTTGATTTGCATCGAGACGGCAGGTGTTTCGTTGCATATTGAGTAGAACTGCAAGCTCTTTATTTCATGTCGTGTCCCTTGATGAAATGAGCCAGCTGTCAGGAATGGTTTCTCGAAACATCATCCTCATATTTTTCCTTCGGTGAATCCGCGCTATCCTACCACGGATCGCCAATGATGTTTGAAGGTTCCGCGCCTGGTTTCAGCACGCATTGGGTCTGGCGCATGCAATTATGCGACGAGAATCGTGAGAGTCCGTCCCAATTCAAACGATGCAAAGATGTTGCTCAGTGCAGCCTTAGCTAATTTTATAAAGTGAAAGGCAATCGGTGACCATGTTCAGATCTGCATGACGAGTAGCAGAGTGCAACATTCATGGCGAGAATTTTGCGAGGAACGTCTCTGAAGGAAAATCTCGTGCGGTCATATCAAGACTGATTAAGTCTAGTAGGAGCACCATGGGCATGTAGGAATTGGTATTAAGTATCTGACCCTGGACAGTGGATGCTCGACAATGACAGTAGGGAGATTTGGGGGGCTCTCTTGGCATTGGGGGCTTAAACCAATGCATCAGACCAAGACCCCTGAAACAGCTCCCATACCGATCGACGTAGCACCTCCTTCCAAATCGCAGAAGAAAAATGCCAACCTTTTTCATGAAGACTACCCATACAATCTGCCACTCTAGGATTGCGCGGTGCCCGTCGAAGAAGCGTTTAGTGGCAACGACAAAGGGTTAACCACGACCGTACTGCCGTCGGTCAACATTGTCCCAGGTCCAACTGTTTTAATCTGGATTTTGATCTGTCCACCCGGCACTGCAGACGCTGTCAGAGAGGATATGGAACTTCAAAGCTTCGAAGCACCTACAATCAAGAATCGCGTACCCATTATCACCCTGGGCAACACATATACTCACCAGAGCTACTGTCGCAGAGTAGATTTTGTACCACGAGGTTCTGACAGCGTTCCCACTCAGGAAGTCGATCACAGTCACACATTTTCCCGAAACTTGAGATGAGTGTTAGAAGCAGTGCATATTCCAAAAAGCGACAACGTTTAAGGAGGAGATGTCACTTACTGTCTGCAAAGCGTCTCGGCAATTGCTCTCGCGCCAAGGATCCCTGTTTTCCAAAGAGACGTTCGTTCTCTGAGGCTGGAAAGGCAGGTGCTCCAAGCAGATATTCGCACGCTGCAAGCTCTGCAGTAACGTGATATGGGCGACATACGATGCCAGGTGGCTCATACGCCTCGAACTGGACTTGTAGCTTTGTCTCAGAGCCTAAAAACTCGTCAAATTCTGTGCTGCGTACGTGGTAGGCGATATTTAAAAAAGTGGAATGGTTTCACCTAAACCCTCGAGACGTCCGCCTTTATCCTGGCCCTCGACACAGCTGGTCAAGAGGTTCTCAGCGCCTGCTTTCACTATGTTCGGGTCTGACCATGATTCATCCCAAAATGGCGAGCGAAAGCGGATTTCAAATGCACAAAGACCGTCAGCTAGCATGCCGTAAGCCTTATAAATAGCCAATCATATCTTATCAGGCCAAAGTCAAACTTACAGCTCGAGTATCGAGCAGGGAGAGACAATACTCCCGGGAAGAGAGGACTGCCTCGTTGGCGATAGGGGACGATAGCCCCCTCTCCGTAATTTCTTAATTTCGCCACTGCCTCCCTACAGCCAGCGAGAGGCGGCGTACCGTAGAGGTTTGCATCGCAGACTGGCGCCCAGGTTGATGAGGGGGTAGCTGTAGGTGATTCTAAGCGTGTCACTCCACTAACAGGGGCATCTAAATTGATCAGAACACCCGAGTTGAGAACAAGTGATGTGGTTGCACATATGAAATAACTTAGCAGGGGCCAGATTTGGAGAAACATCTTGAATAATCTTGATGGATGGAAGACGGTACATAAGAAGAGGATGAACCAATGTCTTTTAACAGAAGTGGCACGGCCTTTCTTGCGCATAGGGATTCGCGGAGTTGGGAGTACTGCAGGGGGCCGAGCGCACGGCAGATTGCTGCCTTGGCGACAGAGAAGCAGGGGCACATATGGAGGGCTCACCGTCCATTCTTCCCTTCCTTCTCCAGTCTGTTCGCACTCTGCCATACAGCGCTTTTTGCCCACCCTCCCGCTCCTTGAGTTTTTGTCCCTAGCGCGGCTTCATTGGGCCCCTAGCGCGGCTTCATGTACATATACTGCTCCAGGTAGCTGTCGCGTAGATAGCGGGAGTTCTCACCGCCAGCGAGGCCCCTTCTTACCGCCAGCCAATCACGGCTCGGCTGCTCAGCGGCTGCTGTTCGCATGTAGCCTTGCTACAGTTCAGTAGGTAGAAGGGAGCCATTGGCGGTGACAGGGCCAAGTACTCAATGACATCATCTTTGCATGACGAAGCACTCCCAACATGCGAAAGGAAAAGCTGAAGACACAATTCAGGACAACAGCGCTTTCTTTTTCTGATGCTCTCTATAATAGGTCTTTGCTTGGACTCTGTTCTCTCCCATATAACTGCTTCTCTAGAGACGGTCACCGTTGCTTGGGTCGTGTTTCGAAACAACGGCTGGGTACATGATACGAATAGACGAGTACCTATTAATGGGATTTCGCTTGTCGCCTCTCCTTCTTGTTTCCGCGTGATGGCTCAGACATGACACCGAAGCGATGCTGTACGTGCTTTTATCCCATATAACTGCTTCTCTAGAGACGGTCACCGTTGCTTGGGTCGTGTTTCGAAACAACGGCTGGGTACATGATACGAATAGACGAGTACCTATTAATGGGATTTCGCTTGTCGCCTCTCCTTCTTGTTTCCGCGTGATGGCTCAGACATGACACCGAAGCGATGCTGTACGTGCTTTTATATAGAAGCACTTCATCCATCGATTGCGTTCCGGATCTGTATCATTGGCTTTTTGCTCTCGGTATCGCTATTGACTTATATCCAAAATTGCAGAATTGTACTTCTCCACTATGCTTGGTGTTCCATATAATCGTGCACGAATTCGAGAGTGTTATCCATCGCGTCTCGGTCAATAGGGAGACCGGGGCAATAGTAGAGATGCAAGATTGTGGTGGAAGGGCGGATGTGGATTATGTATCTTTCAACGGGGGCTTGTAGGTCGTTTGTTGTGCAGAATCCGGAGGCAGGGACACTTGAGGGAGGGTAAATTTAGAAAGTGCTGGGCAATCTAGAGCAGGGAGACGAACTTGAGGGCGCTATCTGGAAGCCGGACACTGTGATTGCTGGCTCGAAGAATGGATGACAACGGATCATTATGTGGTAGGCGTAGTGGAGGAGCCGCTATACAATAAGTTGCATGGTAGAGTGCTGCCAGGAACAGCCAAGAAGAGGCAAAACGTTGGGCTTTCGGAAGCAGGCTCGAAGCGGTTGAGCTTCGACCGGAACGCAAATTGTGGTGATCTTTGGTCACTGTGCTTCTTGCTGCGAGTGTGTGCGTACTTGGTGGCTGATCGTTTAGGAGGCTTCATGGACGCGTCCATGTCGATCGGCGCTCGACACGGGGGAGGTGTCCAAAACTTCGAGTAGCGTTCACAGTGATCATAGAGGCGTCCATGGAGGCGTCCATGTTGGTGCCGGTAGCGGTTATTTAGGAGGAGCCCATGGACGCAACCATGGACGCGACCATTGGGTGCATCCATGTACGATGTGCAGGTTAGCGTCCTTGTTTGGCACAATTGGAAGACACCTGTACAAGGGATAGATGCCTCTCGGCGGTCAGCAGTTGAGGCTTCAGCTTCTCAGATCGATGGTGGAAATCTTCCCCAGAGATGGGGGCTTTTCCAGGCGGGAAAAATCCGTCAGGCCGATCACGTGCAACTTAGTGTGGGCACCTTCGAATTCGAAAAGCGTCCGAGGATGAGCCGGCCAATCGTTTTTACACCCCTCCGAGGCGCCTGCTCATCAACCGACAAAGCTCGGCGTCCTTCTAGACATCAACCGCGCTGAACACCTTATCTATTCATAAAGACATTGGCATGCCACACGTCTTCCTTGAAGCCTTACCATCGATTTGGACTTGCGAAGCAAACCTCAATGACCTTTCCTCACGTTCGAGCGGTCAAACTGAGCGGAGAGACATTTGCTCTCGATGGAAACCTCCAGGTTGCAACAACGTCTCTGGAGAAAGATGGATGTCTTCTGTTAAAGGGTGCAACAGACTTAAGACCTATAGAACCCTCGATGGAAGCGCGATACTCTCAAAAGGGCTTCGAGAAGACTTCTGAAGATGACGGGTCCCTTGATATTGGATCTACACTGGACTCCGTCGCGAGGGACGTCTACTTGAACAGGGTAAGTGGCTACGCAACCCTACAGATATTTCTAACTGCTGTTACAAGGTCATTGGCGCTATATTGTTCTCCGCCGGCAACGAATACATCATCACCTCTTACAACCCCTTCATATACTTCAACAAAATCCGATTCGGGATGGGGCGTGACCCTAAAGCTGATCTCTACGCTTCGAAACCTGGGCTGGTCGTGGTCACTTGTGTACACCTGGGTGGAGATACAAACGTGTCATGGCAGTTCAGTATTCAAGAAGGCTCTCGAAGTGGAGGCTCTGATGGCGAAGTGATCATCATTCGGGCGAACGGAGGCGATATGTAATATGCGTTTCCCCTGTGTTCATTATATTCGCTAACGTATAACAGCTTCATCTGTCTTGGATGGCTCATGAGGTCTCCGCCCCGCCTTGAAAACCGTGAAATTGATTACTCCGTCGACGTCACTTACTGTGGCGAATCTGCTCCCGAGGGCAAGATCTTCCCGCCGTTGAAAGAGAGGATTCTTCGGTTAGAGAATGAAAGAGAAGATTGTGTGAGCACTGAAGATAGGCAGAACGTACTATGGTCAGGGAAGAACTTTGTGGCTTGATTGGTTACATTATCAGCGGGAATGTAGCATGAGCGATACCACCTTGCATGTATTTTGTTGACGTATATGATGAACTCTTGTGCTATCGTCACGTTTTCTGATAACTCGCATTCCGTGGAGCGAAGACTAGCCTACTGCACAAGATTTGACGTAGGCGTCTCTTGGTAAGAGCTGAGACAAAATGTCTGATTGGCGGCGGCACTTTGCCGCATGATGTTCTCGAACGAATTACAGCTCATGGGCCCCGTGAGTTGCGCTGCTATGCGTCGATCTGCTGGACTCTGAACCATCTCAATTTCTGCGTTGTAAGCGTTACCAAGGTCATATCTCGATTGCTGAGGTTGATTCTGATAGCTCTCGTTGACCGGTCCCCCCCGCCAGTATGAGGTGAATCGCTCTCCAATTGGAATACGAACTTGCGGGTCGCTCAAATCATGGGCATCTTGGTGCTCAGTTTCGCCGAACGATTCACCCGGCCAATATGAGTATGAAGTAAAGCGCTGCTCCAATGGGCTCCGGAGTGGAGGATCTGGGAAATCATGGGTAGCAACGATTTCACGGCCTGGTTGCTGACTTGGCTTCTGTCGACTCTGGCCGGCTACATCACCAGGCCAGTACGAATACGCGGTGAATCGCTCCTCGGGCACATTTCGAGTAGGAGAACCCTCATGTCTGTGAATAGCTCCGAAGTCGTCACTCGAACGGATGGATAGATCTCGAGGAGTGCCAGGGAAGTCGGCTTGAGATAGAGCAGGGACCATTCGCTCATTCATACTACGACTCGTCAGCGTGTCCTGGTTACTTTTGCGGTACAAAAATCATCACCTATTTTGAGAATCTGCCAGACAATCGAGCAAATCTGGCTGCGTCTCGTTCGACGAAGATTCTTTGTGGCTGTTAGATGTGCTAGGTTTTCACTCTAAGCTAGGAGCAAATCAAAAGAGACGAACCTTCCACATTGTAACACGTCTCCATATGGATGTTATGAGGGACATCTGTGGGCGAGGCTTTCTCATCTGTTGCTGGTGCTATTGATAATATTAAATTCTTCATCTGAAAGAACGCTGAGACCAGGGAGCTACTCACGGGGGCCCAAATTTGTCCAGGCATGTCGTCGTTCGAAGACCTCTGGATGGACGCGCTTTTCGTGGCGCGTGTAGTCCTCAGGTCTGTTGAACGGCTTTTGGCACAAGTCACAGAACGTCCGATCGAGGGTAGAGGCGAATTCTCTATGGGCATGAGAACTTTCGTCCTTGATATGTCTTCGAAGGTGTTGGTGTCTGGAAAAGGATTTTCCATATTCGAAAACTGGACAAAGGTGGCTCCTGTTTGTCACTCTGTCCGAGTCTCCAGAGTCGGACTCGAGTTCTGCGACGCGTGACTGAAGCAATCGAACCTCAAGTTGCAATGTTTGGATTTGTCTTCCCATGATTTCAAAACATTCCATAATGTTCTCTCGTGGTGGTGATTGGGTAATCCGTATTCTCTTCCGCCGTCCTTGACGTTGCAGCAGCTTATCATCATCTCGATGTCGCACGTCTTCGTCCGGAAGAGCTGAACCTCGTCGCCGCTTTAGAAGAGTGTTCGTTGAGCATCGTCCCCCGTCGGCCGCTACTCGTTTCGAGGACGAAGCACTGTTCACACCTCTGATAGTTCCACTTGTAGTCCCACTGCTCCCAATGACTTCATTGTGTGAGTCCATTTGCGCTTGGATTCTATTTCCTAGAGCATGAGCCAAGAAGTCTTAAGCTGCGCCGACCAGAGCTTTGTGATCTGCGTAGCGTTTCGCAACGTCAGCATCCCTTTCTAGTTCTCCGGCGATACTTTGTAGCAAATTTAGTTGAGAAGTAGGAGCATACTGCTGTTCCCCAATAGAGCATCTGTTCTCAGGCGGTAGAAGCTAATCAGTATCTGAGGGTATAAATTTCTCGAGAGCATGAGAAGACTTGCGCTGGAAGAACGAGTGGTATATTGGGAGTACGACTTGTGCCAATCAAAGCTCCTATTTTCCAAGCTAACTTTTAGTGGGGTTCATGCAGGACGATAGCGTGTGACTATTCTACACTAAAGCTGACTACCCGAGCAACTGCGGCTGCAGGCGAATCGTCATTTGCCAAGTGTCCTAGCGTAATGTCTGACTAAGACTAGGAGCCGTCTTTCGAATATTTGCCCGAACTTTGGAGCAGCGGCCCGGGGTTTAGGCAGCTGAAAACGCAGATCACTTTCCCTCGCTTTATCTCGAATCGGAGCTGATTTGGTAAAGAAGATAATCTGATCGATGAACTGGTACCCAGTGCAGACTGCACAGCAAAATCGCATGGCCAGGAGCTGGTCTGCCAACGCACGACCATCTCACAAGATGCAGAACAGCGAAGTCTCGCAAACATCCGAGCCTCTGGATTACAGCTCTCACAACGAGTTCGCCGAATTGTCTTGCATACACTCTCAATCTCAACTTGATCTCCACCAACCTAGTATACGTATGGGAATCTTCGCGATCCCGCCACAGCTTACCGTTCGTTCGTCCTGGGAGCTTCACGAATGTAACGCGTCTGTCCTCGTTCAAAAATGGAATGTCCAGCTAATCCCGTGTGCCTCGCAGATGTCCATGTCTTCCTGCCGTCCCGAACCCCAGCAGCCTCACATGCGTTCAACCTGGCGGTCCAATTGTATCAGCATAGCAAAGATATTCAGATTGTCGTGAGGACGTTCATGAAACGTACCAGAGAAAAGCTGCTCATGTCCGATGCGGCGGCACCAATATCGCCGAGCATCAACCTGAAGGTCCGTCACGGGTTTTTGGGACTGTGGGTTCAACCTCAAGAGCCGGCCGCAGCTATCGTCCTGGTGATGGCCTCTCTTTTGGTAGCACAGCTTGCTGTGAGCTACACATCGTTGTGGCAAAATTCATCTGCAGCGCTGAGTTAAATCCAGATCGTTGAGCCCTCGCTCCAGCAATGGTGGCGGGACGAGGTGGTGACCACGTTCCGCTCTGAACGATTTCAACGTGCTCTCATCGATTCTCAAAGCCAAGACCTGCAGATGAAAGCACTCTCTCATATCATCCTATCGGATATTACGGCCCCCAAGGCGCAATGCTTGCCGTTCGTTAGCCTTCCCTACATGGAATTCTGGGATTTTATTGATCCTTTGGTTGGTCTCTCGCCGCATCTTATGAGTTTGATCGCAAGTACGACACAAGCCACATCTGGAAACCAACAGCAGTCGGCAACTGAACTCTACGCTGAGGTAAACAAGTTGCAACAGATCGTGCGTGATGTGCAGCCTGCGGATGCAGCGATGCTCCACCACAATCTTGTACGTGATGCCCTGCCCAGTATGAGACAAATGGAAGAGGTATTTCCGGGCAGATTGTGGGGTGACGGGTCGTTCGACTCTATGGCGCTGTACATCGCCCTAGCTATCCTGGCAGTGAATAAAAAACACGTCAGGATGATGTGTATCAGGCCGTACTGACCTTTGAAACAATAGTAGTCAACGAGCTGCGCCAACCTCACGCCACGCCTACCTCGCACCTGGCCATCCGCAAACAGGTGACAGACGATAACATCGGGCTCAGTTTCCGAGTGCAATTCCGTCTCACCGGTCTACCCGTTTCTGGCAACTTCGTCGATCGAGATGCAGAGATGGAACAGATGGAACGTTCGCTGCTATGCTCAACCTCGCCGCATGGACGAAAGATCCACGTCCTCCACGGTCTCGGTGGTATCGGCAAAACCCAGCTGGCCATCGCATATGCCCGGAAACACCAAGAGAGCTATAGTGCAATCATATGGCTTAATGGCAACAGCAAAGACACGCTCCTGCAGAGCTTGGCGGGGTTTGCAACATATGCAGGTATCGACGGTATATCGAAATCGACCGTCAAGGTCACCGGACATGGCGAAGAAACAGCGCAGAGCGCGGACGCTGTTCTCCGGTGGCTGACTTTCAAAGGAAACCGTCGATGGCTCGTCATCTTTGACAACGTCGATCGAGACTACCATGTAGAGGTCGAAGACTCTCAGGCTTACGACCTCGAGTCCTTCTTCCCAGCTGCCGACCACGGCTCTATCCTGATCACCACACGCCTTCCCCGCCTTGGAGAATTCGGGCAGCGACACAAGTCACGAGGGTCGACGGGGACCAAGCCCTCCAGATTCTCACAAACAGTTCACGTCTACCTCAGTCTAGTCCAGGTAATCCTCTCCTTCGATAGCAGTCTTCCCAACGTTGAACTCTGACTCATCGATGACCAGACATGGACAGCCTCGTGACGAGGCTTGGAGGGCTTCCGTTAGCCGTCGTTCAGGCCGGTCAATACATGCGTGAGACGGGGACGAGTTGTCAGATGTACCTACGGCTATACAACACATCGTGGTCAGAACTTCAGGCAGGCGTACCTCGACTACGTGATTATCCGAATGGGAGCGTTCAGACGACTTGGAGCATCTCGTACGAACACGTCAAGCAGTCAGATCCAACAGCCGCGAAGCTTCTTCAGCTTTGGGCGTACCTCGACCATCAAGATCTGTGGTTTGAGCTGCTGAAACGTGGCAGCCGAGGCTCCAAAGATCCGGTTTGGTTCCAAGATATCGTGCGGAGTGAGATTGGTTTCAAGAGAGTCGTCAAGATGCTGCTGGCTTATTCGTTAGTCGAATCACATCGAGATACCGAGAGCTACTCGATACATCCGGTGGTCCACGATTGGTGTGTGGAGTCCATCAGTAGAGGCAAGCACGATCTGATGATGCTGGCTCTTATGGTCGTTGGATTTGCCGTGCCAGAACCGTCGGAGCCGGAGTATTGGGTGATGCAGCAGCGCCTACTTCCGCACGCGAACCGTTGCGTACAGCAACTTTCTGGAGTCAACGTTGCCGATGTTGACGAGGACAAAGATTCTAATGTTGCTTTCCATAACTTAGGCCTTCTCTATGCTGATCAGGGCAAGATGGTAGAGGCGGAGAAGATGTACCAGCGGGCCCTGGATGGAAAGGAGAAAGCATGGGGCCCAGAGCATACATCGACACTCAACACCGTCAACAACTTGGGTGTTCTCTACAAAGGTCAGGGCAAGCTGGTAGAGGCCGAGAAGATGTACCAGCGGGCACTGGAAGGATATGAGAGGCTTAGAGGCCCAACCCATCCATCAACGAAGCGAATTCGTCGCAACCTGAGCAATCTTGGCACATGAGAAATGAGAAATGAAGCACCATAGGTCTCTCCGCACACTGTGTTCAATCGCCTAAGAAGGGTCATGATCGGCAGGGGCTGCCTTGGCACTGATATTGATGCAACCTCAGCCTATGATACTTCAGCCATCATCTATATTAGTTATCTGCAGCTGCCCAAATTGTCAAGCAGAAATTGTCATATCTCCGGGGCTTCTGAAACGCATATTCATGGAATGGGCAAGAATGTATAAGAGACCAGAGTACATTGCCGTATTCTGGCGTTTTCTTCATCCTCCAGATTTGGAATGATTTCAATGAGCTATGATTCTCTCTGTCTATATTTTTGTAGTTTTGTTCTGTCTCTTTACCTCTGTGGTCTTCTTCGTCATCGACTTAAGGACTCGGCTTGATACACGTACAACCTCCTTCGTTGGCTCGGCACGTTATTTGCCGGGCGTTGACGAGAGGAAGCTATCGTAGAATGGAGGAATATCTAGATGGTGTGCGACGTCTGGGCCATTACAACCCAAGCTGTGCAGCACCTATTGCCGACCCTTGACTGCACGAGCCGATCTGCCCCGTTTGCTTCCACGCTGTGCTCGATCTCGTGCCTCGAACTCTCGCCACAGACGCTGGGCGTTTCCCAGCTCACTTCTGCGCCGCCATGTTTTCCAGCGTAATTTGTATTTGTAACCACTCTTGACCTGTCTCTTACCAAGTCTCCTTGCGATTCCCTATTCCTCCCCTTCATCTTGTGTTTAACCCCTTGATCTCAAGGCTGGTGGTGAATTGGTGGGGTGACGTTGATGGGGTGAGGAGGATCGACGATCGCTATTCGTCTTCATCTAGATCGTCTCTGCAGATGGTTGGACCACTTGGTTGGTCGAGTAGAGCAAGCACTTCATCCTCAACCACGAGAGGATTCTCTAAACTCCGTCAGAGGAAATCTAAGTCGCTGCTAAGAATGCAGTCGGAGGGCTTACCTTGACCATCGCCAACGTCGCTGGATGAAGCGGAGCTCATTGCGTTCTCGCGGTGTGGAATTGATCGCCAGCAAAGATCTATGAAGACAGGCTTTAGAGCGTATTTGATCGGTGGAAGGCTATTGGCCAGAACATTCAGTAATAAAGTACCAATTGATGAGCACATTTAGTGTCTGTTCACGAGGGTCCCTTGCATTGTCCGAGTGATAGGCTGAGTGCATTAGTGATCTAGCTGAGCGTTGATTGACATGATCTGGCATTTGATTGGGTCTCCCCTCTTGGACCTCAAGACAGGAGAGCGCGCCCGATGCTAGGGAAGTGGGGCGTGCAGCCTGTGCATCAGCAACTAGAGCAATAGGAGTGGACTGAGGTGAAAAGTGATTGGTCATAATCGTGGAAGCGATAAGACTATTTTGCGGAGCGAGTGGGACTGCTGGCAGGATATGACTCGAGAAGACCAACCAGATAATAAATCGCCCTCAATGCATAATTTATGAGTTAATCTTTGAACCACGCCATGGTGCTTTAATGAGCAAATGCGGCGCCATACGACGTTAAACAGTAATGAAAAGATACTGGATGGGCAAAGCTCGATCGTCAAGGACAGAGTGCTGAAGCATTCATGAATATCTCTAGAGGACTTAGAAACAGCCGATCTATACCTGAAGGCCGGTCGCGGTCAGGTGGGGGTCTTGTGCACCACTTCTGCATGGCTCTGCAGATGTATTTTGTCGTTCAAGGTCACGTCGCACCGGGGATGGGGACACACGATCGGCTGACCGTCCAGATAGTGGCGGAGATGCTTGCGATGGAAGTGCTTTTTAAGGTCGCCGCGACTAGCGAAAGTCTTTAGGCGATCAGCTGCCGATAGCTCTTCGTTGCCGAGGCAAAACATGTATTAGGTGGCTTTGCATTCGACTGGGAGAGTTTTCGAAAGATTCGGCGGTGGAGAGACGGACGGTGAAGTCTGCTTCTCTTTGACCTTAATATCCGTTTTGCGGCTACGGAAGCCTTGGCTTTCCTGCTTCTTATAGAGGGCGATCAACGCATTGATGGCTGCTACCCGCCGTTAGCACTCCTCTTCGGTAGATAATGTGGTAAAGGTGAAGAGCGCGTCGATGGCCTGGACCCTTTCCGCGAAAACGTATTCTACTGCCTGAAGATTTTCCTATTCTGCGACCGGTAATCCCTTCAGTTAGCGTTAGATGTCGATCACCGGCTGTTCCTTCTTATACCTCTCCTTGACCTCGATTAGTAGAGCCTTCTTAAGCCGCCGTCGTAAATTGCGATAAGCTTGATTGGCTTGTCGATACTGATCGTATAAGGGGGTCCCTTTCGCGCTGGCGATCGAACGCTTCTGGTCTTAGAAGGTTTATAGCAGAAATTTCAGCCTCCGACGCAGAAGCCGTACCTCCGGGTAGCGGTTAACCTCCGCTTGTTGTGCAAGATTAAGCTTTCTCGGCCGTCGAGGATCGATCGTGCGACTTATCCCACTGGCTGCTCGCATCAGGGCGGTCTGTGGTTTCAAGCCGCGGTAGGCGGCCTGTGTGTCGGGCATATATCTCGAGGCGTAGTTCTTCTGGAAAACGGAGGAGTTGTAATGTTGTAGGACGATGTTCCGCTGCGCGTCTGTGATCTCACCTGTACCCCCGTGAGCATGAATTTCAACCGAAGGTCAACGTCTTCTTACTGCTATTATCGAGAGCTTGCCCATTTCCACGGCGGAAGGTATATGGACCCGTGGGAAGTTCCATGCCGGTCATACTCCCGAGGTTGATCATTTGCGAGCGGAGGGTGTGGTCAGCCAGCGCTTCGTCCTCGGAAATTTGTACGCAATGTACGGTGCTCTTGCACCGCCGGAACAGAGGTATTTCCGCCAGTTCCTCCTTGAGAGGCACTGGCAACTGTTTCTGCCCTGGAGCAATCCGAAGACGAAACAAGTGCTCCGGTGAAGTCAGAGAGGAGGCAGCGAAAGCTTGGTCCGCGAAGAGTAAAGCAAGCATAGTGATATAAGGACAGAGCAGCAGGCAAGGCTCATTAGGGACGTCGGGAATCCCGAATTCATTTCTGCTACGCTTGTTAGCGACTCTGACATCTCTGGAAGCTACGGCGAGTATAGCATCAATAGGAACACCCACGCATCTTTCTCTCCGAGGTAGCCTTTCGTGTTGGGAAAGATAATCTCGATCAGCACCCGGGGCTGCTCTCCACCGTCAGGGTCCGGCAGCAAAGTCACCTTGATGTGTCGGTAACGGACCGCCAACAGCGCACCAGGCCGGTTGCCCGTTATTCCCGCAAGTTACATCATTCCGCCTAGTTGCACGCGGTATCGTTCGTGCGAAAAGATCGCTTCGGTGGAGGTGTACAGCGTCTTCAGGAGCTCGAACTCATCTTCGGCATGTAATACGGCTTTTTTCTTCTTGTCCTTCCGTAGGCCATGGGCGATTGCAAGCCGTTGTCTCACCTGATGACTGTTAGCGGAGGCTTGCTCTGAGAAGCGACTGGTATACCCCGTGCATCTGGCTCTTAATAAGCGGATCGATCTGGTAACAGCCAGTCTCTTTCTTTCGCACGAGGCATAAGACGTTCCAGTATGTTTGCAGAGTACTAGCCGCGCCGATGCTGTCCTTGCGCTCGGTCAGGAGCCAGTCGAAGAAGGCGTACAGAACGTTGATCGTGATCGCTTCGAAGGTGACCAACGGGTTTTTCTTGGTGAATTGGCAGTATCTGGCGGTGTCGATTAGATTCTGATCGGTCCATGGGGTGAACATAGAAAGGGTCCTTACTCGTACCAAAAGTCTTTGACCGTGCTTAACAGGTCTTCGCTCTTGTCCTTGTAGACTCGTTGGGTGAGTTCCAAAACGTTCAAGTCAGCTTCCAGTTGCTGGTAGTATTCCGGGGAGTGTCCCATGGTATGTGCCATAGCTTGGCCATGCTTTCGAGGAGCCATAGGGCCGATGGGTCAGGGTGGATGATTGTTGAGGTCAAGGTGCAGGAGTAACGATAGAGGTGGGAACGCGAGGGGGTAGGAAAGCAAGAGGCAAGAGGCAAGAGGCAGTGGGATATGAAGGACAGGATAAAGAGGGTGGCTGAGCCTAGTAGCCAGTCCTGGAGTCGTCGCAGAGGGATCGATCGTGCATTCATTGTTCGAAGGGGGGGGAAGAGGCCTTATGACATGATCTCGCAATAGAAGCACCGAGCTGAGCGACACGTAGTTCGATGGTCGCGTTAATGCAGGAACGATCAGTGGCACCGTGGAGGGTGGTTGCAGGGTGCAGGGAAGGTGTTGGGGTTTGGGGGGGAAGGCTCTAGGGCGGCAAGTGCCCTCGGCGATCATCTGGCAAAAAGGGTGTCAAAAGCAGCGTCCGAACCTGCCGAAAGAGGCAGCCCTTGGGCCGTCCCCTCGTTAAAATTTATAAATCTAATAAATATACTAATTTTTTTTATATTAAAAAAGGATAGAATATTATATTTATATATTAATTATAAGGCGCTTAATAAGATTATAATTAAAAATTATTATTTACTTTTATTAATTAATATTAAATACTTAATTAAATTAAATCTTAAGGATATATATTATTATTTATAAATAAAAAAGGATAATAAATAAAAGATTATATTTTATATAAAGTATAACTATTTTAAATATATAATTATACCTTTTAAACTTATTAATATATCTACCTTATTTTAAGTATATATTAATAAAGCCTTAATAAGACTACTTAATATTATATATATTATTTATCTAAATAATATTCTTATCTACTCCTAGGATAAAAAGTCTTATATTAAAGTTATAAAAGTAGTATTATAATATCTTTATAAATTTAAACTTTATATTAACTTAAAGAAATATAAATTTATAATAATAAAAGTAGAGTTCCTTAACTTTATTATTAGTTATAATAGTATATATATAAATTTATATAGAGTAGATATTATAATAAAATAGCTAGAACCTAGAAGTATTAAAGATATTTAAATCTTTTTAAAATTTATTAATTTCTATTATTATTTTATAAAGTACTATTCCTCTATTATTATAATATTAATAGACTATCTAAAAGATAATTATTTATATATTAAAAATAAAAAGTTAATATTAAGTAATATTATAAGAGTAGTATTTAAGTAGTTAAAGTAACTCTTTTAAAAGGTATTATTACTTATATATTTTAACCTTATAAAAGAAATTTAATTAGAGATTAATACTTTAATTCTAGCTATTATAACTATTTTATTATAAAAGTTCTTTATTAATATTAAAGGGGTAGAAGTAGAATAGTATCTTATTACCTTCTACTCTTATTAATTATATTTAATAGAAACTAGATATAAGACTTATAACTAGAAACTACTTATAATAGTTAAGGTATTTTAAATATAAAAGTACTTCTTAAATAGTAGTTTATACTTAATTATAATAATTATTAATTATAATAACTTAAAGTATTTCTAAATAATATTATTATTAATAAGGAGATAAGTATATTAAGTAATAGAGCTTATAATATATAACTTTAAGATATATTATTATATAAGTATTAAAGCCTTAATTAATATCCTATTAAAGTAACTAAATTATATATTAATAATAAATAAAGAAGATACTTATCTATTAATATTATAAAATAAATTAAAGAATATTAAATATATTCCTTTTAATAAATATTATATATATAGTATTTATAAAGGTTTATAAAATAATAAGGCTTATAATTATAAATAGTATAAAAGATTAAAGATAAGGCTTAAAAAGCCTTATATCTTAAAAATAGAGGAGAATAACGCGCTCTTAAGGATATAAAGTAATATAAGTAATAGCTAGAACCCTATTATAAGATAGTTTAATATTAATTAAATAATATTTAAAAGGTATATTATAACTACGTTAATAATAGAACGCGTATAAAATAAATATAATAACTTAATATTAAAGATATTCTAATATTTTTAAAAGGGAGATAAGGATATTTATAATAAGAAATAATTATTAAAGTCCTAGGGCTATAAAAAGGCTATTAATATATCTCTATTAATAAATAAAATAGGGGTCCTTTATAAGGGTAGTATAATTTTTATACCTAGTAATAAAGTAATTAGATAAGAAATCTTAAAGCTTTATTATAATAACCCTTATACTAGCTACTACTTATAAAAGTATATATAAAAGCTTATTAAATAGAAGTTCTATTAGAAATTAATAAGATAAGATATTTATAATTATATATAAAAATACTTAACTTATTAATTAATAAAGCTATATAGATATACTATTTATAATATACTATTACTATTACTAATACTTATAAGGCCTTTTAAAGAAATTTTAATAAATTT
>JAABUY010002316.1_pt1 | contig 22937 bp, 26 predicted proteins | sample 5560271 | NCBI WGS metagenome assembly JAABUY01 (sample SAMN10711886, study PRJNA513374) | rock metagenome | isolation source: Antarctica rocks | place: Antarctica: Victoria Land, University Valley | reverse complement strand
CCCTTGAAGAGGTCTTCGAATAGTAACATTGCCTGTGACGTAGCTGAAGTTCATTCCAGACGCATCCTCGCGGGAAATCCAAATGGGATTGTCGACCGAAGAGTGCAAGGAAGATATCACGGTTGATAGCAAAATGAGATAGCCCTTGCCTCTGTGGCTCATAGATCTCATCTGCAAAAATTAATCTTCTTGAGTTTTCATGTGATCCTTCATGAGGTCGTTCACATCGCTGCTCGACTGGAATATCCGAGTCCTTGCTCAAATCATTCGTCTCATTTGTATTCCTTGCTTTTCCGCGATGGTACGTAGAATACGACAGATTTCGTTTGCAGGATTCATATAAATTTCATCCGAGAAATTAAAGATTCGGGTGGTCGTACTTGACGCAAGAATTCGAGTGTCATCTTTGTATCAGAGTCTTGAATTCGAAGTCTGATAGCTTCCTCCGACTCGAAACCAAGCGTTATAGCCAAGTCTGCCAGTCTCTGCCAGCATTGTTCGTTAATAAGCTTGACCTGTGGTTTCCGCTTTCCGATATCCCTGCGGGGTGCTATTGCATTCAAGTCTGGAAAATGACGCCAGGCAAACATTCACAACTGACGGTAACCACACTCAACGGCCTTCATTTCAGCACCAGGTCGAGTAGAGAATTGAGAGATCTTATGTTGAATCAACAACTTTCCCTCTTCTTGTTTCAGGCCAACGAATATCATAGAGATCGCTTGATGAGATGATTTCTTGCTGCTGCTTTTCGGGGGAAGAAGTCGAATGATCTTTGCGGGTGGTTTAAGCCACTTAATATCTTCAATAAAGGTATGGATTGAGAAGATCATGCACTTGACGCTTTGTAGATTCTGTAGCAATTGCGACCGTGTAGAAATTCTGTAATCAAAGGGGATAACTCATTTCGGTGCATTAGTTCCTGAACGAAGGAGCGGTCTACTTCCGATACGGACGGACTTCGTGTCTGCAATGGTTGCACGGTACGGGAATCTGTTGACTACCATAGATCATTTTGACCACCAATGATGTTATTCCATTGCTCGCGGACTTGTCGAAGATAATGCTCTATCTTCTAGAAAGGCTTAGGATGACTTTTTCATGCTCAGGTCCGATTAGGTAGGCTGGTCAAAGCCCGATGTACAGGGAAAATTGCATTAGCCAAGCCACCTTTAATTGAACCCCCCAGTGCCAATTTCCACCAATCATAAGGTCGCTAGTGAGGCTGAATCAGCTTTCATATTAGGCAATAACTAAGGTTTGGTGCAGATTAGCTGAAAGGCCTGAATTTACCAAAAAACCTCTCAAACGACCTTCTTTCTCTATCAACATCGCTACTTTCCACCATATTCTACTTCTTACCTCGTTGACAACCTTTACAGTACTATACTTAGACACGCCTTTAACAACTGATAATGCTTGTTCTCACTGTCACTGCGCTCAATAAAGAAGAATGAAGAAACTTTTGACCTGAAATGATTATTTGAACATGAGAATTGTTCAACAATAGACTGACCGTTGAGTTGGGTTTCGGGTTGACATTTTGAATTTGACTCGATTCGAAGATGAGTTGCCCACACATTGGCAAATCCCCGAGTGCTAATTAGTCAATCACACGCAGCTAATCACCACGTTGGCATCGTTGGCATCGTTGGCAGGTGATTAGATCAAAGGTTCAATCAAAATCACTTAATTACGCCATTAACCTTGTACTTAGATCTAATAGCTGGTAAATTGAACTATTTACCGTTGCGCATAGATAATTAGATGGCTAACAGCATCATTAGACAGTTACTCACCACCCTACATGCTCACCATCCTACTTGTCACCCTACATGCTCACCACCATACTTACCATTCTACCTAGGTACTCGTTAGCCTACTTGTTAGCCTACTCATCAGCTTGCTCGCTTCAAAACATGCTTTATACGACGTGTTTAAACACACGTCATTCGCTTCCTGATCTACTTCATGATTTACTTCATAGTATACTTCATACATGCTTTATAGCACATGCTAATTAGCTCAATAGAACGCATTCTTCAAGACTCGATATTGAACTTTCTATCAAACTTTCTATCAAATTCTCTACCAAACTTTCGATCAAACGTTCTATCAAATTCCCTACCGAATTTCCTACCAAATTTCCTACCAAACGCTCTATCAAATTTTCTATTGAGTCTTCTATCAAGCTTCTCATCGAGCTTTCTATCGAACGCTCTACCGAATTTTCTACCAAATTCTCTATCGAATTTTCTATCAAACTTTCTACCAAACTTTCTACATGCTTCAAATTAGACTGGTCGTCAAGTCGAGTTTTCATACCTACTTTCTGACTCGACTTGAATACTCGATATCAACATCATAATTTGACTCGAATACTCAATATCAATCTTGTGACTCGTCTTGATATCAATCTCGAGTCAGATTTCAATTCAAGTTCTCGACTCAATTTAGACTGATCATTAAATTGAGTTTCAAGTTGACATTTTGAATTCGACTTGATTTGAAGTCAGATTGCTCACATTTTCAACTTGATTCAAGTTAAGTTAAGCATATTTTCAATTCGACTTGATGTTGAGACTGTGCCTAGATGATTCAACCAGTGAAGTACATGAATGATAATGCTTGATTCTTTAGAGATAGCTATAACTAAACATTAAGAATACAGAAGAAGAGTGATACAAGAACTTCTATTTATGTAATGTTCAAAGACTGCGCTAGGCTCGAAGAAAACGTGTTGTGACACAGAAAGAATGTGATGCAGATGAAGAAAATGTTGAGAAAGAAAAAAGAGATTGAGTCATATCTGAGTCAAACCTGAGTCAGATCTAGATCAGATCTCGACTAGATTGTTGACTAGCTTTAATCAATACACAGTGAACTCACTAACATTCACTGTGAATTGATTAGAATTTGACCTTTAACACATTCATAACATTATTTCCTTCTTCGAAAATTCATGTTTGCATGAATAGAACAAATGAAACGCAAAAATTTTCACTATTTTTCAATTTAGTGTGACTTGTCTGAATAGAACTTATGAAATTCAACTAGAACTTCTTTCGAGTTCTTGAATTCTTCTTTATCAACATAGTATCATTCATCATCTTGATCTAGTTCTGTTCATTTGATCTTGTATTGTATTCAGTCTTGATAGCATCTAGAGTTCAAAATGTCATTTATCTCTCAATGATCATCATCTTCAATTGTCAATGATCTAGAAGATTTCAAATGCTGTTCTGATAATGAGTCTTGAGAATAAGAACATAATAGCTTCAAGCTGAACATCAAATGCAGCTGCTTCATGCTTATTGATAGATGAAGATGATAGAAGATTTCAACTTTGACAGTGATTTGATAAAGTTTTAGCTGTTTATCTTTCAAATCTTTACATGATTTAGTTATCTTTATGTTTCTAGAGAATAATCAAATTCAGTCGTTTACTTCATAGATGACATCTTATTTATGTTTATTGATCTGAGTTTCAATGATCTGAGTTTCAATGATCTGCTTTGTCTTTTATAATTATTAATGATCGAAGATAAGAAGCTCTTTTATTCAAATGATAATATCATCAGTTTTTCTAGCTTTAAGACGTTCATGAATTGTTTCATAGTCAGTTGTATCTGAATCAAAACTCATTCATGAGTGAAAACTCTTATTGAAGTAGAATGAGATCATTGAGATGATCAAGAAAATATTGAAATTCTTGCTGAATTTCATTATTGAAAGTCATTTTACTCAGTCATTCTGCATATAGTTACAGTAGATTTTTAATTTGCATTTAACATCTTGATTAACTCATTTCAATTAATTATTAATTTTAAAATGATAAACTATTAATAAACTAGCTGTGATTCTTAATTACTTGCACAGACTTTGTCACATGATTGATATAAATTAAAAGTTTCTGTTCAAAACAATAAAACTGAATAAATCATGAAGTCAATAAACATTTCATAGCATGATTTAAATCATTTCTTCAACTAAATTGTCATCATCTTCTTAATGACAGAAAACATAGTAATGTTTCTTGATGAAATAACATATGATTATGCAAATGATGTTGTATTCTTCTGATAGAGATAGTTCAATAATGAAGTTCATAATTATATCTTTTCAACATTTCTGCGAAATCAAAAGAAAATGATGAAGTTCATTGATACTATCTTTAAATGTTTTACTTCATTAACAGACATGACAGTTTTGAATGTACTGTCTAATTATTACTTAATGATCTGATCAATAGTAGAAGCGCTGAACTAAATCAATCATTCTTTTATTATCAAGATGAAAGATGAATGATTAATCATGAATTTTCTGCAGTAATTTTGTATGCATATTCTCAGAAACTTACAGTAAGTTTTTTCTGAATAGAATGTTATCAACAATCTTGCAGTTCTTTAGTTTAATACTATGTAGTTTGAGCTTGTTTTCGCTTATAGCTTGCTTATACTCATTGCAAAGCTCATTCATTTGATTGACAATGAATACTCATTGATAAAGATCAGCTTTTGATTCAATAGCTAGAATATTTACTCTATTAAAGATCAGAATAGTCTGATAGTAATCTTTAATGCATTGTGCTGATTCAGAAATATTTGCTATTGACATTCTGATTAAAGCATTGACTTTAGTGTTTATTTTGCCTGATTAAAATATAATCTGAAAATTAAACTCTGATAGAATGTTTAAATAGTTAACTTGACATTAAGTTAACTGTTTATTTTTCATGAAGATCTTTAAAGTTTGATGATTGATGAATATTTGAATAAATAATTTAATGCATTTAAGCTCAGATTTTCAGTGTTTGAAACATCAAATAATGACTAGTAATTTCTTATCATAAATGTGATAATTGCATTCAGCGAAAATCATGCTCTTGCTGTAGAAGACTATTGAGTGAAGAACATTCTCATCATCATACTGTGATAGTATTTCATCTTTGATGTAGTCAAATGCATCAATCTTTAGAATAGTCTGTTATTTGAAATCAAAATGTCGTAGTATTGAGATTGAGCTGACTTGTTTCTTTAAATCATTGAAAGCTTAAACACAAACTTCATTTCAAACAAAAGATGTATTCTTTCTAGTCAGCTGAGTGAAGAATTTAATCAGCTTCAAAAAGTTCTTAATGAAACGTTGATAAAAGTTAATAAATTTCACGAAGTTTTATACTTCTTTCAAATTGATTGATGTAATTCAGTTGACTATGACTTTCACTTTAGTAAAGTTCATATGAAGATCTTGTTCTGATACTATGACTTTTAAGAAGATTGTTTCTTCTACATTGAATTCACACTTTTGAATATTCATTTGTAGATCAGCTTCTTGTAGATGATTTAATATTATTTTGACATGTTGTTTATATTTTCATTGAGTTTTGCTGTAAATCAGAATGTCATTTAGATAGACTTAACAGAAGTCATCATCGACAGTTTGTAAAGAATGACAAAGACAGATTTTAGCGCTTTTAGTGATCAATATTTCAAATATTCATTTAATCTCATGTTTCAGATTTGTGTCACTTTTAGCTGAAACATATTCATAAAAGCGCTAAAATCTCTAGAATTTCTATGAACGCAGTATGCATCTTTATTATTTGATTCAACAAACATGATTCTGACACTTGTAGCATTGATAGTTGCAACGTTGAATAATTAATAATTAATTTGACTATCTAAATAATAGCTATTTACACAGTTTAATATATGCGCTGGGAAAGTCAATGAAAAAGTTAATGAGAAAGTTAATGAGAAAGTTAATGAATAAACTAATGAGGTAGAAAGTCATGTAGAATGTTTAATAGAAAGTCATGTAGAATGTTCGATAGAGTTATATTTGATGCTCGATAGAGAACAAATTTGATTCTTGAATGATGAGTAAAGTGATGAGTAGAATGATCAGTAGAATGATCAGTAGAGTGATTAGTAAAGTGATCAGTAGAATGATCAGTAAAGTGATCAGTAGAATGATCAGTAGAGTGATTAGTAGAGTAATCAGTAGAATGATCAGTAGAGTGATTAGTAGAGTGATTAGTAGAGTGATTAGTAGAGTGATCAGTAGAAAAATCAGTAGAAAAATCAGTAGAAAAATCAGTAGAAAAATCAGTAGAAAGGTTGATAGAGAGATCAGTAGAAAGCTCGATCGAAAGGTCAATAGAAAGCTCAATCGATAGCTCAGTAGATAGCTTAGTAGATGACTCAATAGATAGCTCAGTAGATAGCTCAGTAGAAAGATTGATAGAAAGATCAGTAGAAAGCTCGATCGAAAGATCAATAAAAAGCTCGATCAATAGCTCAGTAGATAGCTCAGTAGATGACTCGATAGATAGCTCAGTAGAAAGATCGATAGAAAGATCGATCGAAAGCTCGATCGAAAGCTCAGTAGAAAGCTCACTAGTAGAAAGCTCGATGAAAAGCTCAGTCGAAAGCTCGATGAGAAGCTCGATGAAAAGCTCAATGAGAAGCTCAGTAGAAAGCTCAGTCAATAGCTCAGTAGATAGCTCAGTGAAAAGCTCAGTAGAAAGCATTGTTTGAAGCACTGTTTAACTCATGTTATGCGCTCGATCGACGCGTTTTATAGAGCGTTTGATAGAGCGTTTGATAAAGCGTTTGATAGAAAATTTGATAGAGCGTTTGGTAGAAAGATTGATAGAGCGAATAGATGAAGCGAGTAGGTGAGCGAGTAGATAAGTGAGTAAATGAGCGAGTAGATGAGCGAGTAGATGAGCGAGTAGATGAGCGAGTAGATGAGCGAGTAGATGAGCGAGTAGATGAGCGAGTAGATGAGCGAGTAAATGAGCGAGTAGGTGAGCGAGTAGATGAGCGAGTAGGTGAGCGAGTAGATGAGCGAGTAGATGAGCGAGTAGATGAGCGAGTAGATAAGTGAGTAGATGAGCGAGTAGATGAGCGAGTAAATGAGCAAGTAGAGTGATGAGCATGTAGAATCGCGAGTAGAATGATGAGTAGAATGATGAGTAGAATAGTGAGTAGAATAGTGAGTAGAATGATGAGTAGATGAGCGAGTAAATGAGCGAGTAAATGAGCGAGTAGAGAAGCGAGTAGATGAGCGAGTAGATGAGCGAGTGTCAACATATGCAACATATGCAACATATATGACATAAGCGATGAAAGCGAGATTCAGTTCAACAACATATGAACAAATGCAGATTTTATCAACAAAAGCAGAACTCAGTCAGATGAGCTCAGCTTAAATCTAGATTTTATTCAACTTTAAGCAACAAATGTCACTTTAGCTAAACTCTAAAATTTAGTTCACTTTACAAACTGCAGATGATTTAGAAAGTTTCATAGAACATCATTTATATATTGCTGAAATAAGATAAAATCATTGATAAGTTTAAAAAGTAACATCTTTGATTTATATGCTTCTAAAGTGATAATAAAGATAATGTAGTTCTTACTATCAAAATGCATTTGTAGTTTATTGAACATTGAAATAATATTCAGTTGAATCAGATGCTTGCAATCAACTATCTTGTTAATTACTTCATCTATCAAAGATAAAGAATAGTGATTTCTTTTGATAATAGCATTGAGCTTTTAATAGTCAACGCAGAATCATAAATCTTCATTTGCTTTTAGAATGAACAGAACAAATGGGAAATACAAAGCTTTGTTAAAGATGATAAATTATTTGAAAAAATTCTCATTCAAATATTTCTTTATCTTCTGAAGCTTGTAAAAAGACATTTAATATGCTCAATAATGAAGTAATGTTGCATCACTAGTAAGCTCTATCTTATGATCATATGAATGATGAGATGATAGCTTGTCTGCTTGAACTCAATCAAAGACATTTAGAAAATTCTGATATTTCAATGATAGCTTGACTTTAATATCTTTCAGATTCTGAGTCATTTCATTAATAAAGAAGATGTTTATGATGTTTAGTTTACATTGAGTATTGTAAGCAGTTTTTCTATCAATGTCTTTAATGAACATAGCAAAAAGCTCTGTATGATTCTTCTTTGATTGTTTTATCAATGTTTAAAAAAAGATGATGTTTATGTTTTAAATCAAGAATGATTCTTTCTGAATGATTAAAACTGAGTGCTTAAGTATTTGAAAAACATTGCTGTGAATTGCTGAAGAGATTGAAGTTGACTGCAATCAACTTGAGTGCTTCATATTTGATGAGATTAAAAAAATCGAAATAGAAGTATTTAATTGATCAGAAAACATGATAGCATCATGATGCATGTTCAATAATATTTCGTTTTTATTCATTTAAAATTTGCTCAATATAACTTCATGATGTTTAATATCAGCTATCAGCATTGACACAGTTAGTTTCTTATGACTTTCAACTGTAAGATTGAGTAAAATCTTATGAGTAATAACTTTCTTAAACAACTTTCATTATAGTTTCGTATTAACTTCTCTTTTGTCAGTAATATAAATTGTATTTCAAGTTTCTGACATACTTTATTGATCAGTTTAGTATGTATCAATGTATAAATGATGAAATCACTATTTATCAAAGATTGCAGACTGAATGAGTTGCTTTGAAAGATGAGAGCTGCATTAATTAAAAACAACTTTTCGAAGTAGTTTTCTTCTGATAGAATTTCAACTAGATTGCACAAAGATATGATCTTTATTTCTTCAATGACTTTTAAAAAAATGACTAGTTTTTTGAATTAAAATTTGACTCAGAGAAAGAATGATTGAATTCTTCATCATTTAATGCATTAATTCTTGAGAGTTGATTCAAGCATTCTCTAATAATATGATCTGACTTATGACAAAGAAAATAATTATTAGTTTGTAGATTTGTATCTTTGACGTTAATTAAAGTCACGTTGCATGATTTTAAATGATTAACTGATTTAGTAGTTTCAACTGATTTATAGAAAATAGTGTTTGAAAGTTTCTCAGCAAAGATGACTTGTTTAGTCATTCTGACTTTGATCATTGATTTCTTTTCTTTAATATTCTTCATAACTTAATGCTCATTATTCAAATGTATTAAATAGTCATGAATTTCACTTAAAGATTCTAATTGAATCATTTGACTACTTCAAACTGCATGAAGATGAAAAATGATCTTGACTTGTAAGTCAACTATTAGTTGTTTCTTGTGATAGTTTAAATAGAAGAATAAACGTTGAAAGTGTAAATAAAATTCATTGAATCTGTCAAGTTCTTGAGTGAGATGTGCATATTCTCTTCAAAAGTTAGTTTCTTTATCAGAATCATCATAAAGCTCAGCAAGTTCATTTAACAGATCTTTAATCATTTTATAAAGATTCAATAAATTTTATTAACATTAAGCTAGTTGTGATGATTGAGTCTACTAGATGAATAAACAAGATCTATAAGAGTAGTATAACAATGTGATATTCTAAGCAGACACAGAATGAGTATATATTATGATAAAGCTAATTATTAAGAAGCTCTCAATAACTCGAGAGAATCAATTAACTATAAAGAGTTTGTCAAGCATTGTCAAGTTGAACATGACATAATTCATGATATATTAAGTTGAAGATATGACGTGATCTAAACGACTTCTTGACAGAGTCACAGAGTTTCAGAGCTAACTCAGATCTGATCTTTGACTCAGTCTCTGATTCTAGTCTCTGATTTAATCTCTATGTATCAATTCATCATGACAATTGTTTTTTCTTTTAAGTGAATTCATTCTTGATCTTAATAATTAATGTTTTTGTTTATCTTAATAGATAATGACACGTATTCATGATTTTATTCTAGAAGCTCTTGATAAAAATCTTCAAATCTTTGTGAGAAAATAAGAAAAAGAGAAACTTTCGATTGAATGATGATTCATCTTCAATTATAATGCATGTAAATGACATTATAAATAGTATATGTGATGTGTAGTTGATGTAGATGACAGCATCAATTATGTGTAAATGATGCATAAATATTGTTTATTTTTCGATTAAATTATGTTGTTGAGATGATAGAATGTAAATAAAAGTAAATAATAATTATTGTTTTGTTTATCATTCTTTCAGTTTCTTTCAATCTTCATCTTCTTTTCATTTCATCTTCATTTTATATCAAAGTTCTTTTTCATAATTTTGATAAAGAATTGCTTGTACAAATAATTACATTAGTATTTACTTGAAAAAACTCTGTTTCAAGTATTGAAATAATGCACACTCAATTTTCAACAATTTCAAAGACGCGAAAGATCAATAAAACAGATGATAAAGCTGATGACAAAGCTGATGACAAAGCTGATGATGTAAGCAAGATATGCAATGCTTATTCTGAATTTCTTTGATCGAGACTGCAATTTAACAATCATAAATTGTTGCAAAGAAATTTACTTCTCAATGTTCTTGCAATCATGTGACATCATCTTCTGTTTTGAAATTCATTATACTCATAAATTCTGAGAATGATCTTGACGTCTTTGATGAAGAAATGAGCGATGAAATAAGTTTTGATACTTTCTCAGCATCAGAGTTCTTGCTTGACTTGTCTTGAACTTCTAACAATAGAAGAACAGTAAGTCATGTACTCAACATTTAGATGTCATTACTGATTCTTTTCAGCTCTCAGTCATGAGAATTAGCAAAAGAAGTGCTGATGCTTCTGAGATATTGAACAGAATAATGTGCATAAAATGTGCATGTAGATTTCATGATAAAAAGATGATGCAAAGCTGTAACATTGAGTTTTATGAAAAAATGATGTATCAACGCTGCATCTGATGCACAAAGAAAGATGTTGCATGCATTGCAATAAGTAAACTTATTTAATGCATTCATTAAATGCTTATGTTTGAATTCTTAAATCTCAAATGTATGCATTTAAACATTAAATGAGTCTTTTCAACTTAAGACAGTATTCAAGACTGCATCAAAAGATAATGATATAATCATTATTATGATCTTTACAATTAATCAAATGAAACTGAGAAAGAAGTTTATGATTACAACGTGTGTAAAAGATCATCTAGATGACATATGCAAGTTTAAGTCATTTAATGTACAGAAGTTGCAGCTGAAAGAAGCAATGACAGTTAATGACATTGCTTGCAATGCGCTCAACGCATTTCATTATTCTGTATATTCTACTGCATTTCAATATCATTTGATCACAGTTCTATAACTGACATGATATATTTATAAATAAATTTGTCTGCTCTGAATTTACTCATCTTACATCTCAACATGAATCTTGAGATGAATGAGAAGAAGAAGATTGTGATTACGTCTTCTGCGAAAGATAACTGATGAAGTGATTGTTTCATGATGATTGCGCTTTCGTATCGAGCGCATTTTGCGTCTCTGCGCTTTTTCTTCTGTCTATGTTTTTTCTTTTGTTTGAGTGTTAATATTTCTACGTGATCATTTCATTAAAGAGTGAGAATCATCATAATACAGTGATTTTCTTTCTTTCTAATCATGAGTTTATGCTTGAAAGTGAATGATTATACCTTTCGCTTATGTTTCAGTCTCATTTTGAAAGCTTTTATAAGTTTCAAGACTTCTTTCATATCTTTGCTTAATATTCATTAATTATATTCAATGAAATATTCTTTTCATTGTATCTTATAAGATAAAATTTTCTTTCTTTTTCGCTTTTGTAGAATCTTCTCTACTTTTCATTCTTGCTCATCATCAATAAGCTTAAAAGCGAGATACTTGAATATAGAATCATCATTTAGTCTATGATTATACAACTTTAAGAGAAATACATGAAAGACAGAATAAATTTTATAAATAATTGAAAGATCAAGATGATACATTTGCTTGTTTATGAGTTCTTGTATACAAAAGAACTTTATCATCTTATTTGATAACTTCTTACTCAACTTCTTCTGCTTCAGATTTTTGCTGATAGCATGATTAAATCATCAACATTAAAAGACTTAAACTTATGTTTTCAATTATAGTACTTTGTCTGAGCTTTGATTGCATTTTATCATCATTGTGTTAACGTGTTTTGCATGTCTTGCAGCATTTCAACGTGTTCTTTTGCTGCTGACACTTCTTCTTTCATAGCATCGTTTTCAATGCATATGTCAAAGATTGATTCATAGTCATACATGATTTTAAAAGAATTACAACTTAACAAAGTGTGCTTTATCTGATGATACATGAACTCAATTACAAGTAGAAGCGTAACTCAGTTGTCTTGCTCTTTGAAACAATATACTTTTAAATAATGTTTCAACATTTGATTCTATTATTCTGTTTGATCATCTATTTGCAAATGAAAGATGATGCTTAGTCGCTGTTTCATCTTCACGTAAAAACAGATCTCTGATCAGAATGAACTGATAAATAGATTATTTCTATCAATGATTATATCATTTGAAATCTCATATTTTAAAGCAATTTTCTTGAAGAACAACTCTGTTAACTCTACGACAGTCAGAGTTTTCTTTGTAGACAGATAACACATCATCTTCATGTAATGATTGATTATCATGAGAATCAAGTTATACACAACTTCTTTTCATTTACTAAGCGACAGATTCGTTATGAAATTCATAGTGATTTCTTTTCAGAAATTTGTGAATTGAGATAATAATCTCAACTCATCATATGATAAATGATGTTTCATCTTTACTCTTTGATAAATATCACAAGTATTTATATACTCTTTGACATTCTTGATTATACTTTTTCAGTAATATTTGCAATCTAATAGCTCGCTCATCTTTTCAGCATCAAAATGTCTTATTAATGAATCATCATGATGATGTTGCAACAGTTTTTCTCTGACAGAAAGATCTTCTGAAACATACAATGATTTGTTGTATTCTATCATTTCTTGACTATTTAATGTTCAAGCTTCAACATCATTCTTTTATATACTCATCATCTTATCTGCTTTTAACTCTATAGCAAATTTATCTTCTTGCTGTAAGATCTTGATGAGCTCAACTATGAATTTACTACTAAAGTCATATATCATTTCATGAATTGTCAATTCTTTGACAATTGCATGTAAAATAATTTTTTGCAATTAACAGTTTCAGCAACAGAATTAAGCTGTTTCTCAGTTACGTTGCAATCTTTATGAGTCAACGTTTCAACATCTGTTCTCTTTGAAGTTGTTGATTTAAGTTGAGAAATTCTATCTTTTGAGAAATGTACTTTATTTAGATGCATTTCTTGCACTGCTAAAATCATGATTCTCAGCAGCATACTTCTGACATGCATTGCTGAACATGTATTCATGTTTTCACTGACACTGTGAACAGACATCTTCTCAACTTCGTTAATCACTCATGTACAATAAATTTCATCTTGCGATCTGCTTTCAATATGTTTCGCTGAATATCTTTTTTCACTGACACTGTGAATAGACTGATCGCGTCAAGTTGAGTACTTGACTCAAAAAGTGTCGAGTCGGGTTGAGAAGTTGAACCTGAGCACTCAAGTCGGGTTGAGAAGCTTGACTCGACAACTCGATTCGAAAACCCGACTCGATCCGACAAGATATTAGGTAGGTGTAAATAGCTTGGTCGAACAGCCTACATGATTTCCCTTTATGGCTTTCTATCATGTTTTCCCGTCATGACTTTCTACCAAAGTCAAACGGCCTTCATGTTTCCTTGTCATGTTTCCCTTTATGTTCCTCTTTATGTTTCTCGTCATGACTTTCTACCAAACGGCCTTCATGTTTCCCCGTCATGGTTCTCTACCAAACGGTCTTTATGTTCTTCTTCATGTTTCCCTTCATGTTTCTCTTCATGTTCCCCTTCATGTTTCTCGCCATGTTTCTCTTCATGTTTCTCGTCATGACTCTCTATCAAACGACCTTCATGTTTCTCTTTATGACTCTCTACCAAACGGCCTTCATGTTTCTCTTCATGACTCTCTATCAAAAGGTAATGCAAAAAGGTAATGCAAAAGTCAAAAACCGGAAAATTTTCTATATTTAGCCCTCTTGACGTCAAGCTCGAGTCCTTGGCGAGTCGAGTCGAATTGACTCAATTCTCAGTCGGGTCGAGTCGCGTCAAGTTAAAAATATGCTCAACTCGACTCGAGTCGAGTTGAAAATGTGAGCAACTCGACTTCGAATCGAGTCGAATTCAAAATGTCAACTCGAAACTCGACTCGACGATCAGTCTAACTGTGAACGAACGTCTTCTCAACATCGTTTATCACTCATGTTCATCAATAAATTTTATCTTGCAGTCTGCTTTCAACATGTTCTGCTGAATATCTGTTCATACTTATACTGTGAATGAACGTCTTCTCAACATCATTAATTATTCATATACAGTATAGTTCTCTGATTGCTACAAATATAAAGCTATTTAAGCTTTTTATTTTAGTCAGCTTTCGCTGCAGAGTGAGCAATAAATGATTTGTAGAAATATTCTCATTCTTATAGTCAGATCATCTCAATGATGCATTGATTAAGTTTGTCTTTTCTAATCTATGTGCTATTTCAAAGTTGCAGATCAATAATTTCATGACTCATTTGACTTGTTTTTCATTTAGCTTTCAAACATTCATAAAATTCTTCAAATTATTATGATCAGTCAGAACTTCAACAGTATGATAATTGTCTTCTACATAGTGTTGTCAATGTTTAAACATTGCTACTATGATTAGAAGCTTCTGATCATATATTTCATAATTTCTTTCAACGTCTATCATTATTCTGAATTAGAATGCAATCAAATGTCACTGATCTTCGTCATCTAACTGAGACAAGATACTTGCAACTGCATAATTGAACATGTTGATCTCGATGCATATATGTCGCTTTGAGTCAAAGTGTCTCAATATAAACATCTTCATAAAGACGTTGCGAAGCTGATTAAATGCTTGTTTCGCTTCATTCAATCATATGAATGAGTTCATTTTTACATCTTTTACACTATCTTTCAGCAGTTCTGTTAAAGACTTTGCTATTTGAAAGTAGTGATGTATAAAACGTCAATAGAAATTGATGAATCTCAAGAAAACTTGTATTTTTTGATACATCTTTGATCTGAATCACGTTTTGATGATGTTTACTTTACTTAAATTCATCGAAACACTTTCTGTGAATATGACAAATCTTAGAAAGTTTACTTTAATGATGAAGAATTCACACTTCTTCAAGCTAACATATAGCTTGAACTTTCTTAATCTTTCAAGAATCTGCTTCATGTGATTTACGTGATTAATCTTCTCTACGAAGAAGATTAGAATGTCATTCAGATAAACAATACAAAAGTCATTTAAAAGCTTTGTCAAGATTTTATTAATAAAAGTCTGAAAGATGATAAATGCATTGATTAAATCAAATAACATGATCATATATTCAAAGTGATCATAATGAGTATGAAACGTCGTTTTTCACTCATCTTCACATTGAATTCTGAGATGATGATATGCATTCTTCAGATTCAATTTAGTGAACTGCTTGACTTGACTGAGTCTGTCTAAAGTTTCACTAATTAAAGACAGTAAGTGATGATTCTTGACAGTGATCTTATTCAGATCTTGATAGTTCATGCATAAATGAAAACTATCATTCTTTTTAAGAATGAATAAAATAGACACGTCAGTTGAGCTGATGAAGTGCTTAATTCATTCTTTCACTCAAACATCGTTTAAATACTGTTTCAGAATCGTTAACTCTGTGTTTGACAGATTATATAATGATTCATACAATGACTTTGCAATGATTTCAATTGCATGATCGTGATCTTCATGCAAAAGCAATTTGTTAACACTTTCTGTTAAAAATACATCTTTGTATTCTTTCAATTCAATGAGTAAAGTCTGCGTTTCAAGCGCGTTTGTGATACAACTTATCACATTATTCATGACTTTCACTTGATGTTCATTGATCAATTCTTTGATGATGTTGATCATGATAGAAGCATACATAATAAACTTATTTTATAAAGCTTTTGCAAAATCTTCTGCGATGAATAACTTGAACGCATGCTCATTCATATTGAAACGTCATGTTCTTATGATCATGTTTATTCAAATACACTCAAATTGCATATTCAACATACTTAAGATCAAGAAAGATTTTTTCTTGTTGATAGCATAAAAGATACTTATATCTTTCTTTTCTATGTTTCAGCTGTTTATAAATTGATAATGCATTTCATAAATATCATAGCAATAAATATTCTGATTATTCATTCAAATAGATCTTGAAAGATTAACGTTCAGCAATGACATACTTTGCTTGATGACAAAACGTTGATTAATCACGTTCATCTTGACGTTGATATTCATGTGAATCTTTGTTTCTATCTTTTAATCTCTCTGAATTACATGCTCTTTATATATAAGAATCTTTACAAAGAGAACTTCTTGTTTTTTCTTCAATGATTTGAAACATTCATCAAAAGCTTGCTTTTTCTTGAAATTTTAAAATGACTTATATGCAACATCAAATTGATGAATACTCAATTTGCATCAAATTCTTTTGATTTATTCTTGATCTTTTCATCTTTACAATCAGTAGAGTAATGATTCTTTTGATTACACATACAACACGTTATGTTGAACAAATTCTTGCTATAATATGATGAAGTGTATAAGCTTGTCTTTGATGAAGAATTGAGTTTAGTTGATCAATGAGATTTCTTTCGCTTTGAATGAGTCTTCTTATTGATTCTGTCTCAATCATGCAAGTCTTCGTCTCAAGATCATTTCAACAACAAGATGTATTCTTTTTGCAGATTTGTTTTCAATCAAGCGACAAGATTGATTAATGCATCTCATGTAATAGAAATCAACTGAACATTAGTAATAATCATGCGCAGCTCAGATCTCAATTTGATAAATAAATGAGCTCACTTATGCTCATCACTATACAATAAAAGTTGATGTTTCAAAGTGCTTAAATAAACTGTAAATGTTTGTATCATCTGATCTGAACGTTGCAATACATTTGCATACTGTTGAGTCATGTTTATGTCTTGATTCATTGAGTTCTTGATTATGTTCAGAAGAAAGTCAATAAAATTGAATCACATCTGCTGAGCTGCAGACATAGTCTCTTCATGATCAAATCAAAGTTTCTTTGATTCATTCTTGAGATAAATTATGCAGTACAAAATCTTTTTCTCATCTTTTTCAAAATATTAAGAAATATTTCGAAATGAGATTTCAACATCGCGAATTCACTCTCTATGTTTTCTGATGATTTTGTCATGATACTTCTTCAAAGACATTGAGAATCTTCGCTTTTGTAAAACGATTTCGTGAAGACTTCATTTCATCTTCATTGACATTATGAAGATGATGTGTAAATTGTTTAAATTCTTCATGAGAGCTTGAATAAAAGCTTGAAGACTTTTCTTCATCATTTCAACAACTTTCAAAGTCTCAATCTCTGATTGAATAGCTGCTAACTTCTGTTTCTTTTGCAGTTCATCACATCAAAGCATTGCTTGAGTCAGCTGTTCATTAATATCAAGAGAGAATTCATTTTCTGCTTCTTCACTTTCTGATTTCATTATGCAACATTTATTTTCTGATATAATGTTTCACAAGATTAAAATATCATCATTGCAATTCTGTTATAATTGCATTGCTGTTGTCATGCTTGAATATTGAATCATCATTTTTAAAAAAAGTTTGAAATAATTAGAATTATGATGATTAAGTCTACTAAATGAATAGACGAGATCTATAAGAATAGTATGACAATGTGATATTCTAAGCAGACATAGAATGAATATATATTATGATAGAGTTAATTATTAAGAAGTTCTTAATAACTTGAGAAAATCGATCAACTATAGAAAGTTTGTCAAGCATTGTCAAGTTGAACACGACATAATTCATGACATATTAAGTCAAAGATATGACGTGATTTAAATGACTTCTTGACTAAGTCACAAAGTTTCAGAGCTAACTCAGATCTGATCTTCAACTCAGTCTCTGATTCTAGTCTCTGATTTAATCTTTATGTATCAATTCATTCTAACACTAGTATAGCTTTGACTGCATCTTCATTGATTCATGAATGAACGTAAACTAAAATTACTTTATCATTGTCAAAGTGATTGAAATTAATTTTCAGCTTGTCATGAATCTTTCTCTGTCAGTCATTTCAGATAAACTTGCTTTCATTGATAAACAAAAGTGAATTCAAAAGCTTTATAAAACGCTTAATAAAGCAAGAGAAGAAGAAGAAGAAAAGAACAAATGTGTTATTTTTAGTCATTTGAAGTTAATTATTTCATTCAGCAAGCTTGTTTTAAATCTTTATATAATCTTTATTCAGTTAAATCTTAGCTTGATTCATTTCTTCATAACAAGTCTTTCAAATTTGATCATTGAGAATCTTATTAAATAGATTTAATGCTTCAACATTTAGATTGTTATGAATTTGCATAGAGCTGATCATATGATTGTATTTTAACTAGAAGTTCAAAGCTAAAGAAGAAAAAAGATGAAACACGTCATGAGTATTTACTCACGAAGGCACGCTAGGTCGCTAGCGTGTCAACATCAGCTTTATACTAGTTTATGATAGTTTAACATGATCTATGTTAAACTAACTTGAAGTGCATGCTTGCAACATTACTCTTTCTCTTCATTAAGTAATATTCTCATTGTTACAGTTTAGTTAATCTTTCATCTTTGAGTCAATTTCTATCTTGACTTGTTCAAATATCATTCATGAAAGTCATTTATGATCTTTAAGCATTCTTTGAATTTACTTTCATCAACGTTGTATCAATGTAGATTGACGTCGTATTTCTTTCAATTGACATGATATTGTAATTATTTGTTTCATTCATAGTGTCTGAAGTTCAATATGTTCTTCACTTCTCATTCATCTTCATCTTCAATCATTATAAAATCATATGATTCATTTCGTTGTTCTTTTAAAGAGTTTTTCGAGTTTAGTTGCAGCAGATTCAATGCAAACTTCGAATGAATCTTCATAATTGATGACAGTTTCAATCAATATACATGTTCGATCTTGATCAGAATCTTGAAAGATTCTAACATTTTATCATTTAATTTCTTTGATGATCTTGAGATTGTAATGTTTCTAGAATTCAGAAACATCATGTCATTTATCTTATAAATTATTTCTTTTCAATGCTTATTAATCTGTTTCTTCATTGTGACTTTGACTCTTGTTAATGCTTGCTTGATTAATGCTAGTGATCATTTCATGTGTTTGAATATATTCTTCGCTTTGCTCACTTCGATTTTAGCTCGAATGATTTCATATTCAGTTGAATTTAAATTAAAGCTTATATGAAAGTGAAATTTCTTATTCAGAAAGAATGTTGATTGTTCAATTAATAATGAAATAGCATTGTTATCAACGAATTTAGTCATAAATAATCAGATGAATCAATCATCTTACATATATAAGCAATAACTTCATAGATATCATTCTACATTCTGATTCACTCTTTCTGTCTGATCATTAATCTGCAAATGATAGTTGATGAATAGTTTCATCTTGATGTTGAGTCTCAGACATAAAGACTTTCAGACAATTGATATGAACTGAAAATCACGATTGAACACTATTAATCTCGATAGTTCATGAGTTCTGAAGATTCATACTAACAGCAGCTTGACTGTTTGCTCTGCTGTGATTTCTTCGTCATTTGATCAACATGATATATAATGTCGTTCTTTAAACAATTGATCTATGACTGTCAGAATTGCATTGCTTTCTTCACTTTCTGATAAATCAATAATGAAGTTCAAGAATATATTCTTTCATCATTGCTTAAGTATGAGTAATGACTTCAGCAGTTTATTGATTCAATCTCTTGATGCTTTTGATTTATGACAAACGTAACAGTTTTAAATATAGCGCTTAATTATCGTTCTCATCTTCGATCAGCAATATGATCATCTCAGCAAGTTTAACATTCAATTCATGTCAGAATGATCATTGATCAAAAAATCATGTGCTTTTCTTATCAATCAAGTGATCATTGATTGAGAAACTCATAATCTATCATCTTTTCAGAGTACTTCATCAAGTACTCTGCAATTGTCTAGATCAATATCTTGACAAGTTCTTCTGTTTTATTTCATGATTATTTGAATGTTGATATATAGTTGATTCATTTAATTTTCGACTATAATCTGATTCTGAATAGAAATCATCTCTTTGATTGAATTTTGATTAACTTTTGATTTGAATCAAATCTTAATCAAATTCTTGATCAACTTCTATTAATTGCAGTTTAAATTTGCTTTTTGACAATAGCATCTGATGCTGATATAGCTTTCAATCATCATTTGCTTCAGCTGACTTGACGTCTGACATTCTGATCAGCGCGTTGACTTTCAGATTCTGTTTTTCTGACTGATATATAATCTTGAAGTTATATTTAAATAACTTTTCAGCTCATTTAACTTGTCATCTGATCAGTTCTTTGATGATCATGAAGTACTTTAAATTCAGATGATTAATAAAGATCTTAATCAAAATATCAGTACATTTCAATTCAAAACATCAATGCTTCAAGCAGTGAATAATGATCAGCAGTTCTTTATTGTAAATCTCGTAGTTGCATTCTGCGAAAATCATGTTCTTGCTATAAAAGATCACTGAATGTAGAATGTCTTCATCATCATATTGAGATAATACTTCGTCATTCACATAGTTCAAGAAGTTCATTTCTAGAATAGCTTCTTTAATTAAGTTGAAATGCTTCAGAATGAAAGCTGTTATCATTTGTTACTTCTAGTCATTAAAGATCTTCTGATAAATCTTAATTCATTCAAAGAAATGATTTTTCTGAGTCAACTTTATCATGAATTGAGTGATCTTTGAGAAGTTCTTTATAAATCATCAATAGAAATTGCAGAAGTCAATAAAGATCTGCATATGAATCAATGATCATGACACTTTTCAGCTTTGAATCACATTCACTTTCTGAGAATTCATTTGCAAATCATTGATGAATATCAATAGTTCAAGAAATGAGATTTTCTGAATCTTAAATTTGCACTTGTTAATGTTTATCTGCAGATCAGTCTCGCGAAGCTTGCTTAATACTTCTTTCACATGAATTCTATGTTTTTTCAAGATCTTGCTGTAAATGAGAATATCATTCAAGTATGTTTGACAGAATTTATGCAGACAGTCAAACAACACATTGTTAATATAATGCTGAAAGAACGTAAGTTCATTTGTTAATTCAAAGAGTATTACTCTATACTTGTAAACATTGAAGAAAGTAATGAATGTGATTAGATTCTCACTTTCAGTACTCATGCAAAGTTTATTGAACATGATGATAATGTTGAGTTGAGTCAGATACTTACTGCCTTGAATTTGAATGAGTACTTCATTTATCAAGAATATTGAATAATAATTTCTTTTAATCAGAGCATTCAGTTTTCAATAATTCACACAAAAGCAAAAACTATCATCTTTCTTTTCAACAAATAGTATTGATGAAGCGAAAGAAGCTTTGCTGAGTGTGATAAACTTTTTTTTCAAATTCTCTTTTAAATACTTCTTGATCTTCTGCAGCTTGTAATTCAACATAAAATATAATTAACTTTTAAAGAATTGACTCTCATTTTCTAATTCAATCTTATAATCATATGATTAATGTAAAGACAACTGCGTTATCTTTTCTCTATTGAAAATATTCAGAAAATCATAATAGACTATTGAAAGCTTCTTCTTTAGTTCACTTAGTGACATGACAAAGATCACTTCATTTAGTTTCGCGAAATCTTTCATCAACAGTTTGTAAAGAGTGACAGAGACAGATTTTAGCGCTTTTAGCGATCAATATTTCAAATATTCATTTAATCTCATGTTTCAGATTTACGTCACTTTTAGCTGAGACATATTCATAAAAGCGCTAAAATCTCTAGAATTTCTATGAGCGCACTATGCGTCTTTACTAATTGATTCAACAAACATGATTCTGACTCTTGTAGCATTGATAATTGCAACGTCAAATAATTAATAATTAATTTGACTATCTAAATAATAGCTATTTACACAGTTTAATATATGCGCTGAGAAAGTCAATGAGAAAGTTAATGAGTAAACTAATGAGGTAGAGAGTCATGTAGAATGTTTGATAAAGAGTCATGTAAAATGTTCAATAGAGTCATATTTGATTCTTGAATGATGAGTAAAGTGATGAGTAAAGTGATGAGTAGAGTGATGAGTAGAATGATGAGTATGATGATGAGTAGAATGATTAGTAGAGTGGTCAGTAGAATGATCAGTAGATAGCTCAGTAGAAAAATTAGTAGAAAGATTGATAGAAAGATCAGTAGAAAGCTCGATCGAAAGATCAATAGAAAGCTCGATCGATAGCTCAGTAGATAGCTCAGTAAATGACTCGATTAAAAGCTCACTAGTAGAAAGATCAATAAAAAGCTCGGTTGAAAGCTTACTAGTAGAAAGATCAATAGAAAGCTCGATTGAAAGCTCAGTAGATAGCTCAGTGAAAAGCTCAGTAGAAAGCATTATTTGAAGCACTGTTTAACGTGTTTTATGCACTCAATTGACGCGTTTTATAAAGCGTTTGATAGAGCGTTTGATAGAGAATTTGATAGAGTGTTTGATAGAAAGATTGATAGAGCGAGTAGATGAAGCGAGTGAATGAGCGAGTAAATGAGTGAGTAGGTGAGTGAGTAGATGAGTGAGCATGTAGATGAGCATGTAAATGAGCGAGTAGATGAGCGAGTAGAATGATGAGCATGTAGAGTGATGAGCATGTAGATGAGCGAGTAGATAAGCGAGTAGATGAGCGAGTAGAATGATGAGTATATAAAGTGATGAGCATGTAGATAAGCGAGTAGATGAGCGAGTAGATGAGTGAGTAGATGAGTGAGTAAATGAGCGAGTAGAATGATGAGCATGTAGAATAATGAGCATGTAAAGTGATAAGCATGTAGAGTGATAAGCATGTAGATGAGCGAGTAGATGAGTAAGTAAATGAGCGAGTAGATGAGCGAGTAGAGTGATGAGCATGTAGAGTGATGAGCA
>JAABUY010002313.1_pt1 | contig 22964 bp, 21 predicted proteins | sample 5560271 | NCBI WGS metagenome assembly JAABUY01 (sample SAMN10711886, study PRJNA513374) | rock metagenome | isolation source: Antarctica rocks | place: Antarctica: Victoria Land, University Valley | reverse complement strand
CGGCGATGAGAGACTGTCAAGTTCTTGCTGATCTTCAGGAATAGAGAGTATATAAGGTCGGTCATGGCTGAAGTTGGGATTTAAATCGGCCGACAGGGTTGATCTTGTAATTAAGTCAATGTTGTGCAATGACAGACTGGTTCGTACATGAAAAAAGCTGAGGGCCCCTATCACTTTTTCTTTCACCCGCAAGTAGTGGCACCAGGCACACTTCTGCTGACGGAGGTAAGCATATTCGTAACGCGTACTGTCATGAAACAAGCTGGCGGCGTCCACACTCAAACTGGCTGTCAGCATGCATTAGTAAGTCATTGACTTTCACAGTGACACCGACAAACTCGTCAAGATCACTCTCGCCCTGGCAGCTGTGATTTAATGTCTCTGTGTACGAAGCAGATGATAGATCAATGGCTGACCATCAGACGTGGCACAAGGGAATATCTTTCCCGAGCAAAGGATCACATTATCTCGAACGGGCGACTGGCTATGGCGGCACAGGAGACCGCATTGGGACAAATACATTCTGACCAAATCTTTCATCGTTAAGAAATGAAAGCAACCTCTGACAAGTCTGGCACACGCTAATTCCTTCGGTCGAGGTCAAGCTGGAAAAGGAACGGAAAAAGGGTGAGTTGTTATTATAGAGGCGCTGTCACCTTGCGTTAGCGAATTATGCCTTGTTTCAACAATGGGAGCCTTGCAGAATGTGCATTCTCTAAGGTCCGGGAAGCCTTGTACGAAAGAATTTCCATCAGCAGGTCGGCTTCGCGCTTCTTGACGGGGTTTTTGCAGTGCAAAGTTCGGGTCACAGATAACAGCGTTGACAAAGTTCTTCGCTGCTCATTCTGCGCGATGCTATTAGTCAAGATATGGTCGTCTTACTTCAGTACAGTTCAATTTCTCCAGCAATCCCCAGGGGTTCACGGCCGCCGAGGACTTTTCCTATGTAAAATTTACTTCCGGCGATGTGAGCAGATAAAACCAGCGAAATAGTCGGTGAGAAAATGACTGTCCCAAGAAGAGCGCAAGTTTTCTGATGAGATAATGTATCTGCTGAAGTAACTCAGTAAGCTCAGGGATATACATATGAACCAACCTGATGGCCCTACTCGATTTTGACCTCGGAATCCATTATCTGTGCTGCCGCAAAAAATTTGCCGCTGCAGCGCTTGCTTCAGTGGCATGATGATGCTTTTGAGGAGGAGAGCTATTTACATTAGTCTCTTGTTCGATTTACTAGAACCTATCCTCGATGAAGTCTTGACAGACTGCGCCATGTACAGAAGATGGCATCAACGAACCGAAATTCCTTTGACGCCCTTGTGCACATGCGCTCCCTTGTCGATGTGTTCCTTCTCTGTGTGTTTGACGTCTTGCCGCTGGTTTTCTGCCTAGTATGATAGCACTCATTTATCGGCTCTTTAGGCAACGTTTGCTACGCGGTCGCGATGCTATCGGTCGTCGAGATCCTCCTCGGATCCTTTGTATGAGAAGCTCGACTGGACCGTTGAATTCCTGCCGTAATCGAATCAGCGCCCGGTAGATTGCTAATATGACGAGAAGACGACCTTACCTCTCTCCTTCAACCCTGCTTGCATAGAGTTTTACTGACTCTTCAACAAATGTATCGAAGGGCATTCTGAAATGGCTTGAGGGTCTCGTGTACTATTGAGTAGCTGGTTGCAAGGTTAAATGTCATCTTCGCTAGCAGAGCCTTCAAGAATAAGGTAGGTAAGGTACAGTCGGAACTGTGATGCTACATCCGTAAGTGCTTAGCTCCGTACTGCCTCAACTCAGACATTCTGCCACAACGCCAAACATCTTGTATCCGATGAACGATCTTCGAAACGAGCGAAAAGAGCGACACAAGCGGGAGACAGGCGTCAGATTACATCATCTTTCCGATACCAGAAAAGTCTTTTGATCCTACAGACGGACCTGACAACAAACGAGGAGTCAGCTTCCTGCACCAGAGAGCACAAGTTATGATAGCCTCAAATGCCTCATCTGCCCGCAATGAAAGCTGTAGGATAACCAGTCATCGACTACGCCAACACATGGCGGGCGCATTGGAGCCGAGTGGTACGAGTGTATGATTGGCGGATTGTGCTTTGAACACTACTCTGGGGCATTGACAGTCTACTTTGATCATAGGAAGGCGAGGGTTTTTGGCCCTGTTGAATAGGCGCCTCTTTTTCCCTTCTTCCTACTGAATCATCGCTACTGAATCCTTCGAGGCCCCGACTATGACACCTGGCTTCCCTATTTCTGCTCTCTCACAGAAGGCTGGTTGACTTTCTAACTCGCTGAGCCACTGAAATGGAAGTTTCCTTTCACCGGAGTTGAGTATTGCGTTGCAGAAAATCGAGCTCCGTGTTGGTCGAGGAGATGACCGTGTGGTAGTAGAATAATAGTGGGAGAAGGAGGGGGAGGAGGATAGGTGAGGAAAGGCAGGAGGGTCAACGGCTTGTCATGAGACAACTCCACACGAGTAGCCCCGAGGATAGCTTCCGGCTTAAGAACAAAGACCCCAACAAAGCTTATCCATCCCTGCCCCAAGCCAGTCCCACCTCCCCAAATTTGGTCTTCAATGCGTTAGCCAGATTCGGTTCGGGTGTACTCATAGGTCGCTAGCAGCTCCACCTCCTCCCTCTTCGCAACAGCAGGCTAGGGTAGAAGATGCCTTATCTACCATGGAAGTAAAGGCCAGACATGACCCCAGTAAAGCATCTTGGTTTGACTTTCGTTACCGGGAGCAGTGCCATTTGCCAACGTGGTTGGCCGAATGATCTCACATGATCATTAGAATACGTCATGGAACGGTGTTTTCACGCCACCCTCGAATAAATCTTAGACATCCCTCTCCAGCTCTTCTAATTTTGTATAATCCAAATATGTCAACTCGGGATTGTAATCATCACTGTGATTATGCGATTGTGGGGGGAGGATGTTTCGGGGCTTCAACTGCACTTGCGTTGAAACGTGAGTGGCCGGACGCACGAGTTGTTTGGTTTGAGGGTAGCGCCACCCATACAGCCTCGAAAGATATCAGCAAGATTATTCGTACGCCGTATTCAGACAAAGACTATGTTGCTTTTGCCGAGCAAGCGATGAGAATGTGGAAGGAAGTAGTTCCTTATTGCAACTTCATCATGGGTGCAAGTGATCGGCAAAAACAGTGACAGGAGTATTATGAAGGGACCTAAGGAGCGACTGATATCGGCTCAAGAGCTAACCCACATGGTAAGATCATCTGAAAGCTCAAAGCTCGATATTGATGAGGAACTATGGCTTAATGAGAATATTGATTAAGTCGATTCGGCTTTAGCAGTTGAAGCAGTAGCCCAAGAAGCAATCAAACTTGGTGTGACAAGGGAAACGAAAGATGTCACCAGGCTCGTCGTCAACGAAGGAGTCTGCCTAGGAGTCGAAGCAGATCATGGCATTTTTATCGCCGGGACGACCATCATAGCCGCCGGCCCATGGACTCCTGGTCTACTCCAAAGCTCAAATGTTGAGGTACCTACCAATTTCTTCACCGTAGCTGGCGTGGGGGTGGCTACGATGCCTCTTTCTGAGGCAGAATTCCGTGAACTAGAATCCATGCCGATTCTCGTTACTGAAAGTGGTATTTTTTATTTCATCTACGAAATCCTCTTGTACCTGACAGATATGTAGGAGAAGTCATGTCATCTTCAAAGCATAGAGTCCTGAAAATGACCACAACTGAGACGTTTCGAATTGATAACCCGGACCAGCCGAATATTGAAGTTCGACCAGCACAGATGGAACGCACATCTGGAAAAATGTCAACTCAGCAGTGAAGCACAAACGCCAGACTTACAAAAGTCCTGCAGACTTTCTGCGCTACCCGACAAGAAGCTCGATTGAATCTTGATGAGACCATCTTGGGCCAATTTCAACATTGGTTGACGACTCCAGTTACAGAGTCTCACAGCTAATACGCTGTTCACTTTCTCAGTGTCGAGATCAGAAATCACAGTATTTACCTCAGCTGTGGATGACTGAGCCAGTCGTAGATTGAAGCGGACAGCACTGTCTGATCGAGAGATATTCGCAAGGGATTTCGGGTGCTGTTGATTGATCGCTGACTCGTTTTGATCGCTGTTGTCTATTGTTACGCCACTTCCTGCCATGAAACTCAGCTTTGAGTTTATATGAGAGTATTAATTAGCTCGGCTCACCGGGTGTCACATTGCTTATGCTACTGTTCATTAGAATAGAAACAGTTTCATTATCCGAGAGAGTCCTCGCCTGGGTGTTTGATGCACTTAGATTAGTGGCAGGTTTGATACGAAATTCGTCGTCAAAATAATGTTTTCCATCTTCACAGATGGGTGAACATGATCCGGCAGCCTTCAAGATGCTTTCGTTTGATGGAGACAAGTTAATATGCGGTAGATCGTGGAAAGTCTCTAATGGCCAAAGGAGAGCTTCCACCTGGTTCTGAGGCTCTGTCTGCGTCTTCGAAGAGATCACTGGATCACTGCTAGAGTGCTCAAGAGCCAAGGATGAAAAGTCTGTCAAAACTGCGCGCTCATCCGTCACAACACCTGCCAAACTCACGCTTTCACCATCTGTGCTTTCTCGTCTCTTCCGTTTCTTGGAGCCTCGCGTAAGTGAAAGGTCGACTTTGATATCTAAAATATTTTAGTACACATGATAATATCGAAATAAGACTCATACGTTCTTCTTGAGATCGGAACTGAATGGTCCTATCCTCAAGTCTGCGACAGAAGAGCGACTCCCGATGATTGACAATATATTTGAGAAGTTTTACGCGCTGGTCTTCATTAATGCGCTCAACTTTATGTTTGCCTAGGGCGCAGAAGACTAAAAGAACATAAGGCCAGCCTATGACGTTTGAGATGAGCCAGACTTCCCAGCCTTGCTTGTTTTGCTTTCCTTGCGTTCTCCTTGGGCGGATCCTGCTTGCGTCAAATATAACTTCAAATTGCCTAAATGGTCCTCATGCGCTTTAGTCAATCCTTGCTCATTGATTTGTTTGGCAGTTTCCTGAAGCTTCTGCTTATAATTTTCGAGTTTTCGATCCGTCCCAGGCTTGCGTCGATCAGTTAGCTCCGCCAGAAAGGCGGCCAATGCAACCTGGAGGCTGTTAACAAGTTTCTCGATTTCTTCTTCTTCGAGCCCTTCGAAGCTGTCGGTGGGTCGGCGTAGCGAAAGTTATATCGATTGGCGACATTGCGCATTTGCGTTAACGTGGCTACTCGTCAGACCGCAGGATTACTAGTAGGGGGCAAACAGCGTGATCCCTGATGGCAGATCTCATCGGAATCAAGAAAGGTGAAGCATGCGCACAGTTGTTCTGCAGAAGTCGGAGGCTGGGATTTCCGGGCGCGCTATTCCATTTTGGTTACTACATTGAAGTACGGAGTAACCAATGTGGAATAGCAAATGGCACGTATATTCTGAAACCCTGCCTTCGCAACGTTCCCTAGTGATAGCTTGTTATCATCTCCATTGAATAGTCCCGACTCCCGAAGATAGCTCTGCCTGCATGCGTTCATTGCAAAATGGCTGATAAAGGCAATCCTGTGGGCTATGGCTAACGATCATTCTCAAAATGATTCGGCCCTACTCTGGTTGCCTTCTTCGCCTTGCTCGGTCGCCTTTCGGAGATTCCCATGGATAAACATTCGGCTCCGCCTACTCCTTCTCCTTCGTCAGTCAGTGCTGGCGGGGTCACCTGCTGACCAAATTACCAAAGCCAGGGTATCCGGTAATAGGGTCTTTGTCAAGTCTTTAACGCACGAGATGACACCTGAAGAGGGCGAGGATTCCGGCTGGGAGGATTCCGATGAGGCGATTGAGAGTGATGAAGAGAGGGAAGATGGCAACCAGCGGAACAGTCTGGAAACAAATGGCCTTTGCGATGGTACGGGAACCTCCTTCATTACATGTCTTCGACGGATTCTCCGATCAACATTTGCGTTGGATGATCAAAGGTCAGCTTGATGAGATTGCAATAGTGGAGGTATCGCATTTTAAGGCGCCAGAGCTTAGAGGCGACTTGGACTGGGTCACCGTAACGCACCCAGAAGAGTTGTCACTTCAGGAGTTCTACATTCAGGATCATTCAGCAAGGCCATGCAGTGACCGTATATCGCCAGTTTTGGAGACAGAGTACGTGACTGCTGTGTCGGATCTTCCTGCTTGTGTGTACTGACCTATGCAGAAGGTCCATGGAATAGCCTCAAGGCAACAATCCGCTTGAAATTGATATCACTCATACAGTCGAAGTATTCACCGTGACTGGAACTACTGAAGGAGACACAATGCCCTCTTATAGCGCCGCAGTATCTTCTCCGGGAAACAAAAGCCACCCAGCGCCGCCGCCTGGCAGACCAGTACACACTTGTACGACTGTCCGAGGTCGAGGACGAGGACGGAAAAGCATGGGAAATTTTTGATACAAAGATCGGGACAACGCATGAGGTGCCTAGTATCGAGGAGTTGGAAGATGGATCGTGGGAGATGGTTGTTCTCCAGTCGCATTGCCGTGCCTTGCAGGACAGGCTCGGTAAGATAATGTCGACCTGAACTACAATCCTGTTGAACCCGCAGCCAGCGACTTGGAGTTCTAGGGTTATGATACGGCAAAGAAGCTACGTGAATGTTGGTTTTCCCAGAGAGCAAACAGGATGATCAACACGGCTTAGCCTGCGGCTGCTGCTCCTTACGCTCACCATCTGGGAGTCATGAATGAACTTCGCGAAGGTGCTGCAGGATCCAATTGCCCCCAAAGCTCCGACCAGCCACTGGTGCCTACATGCCGAGGCTACCTGCAAAGCAAAGGAGATGCAGTCTATCTCCTCTAAGCCTGCTTTGGTGAAAGACATGTCCATTCATGTCGAGGACCTTGAGATGGAGAAGTAACTATCAGTTGCAACGTTTTCGTCCGGGAAGCGAATAGCACAGGCGCTGGTAGCTGGAGGGATGGAATGGAGTGGACTGTTTGGGAACAGGATGGTTTTGAGGTCGGCGAAGCGATCGATGGATCTGGGCTCATGAAGAAGATAATCAGCATCCCTGCCTGAAGGGCTATTCATCATGTGGTCAATCTGTCAATAACGATTTGCAAGTGACAATGTCTCTTATAGGCGTAGCTCACCAATTACTCACTTATATCTTCTCTTCTGACCTTTGTAATTTCCGTCAGTACTAGTGCTGGGACCCAACTACCCCTATTTCATAGTGAGCTGTCCAGAATTTGGAATTTCCAAAATCGAGAATCCACCTCTGCAAATTTTGTTTGCCCCGCAACCAACCAACTCGCTGGAGAAGCCTAACCACCACCCCACAGACCTTTAATTCCTCTCGTTTGGTATGTAAAATGAGGTTATACAATGACGGCCCCTTCATTTAGATCTGACGTGTTGCAGGATCAATTCCAGCGCGATTCCAGCGCTCTATGACTCCCCCCGAGATGCAGTCGCTTTCCAGGGCCTAAATCGGTGTTGATTCTCGACAACGCTTCTGTGTATCACACTCAGGTGAGTGACGTCGATGTCGACGTCGAGCTGAGACCTGCTAACTATCAGTAGGAAGGCAAAGATATATGCCGTCAGGCCGGTGTGATCTTACTATGTCTGTCACTCTACTCTCCTGACTTCAACCCAATTGAAGAGTTCTTTTCAGTGTTTAAGGCCTGGCTCAAAAGACACTACAAGCTGGCGGCAGACATGAGTTTTGAAGCCTATTTGCACATGGCGGTGAAAGCTTCTAGCAAGGGTCATTTTCCAGCCGATCACTTCAGGCATGCAAGCATAACAGTATGTATAGATACGAATTGATTTGTTTCCTTGTCAATACTTCGTAGATCTACTATTTTGACTGATAGAGCAGATACTTTTGAGTAAATGTATACTTAATTGAATAATAATAATAATAAATTCATACATCCTTGTGTCATCGGTTAGGCCGACCCATGGGGGACTCTATGCTATGTGTGTCAAGTGGACAAAACCCTCTGGGGGAGAAAACCACTCGCTATCTATACGGCTGTTTCTCGTAGCCGAAACGGTGTAGTTGAGACTGTGTACCAAATTTGTTCGCGATAACCGCACGTTAGAGAATGAGTGCCCTCGCCACTCTGAACTGCTCCAGCAGTTCTGTTTCCATCAGCATCCTGGCCGCCGCCTTGAGACCTTTCGCGGTCGAGACGATAATCCGGTAGTCCGTTACGCCGGCGTTTCGCAGCATCCTTGGCCGAAGGTGTGTCCAGTCTGGGGGTCTGCTCCAGAAAGGCATGAATTTGTGTATTTTCTTTGAGGATCTGCCACCGCACACACAAAAATGTCACGCTAGGTGTATTTACGCGGTAATTATCACATTCAGTCTGGATGATGGTCAAAGATATAGGATTTACGATGATACTGTGTATATCTAGTATGTATATCAACTCGCAAGAAGTTGCTTTACAGAGGAGTGCAGTAGTTTGTCCTGTCCCGGTGATGATACGCGTCTGGATTCTCCAGCTGGATCCAGCTGGATACTGCCTTGCCAGCATTGGGCAAGGATTCAATCTTCGTGCTGAGATTTTCAACCGTGACACTGTATCATGTTCAAGACTTTATCCTCAAAGCTCTTCTACAGTTGTTTGATACTTGAAGTACCAATCGCCAGTCTGGCCGATAGCATGTCCAGCTGGATCCAGCCGCTTCATCTTCCCCAGCATGTCTATGTAGCTCCATAGTCCGATCAAAGTCCTAGATAGAGAGTCCTTCATCGCGCCATTGGGGTTCCAGAGGTAGGCGAAACAAAGATGGGCTGTTGCTTCAAGTTTCGCCAGCCAGCCTGGACGATGGATTTTTCAGCTGGATCCAGACGCTTCATCTTCCCCAGCATGCTCACGTAGCTCCATCATTCGATCAAAGTTCTAGATAGAAAGTCCTTCATTGCGCCATTGGGGTTTCAGAGGTAGGCGAAACATAGATGGGCTGTTGCTTCAAGTTCCGCCAGCCAGCCTGGACGATGGCTTTTTCAGCTGGATCCAGACGCGTTTCATCGGTTCAACATTACTATATACTTCAGCGATCAGTGTAAATGGGATAACTGCGTGGGCACTCTGATCTGAAATCACATTCTCTATTGATAGCACTGCTTAATATATGAAATGACCCTACATTTCTGTACCTCCACTGTCGTTGACGCTCCTATGTCAACATCCCCCTTTATCTAGAACGTCATGACCGGAATTGAGATGCACCAGGAAGACGAGCATCGCATTGTAACGAGCGTAGAAGACTGATCCCTCCTGAACCCCTTGTTGTATGCCTCGAGCCGGACGACGTATATATTCGAGTCGAAGTGGAGGTACGAGGTTCCCCAAGTCAGCATTCTTTGTAACAAAGGGGGGCAGAGGGCGGACTTACACGTTGGTGTCTGCGGCAGCAGAGGGAACATCATGCTGTTCAAAGGGTTGATGATCGACGATGAATTGATCCTCGCAAGTCTACGACGGCGGCGTGTTCTTCGACTCATGATGTTAATCAATTTCTAAGGGGAAAGCTTCAATGTAAGATCGCCCGATTTAGTTCCGTCACGTCATCAAGCGGGCTGAGTTCGAAGATATTCCGTAGTTGTATGCAAGCGTAGAATCCTTGATCCACGAGCGGTTTGCCCTTGAATCCGAGACCAAAGGGTGCTATCCTCGATTGTCAGTTGTATCATCTGAATTCTGTACCTAGGCCCGCTCCGTCTGAATGCTCGATGGTATGAAAGCCATGCAGTTCGACTTCGTTATAATAGTCTTTCGAACCATTAAACCGATTGAAATTCGTATGCAGCCAGTGAGCCAAGAGATAGAGCTGCAGCTCAACACTCACCTAAAGTGAGAAGTGAGCCGATCCAGACTGTAACACCCCCTAGTCCAGACTAGCGCATACTAGTATATCAGCTCACATTGTTCGCGTCCGTTGTTTTGAATTCTCTTCACCCATCTTCCTTCTATCTATCTTGTAGTCTATTCTTCTTGTACGTCTAAATATGAGTATTGACTGGAGCTCTGCTCCACGCCAGTGGACCGTAAAGGCTTTAAAATTGGCGATGGGGTTAAGTGATGAAGAACTGAGACAGATGACTGCTGAGGTAAATGTTTGGTTAACAAAAATCAACCCAGAGTATTCATTGGAGACAAAGGAGAGCCAAGACGCGGCTCAGTCCTTCGCTGAAAACTTCTTGAAGCCAGCCTTTTCGAACCTTTTTGGTCGGATGCAAGCGGGGAAGTTGGCTGATGCAGCACCGTATGGTATTGTCCGGCTACAGGTGGAGAGACGAAAGGCGCAGAAGAGGAAAGTCAAAATTGAGAGAAGAGAAACCGAACATACCTTACCGTTATCATCGCAGGAGTTGAGGCCGAACGTTCAGCCTTCGATTCCCAATGATCCAGATGGTTTTGTCTGGATTCGCTTCTCGCTCCACAATGGTCATAATCCCTCTGACTCTGAATACATGACTATCAGCCTGGACGAGATACTGGGAAATTGCCCCGATAATGCGAGTCGTGCGACTAGCAACCTTGTGAGATACGCGAGTTTGAAGGAAGCCTTTGCACGCCTAGCTGAGCGTGAGCTTCTTGATGGCGAGCCAAAGACTATCATCCCATCCGTTGTTCCTCCTAATGGCGGAAAAGTCACGAAAGACTTTATGCTCAGAGATGCCATTCGCTGGATGTTGCAGGTGAGGCATCCAATTGAGTTTTATATCGTGAATGGTCAGTATTCTCCGTCATCGTATTATATCATTGAATCGCTAGAACCAACCTTTCTAGTATCGGACAAATACCTCATAGAGAGACTCCTCAAACCAGCAGATACCTTTTCATCAACTCGTTTGCCGACGCGTTCGCGCACTGGGTCAATTGCTTCACCAGCGCAATCGGTTCTATCAGAAGTCAAGGCTTATGTTATTGAGAAGAATGCTGGCAGCCGAAAGCGCAAGGTACTTGTGGTCAGAGCAACAGGTGACCGAAAGTCTCAGCTGATCGCATTGATGTCGCAGAACAGGAATAGCAGCAAGCATTTGAGTAATTTCTCTTCAGGTAGTAAGGATGGTTCAGGTAAGTTTTCTTAACGGCTTTCTCTTTACACGCTAACGTTGTCGACAGCAGCCCATGTTTCAAACGTCGCGATTGATACGAAACCGTCAAATTCTTGGTAATTTCAAAGACGACTTTCAGTCTGCCACTTCTAAAGATTCTCCGCGTCTTAACGATTCTAATCTGAAACCTACGTCTGCAAGGACTGCGGCCAATCAAATTGCCAAAGCAGGCTCTCTACACAAATTTGAACAAGCATCAGCTATCAACCTTATAATTCCGAATGCGTTCACGATTATGCAGACTGACACGCTTGAAGATGAAGGAATCAAACAGATCGAGGAGACAGTTACTGACATTGATGGACTCTTCAAGGAACGGATTGTGCTCGAGTGCTTCTGACTTCGCTATAGCTGCTAGCTGATCACATATCACAGTCTTGAGTCTCAGGAGTTCATGTCTGCGTGTGAGCATACCAACCTCTGGGAGGAAGCCGCCTTGTTCCTGAAGCTGGATCCAAATAAAGTGTCAGATAAGCCGGTAGTGATCGTTGAAGGGTTTGAGGATAAGCTTTGGCAATATCAATGGCTCGCCGTCTATGTAAACATGAATTTTGCCATGTCAGACCGAAACGGGTCCATTCGGCATGCTGATAAGCCGGACATGAGCAAGGTAAGTGACCTTCGACCTTTAATAGGGATTAAGATCCAGACTGACACCATCTGAATTCAGATGATTAAGATCATTTGCCTGATTCATTGATGACGCGTCATGATCGTAATTCGCCAAGACATCAACAAGGAATGGAAGAACGATAGTGATACTTATCGCCGTCATTGCCGCGAGGACGGATTGGATTCATGCGAGGTCGTAAAGATCCTTTGTTCCGTTGCTTTTGCATTCCGAAAACACCTCATCACGACTGGGACTCAGCGAGTGAGCACATCGAGATCATCGTCCCGTCCGGCGTGTAAGATACTTGAGAGAAGGAGAAAGAACATCTGTATAATCGCAACGTACCAGCGTTAATGAACAACATGATCTGAATCACAGCTCACTATAATGTCGACAAAGACGGTAAGACACTCGCTCGCTACAAGCATTTCTTAATTGATGAACGAACAGAGCTTCCGGCGAAGGGTGATAATCAATGCATCTATGTGAAGTCGAAGTATCACAGAAAATTCTTGTCGACGCCGCTAAGCGAACAGTACAAGCTGCTACGACTGCACCGTTACATCGTACTAAGGCTAGGACGGTCGGGTCAAGAAGACTGCTCAGACTCAGAGGTATTCGTTCTACTCTACAACTGAAGTGTTTAAAGCGGAGTTTAAGGAGTTCAAGCTGATCAATTCAAGGCTCGTAATAGTTCATGAAGCTTACGAGTATCAAGACAAGCTCCTTGATAATTTCGCCATGCTTGATTAAACCGACGAAATATGCAATTACCTGATGAAGAAGATCTTCTTGACAGAGGCCCCGATTCGAAAGAGCTCGAGTTATCTGAGAGCGATGATTTGATCACTTCAGACACGGAGGTAGAGGGAGAAGGGTCATTTCTTATGCGAATTCGAAGTAGCACAGCTTATCAATCTGAAGAGCAGCCTTGAAAAGATGCAGACATTCGATGATCTAGGACTCCGTGTCGTTATCGACGAGCTTTTCTTTCAGGTTCATCTGATCGATCTTCGAAGCACAAGTCAATTCCTATAACATAGCATGACTATGCATAACTCTGTCTCATTCAATCAAACCAATCATAGTATCAACTCGCCGCAGATATTCCCTGCATATTTAAATGCTTTTGACCAGTGGATAAGGGTGACCCTCGCAGCAGTCAGGGTCAACAACGAGCAAGCTTCAAGTCAAAACAAGCCGCCATCAGAAATTATTCATAGCCTCATCGGGCGCTATCGAATTGTGAGATCGCTGCCATACTTCGCGGCGCTCTGAAGCGAAGAAGAAAATGCCGATCAGACGTTGCTTGCGACTCAGATGCAGGCCTGGCTCAACAGCGATGTTATTATAGTAGGTCATTTTATTATTAAGGTATACTTACTTCCCTCCCCCTCTTTCTTCTTTTGTACCCTCTTTGCGATATCGCTGCGTTGTTTCCACCTCGTACTTCGGCTTCAGACGTTATTCCTTCCCTTATTATCGAGCCGTCCTGGGTGCTAAATACTCGGCAGTGCATCCGTCGGCTTCGTTTGGGTAAAAAGGCCATGCTGTATCACTCAGGGGTTGCGAGGAAGGCCAGGGAAGATATGGTGAAGGGGTTTCAAAGAACAATCGATCCTACGGGCATTAATGAGACAAAGCTTGCAGCTTCTCAATACGACAGAGACATCATTACCGCGATATTTGAAGTCATGGGCTGAAGCCTTACGCTTACGGTCACGAACAGAGCCATCATGATGGAGCCGGACGCGATGCGCAGTACTGCGAAACAGGGAGTGGTTTATTTAGTCGGATCTTTATAGGAACGCTTTGTTCACATTGCGCGTTTATTGTATTCCTAAATCAAGATCGATTCAAGGAAGACATCGAGGATGTTCACCCGTTTCTTCACCCTTCATGAACGGTCACAAGCACACTAACACAACCTTCGCCACCGTCAAACGCAATCTCTCGAGCCAAGGCGAATGCGAAGCTATACAAACATTTCAAGACCAAGTGGAAAGAAGAATGGGATCGCCACGTCGTCAAAACGCCAGAGGCACATAGGACCCCGGCGCCGGAGTCTCTAACAAGATACTTAAACTGCATCAAGACCTCACAAAGGCAGAAAGCTCCCTGGCGATCCACATACGCACAGAAAAGATCGGCCTAGCGGCATTCCTGCACTCCTCCAGGATACCAGGATTCGAATCCCCTCGTGCAGCTGTCACTGGGGCCGTCAAGACCCTAGACACGTCCTACTGTTCTGTCACCTACACGAACGAGGCAGAAGCGATCTTCGTAGGCGGACAGAGGCGAGGCGTACTGACTCGGGTCGCGCAGTATCCCCACATCCTGGGAGGAAGCCTCTGATGCGGACAAGCTGCTCGTCAGATTGAAGGAAGAAGGGTCCGACTGGAGCACCATCCGTGCCGCCTGGAAAGATGGAAAGGGCCTGAAGGCGGCCACAAGGCATATCATGCTAACGGGACTGAAATACAGTTCGACGTGGCAAAGGAAGCCATCATTCACCACGAATCTACCTCGGCCAAATCCTGGATTTGGCCAAAAGCCAGTCTGGATCCAGATCAACGCTTCGCCTGAATTATATACATAAGTGCTTGTAGATGTTCCAGTTCGTGCATTTGAAGCCCTTGTAAGCAGTCAGATAGACAATATGTATGTGCGCACTGTAGTGCCCCGAAAAATATGCGCAAAAGGGATATTCCAGACTGGATCTTTTGAATTGAAGTCCGAAAGACCCTAGGCTAGTGCCTTGGCATGAGATCTTACCTATCGCCCCACCCAAAACAATGCATCAACAACAACAGTAACAACAACAATACTATCCTTACGATTTTACAATTCACTATCGCATCTTTCAATACTATCGCTGATAGAATGACAGAATCAATCTCTTCCCCTTTGAGTAGTCCTCTGCCTCCCACGTCGTCTCCTCCGCAGTCTCCATCGCCGGTACCGGTTCCTCGAACTCGAAAGCGAAAGCGTCGTACAAGGGACACCTCTAACGTTCCTCGACATTATTTGTCACGTATAGAGAAGCTGGAGCATATTCATACGCTCATCCGAAGTCTAGGCTGGACGTTCACGGACCTTTTGAACGAGTATAACGAACAAAAAGACGACCCTAAGTATAGAAGTTTCTGGTTGCAATACAAGAGATATAAGAACCCAGTTGACCGGGGGACTTTTCAGAAGATCATGAGAGACAACGGCGTCGATGAAGCAGCCCATTTCTTCCGCAGAGGATTTGACAAGCTGGTCAAAACGAAAAGCTTTGGTCAATATGTAGAACCAGATCCAGCAGACCCCGATCAAGTTACGCCAGATGGATCGCTGGACTTCGTAGAGGATATGAGGCCAGATGCTATAGAGTGCGCGCCATATTCAATAAGATTCCTCGGCCTGCTCAGTAAACCGGCGCGTAAAAGGGACGATATCAACCCAATCCCCTCACAAAGCATACTGGTTTGGGTCTCAATGTTCCTCTACTCGATACGGCGCGAGAAGTGCAACAACATCCCCAGACTCTTCGGCCTATACTGTGTAAACGGTGGCGTCAAAAAAAGGATCGTGGATGTTTTATCATCGATTGGACTCTGTGCTTCATACTCTACACTCCAGGAATGCCTGAAAGGCCTTGCTGATGTAGGTCAAAACCGACTGCTCGTGCTTGCGAAAGATCCTACAATGAACTTAGCCCATGATAACTTTGATTTCCCAGACAAACCATCCGGAGAGCGGTTAGGGGATAGGAAGACTTTCGTGTCTTTAACGAATGGAATAATTTTCAAGGGCCACTACATGCATCAAGGTGATCTGAAGCAGTCTAGCTGGCACCCTGAGAGACTACTATCGGCGTCGCAGTTGCTCGAAAAGTTGGCCAGGAACAGCAGCCCTTCCAAGGCAAGTGGGTCACATATAGCGAACCCGCGAAAGGCGTTAACTGATGACAGGCCAAACTGTACAATGCATGGGAGTCGATAAAAGCCGGTCTGCCGCGTCTTCGGACGTCGAACTTCCAGGAACAGATGAACGATTTCTTTCCTTGGCCCACGATTGAACGCATTAAGTGTCCGGCGGTCAACTATCATCCATTTGCCCCGGTCTGGGCGAACGAAGGGACCAATGAAGGACAATTACGAGGAGCTTCAGTGTGGTCAGGATCCTGAGGACTCTCGGTGGTCCAGTCTGCTCACCCTTTGGCACGGTGACGTTAAAACCATTCTACGCCTACGATCTGTACAGGCGATGCGATTACAGACTTCGAAAAGACCCTACGACAGCAAAGCTCACGTGATGCCTGTCATGGGGCTGTGGCATCTGAAGTATAATCTTTTAAAGTTGATACACAGGCTCCATTTCGGCGGCAATCGTCCTATAGATCAGAGCTGTTTGCAGTACGCGGCGGACAAATGGGATCGGACAAATGCTAACATGGTAAACGACTTTCAAAAACTCGAGGAGCTGCTGATTCACTCCTATCAGTCGCGAGTCTTGGGGCTCCTGCTGCATGAATCGGGGCGAGTCTTTCTGCGAAGGGACGAGGCTGAGGAATGGATCACTAATATGCCGATGGAGGAGTTCGTACAGCGTGTTAACAAAGTAGTTCAGATGATCAACCCTCCAGACTTCGATCATCTGGATGCACCAGAACCACACAACGAACAATGGTACAATCATCAATGTTTCATTCGTCATATGGACGTCTACTTCCTACTTCGAGGGGCAATCAAAACCGCTGATATCGGCGTTCTAAAAGAAGCACTTCGCGAAACATGTATATTATTCCAGGCCAAGGAAGGACGATGTGATAATTATAGCCCCGAATTGCTGCGACTTCTACATACATCCAATAGCCCTGCGGCGTCGAACAGACTACAGCAGGCTATCATCCGCAACTCCATAGTGAACCTGACAGGAAAGTCTGACCGAACGTTCGAGGTCGACCGCCTCGTGGAGTTTCTGAACCGATTGGTGTCAATCACAAAGAAAAACCGCGCCAATTCTACTAAGCCCATGGAAACTCTGCTTCGGCAGATCACTCTTACAGCTCCTTACGCGTTAAAGCTTAAGATGACGCTTGAGGAAACATTCGGCAGAAAATACAAAGGTCGCCACCCTTTGAAAGAAGCTAGCGAGGATATTTGGCTGATGGCCACCGCACTTTGTCATGACAGCTTTCAAGAAAAGGATCAACAGCAGTGGACAGCCTATCTTTCAACCAACCTTAGGCGTGAAGGCCTGCGGAGTTTGGGCGAAAACGTGCAAAAGTACAATGAAAGACTTGACCTGGCTATACCTTCCGAAGACGATATGGAGCAGGTCGACAATACTGACCAGATTGATGCTGAGGATTCCGCAGATGGCTGGAATGACGCAGATATCGGTATAGATGACGTGATGGAATCACTGCTGGCAGACATATACTAAAACCGCCATCTTTGCCTTATTCCACGACGTAATCAATTTTATCAAAGGTACGATTATTCAAACAATGTACATTATCAAACTTATCCGATATCAGATTGACCACCTGGCCCGAACAGATCCAAGAAATGCTGAAAACCCACTTTCAAGCCTGTTTCAGATATCATTTCCAATCTAATAAGGGCCTGGATCATGGCTGAAATAACGTTCAAGATCTGTGAATCATATAATCTTTGATACAGATCGCTGCGCAAATAATTCTTTGGTAACAGACACTCGTCCTGATCAGCTCTTTGACACGCCTCTCGTATGAGGTATATTCGTGTCAACCTCGGTCAAAGGCGGCCGATGCAGAACATTGTTTTCCCTTGCCGGTATCGAACTGGGTTGAGGAGTAGTTGTTCTTGGGGGTGTATGTATGTCCGGGTAGGGGACGAACGCAGCCTCCTCCAGATAGCGTGGGTCTATATCCTCGATGGCGCCTTGACTGCTCGTGCCTTGCGATAAACCGCCTGTAACTTGGGGCGTTGTTTGCGATGGCTGAGGGGTAACAATACCTAGCCGGGCACTTGGCCGAGCGCCCTTGCTTCCCTGGGCTTTAGGCTTAGGGACCAGGTCCTGGCGACCAACGCTGATCAACCAACGATGCTTCCGATCTAGTCGTTCTGCAGCAATATCATCGACCGACGGCACGGTCGAGTCTGCAGAAGCCTTCGTTTTCGTCTTCTTCGCCGCATGAATATAACTTGCTGTCTCTTCGGGCCCGCATCGTGCAACGTCCTGAAATAGTTGAAATAGCTGTTCTCCGAACGGTCCACTGTAGCGCCAGCCTTTGAGCTTTCGCGGCAGTATATCAGCATCGGCTATCAATTGACGAGGGTCGATGGCTGCCAGCTTCTCAAGCACTGAGTCGACAAGCACTACAAACTCGACGACAGGGAAGCCAGGCGGAACGAGGCTTGCCGCTGTTCTAGCTCGCCACTCTCGCAGCTTACCAGCCATAATATCTGCGAATGCCGAGCCGGTATCCTTCACAGGCAGTGGCCGAAAATGTGGGATCAAACCGGGATTACATTTCGAGCAGCATATCGCCGGAAGCTCTTTGTTGCCTCGGGGCTCGTAAGTCATATCCCCAAGGTTCTTCAAGAGCGTGAGGCGGTGACATACTAGAGCATTGATAAAGTCAACCAGGTCGGACTCCAGCTTAGCCCTTCGCGCGGCGTCGTGAGTGTCTCGCTTTCCTCGTGGTACCTAAAGCGAAGCATCTGAATAGGATGAGCCTGCGCTTTGAGGATGTTGATAAGCGGAAGGTTTGTCACGCTTCTGACGTTGAGCTGGCTTGGATGCAAGCGGCGCTATACTTGCGTATGGGTCGGCAACTAGGAAAAATCGCCCGCCACATCAGAAAATTACTAAAAATTCAATAATCATTCTTGATAAATAAAAAAGTTCGCAAATTCAATATAATTATATAATAGTCATACAGAAACAAAATTGCAACATTAATGTTTTACAAATATTTAGCTAAACTCACAACTTCTTTTATCTTATGAAAAATTCATTATTTTAAGCGAAAACATGTATATATGTTAATAAGCGCTTAAAATTCAATTGATAAATTGCAAAAACTATTGAGTTAAATGTGTGTTTGATCAAAATACTTATTTGCAGCTTAGACAATAAAATGCTAACATTACAACTCATACATGTTTACAACTTATGCTTATTATCTATTATTTTCACAGAAGAATCATTGATTATTTCTAAATTGAATGAAATAATTAAAAATAATTGCAAGCAACTAATTGTAAAAGATTTCAATCTACATCATTCATGTTAGAACCCCGCCGGAAGCCGGCCAGGGTTCGTTCCAAGAGGTACACCTAGAAGGTGTATTATTGAGACTGCTCTGTGTGATCTGCCAGGGAGCAAACGAAGCAGGGCATGCTCTGGGGAATCTGTTCACGAAGCATGCGGAGCAACATGCTCTGTGCGATCTGTCAGAAAGCAGACGAAGCACAGGCATGCTCTGTGGGATCTGTTTACAGAGCATACGAAGCATGTAGGCTTAGCACGATTCTCCTATATTTATATAACGATAGTCGTTCTCTACTATAGAAGCTTCGTGCTCAACTCATGTAATAGTCAATACAGTCTATTGTCTTAACTATTCTCAGACCTTCAGTCTAGTGATTAGTTTGTTGCTATACTGATCTCTGTTTATATCTTGTGTTGTTAAAGAGACAACCGTTACATTCAGATTGAATATGTATTAAGAAATACAAGTTTTTCTTAAGTTCATCAATTTCTACTGACATTTTATACATTATTACTTTCAGATAGCAGAGTCTTTGACAAAACTACTGAGAAATAGTGTTAAAATTGTGAAAATACGATTATTTTATAATTAAATGAAGCAAAACAAGTCTTTAATCAGCTTTATAACTTTTTTATAAAGATATTTATTCTACAACACTTTGACTCAAAGTAATGTATATGCATTGAGATTAACATGTTCAATTATGCAATTATGAGTATTTTGTTACAGTCAAATGATTAAAATTAATGACATTTGATTGCATCTTGATTCAAAATAATAATAAATCATAAACAAAATTATAAAACATATGATCAGAAACTTTTAATCATAGTATTAATGTTTAAACACTGATGACATTATATGAAAAACAATTATCATACTGTTGAAGTTTTGATTGATTATAATAATCTAAAAAATTGTATGAACGTTAGAAAGCTAAATGATAAACAAGTCAAATGAGTCATAAGATTGTTGATCTGCAACTTTGAAATAATGCATAGATTGAAAAAAATCAACTTAGTCAATCTATTGTTAAAATAATTTAATTACAAAGATAAAAACATTTTTGCAAATTGTTTACAGCTTATTTTGCAGTCAAAGCTGACTAAGATAAAAGACTTAAGTAGCTTTATATTTATAATAATTAGAGAACTATACTGTACATAAGTGATTAATAATGTTGAGAAAATGTTCATTCACAATGTAAGTATAAATTATAATTTTATAAAATTTATCAAAAGCATGCTGCATAAGAAAATCTACTGTATGAAAATGATGCATAAAATTGAAGAAATGTCTGTTTATTCTGTCAATATGAATCAGAGTTTCACAGAATTTGCTAAAAACATGCTGCATAAGAAAATCTACTGTATAAAAGTGATGCATGAAGTCAAAGAAATATTTGTTCATTCTAACAATGAAACATCAGTGAATGCAAAAAGCATCATGCTAAAAGTCATAATCTTAGCAGTGTGTATTACAAATTTAAATGAAATACATTTCTTAAGAGATAAAATTTCTCAAATTAAATCAACAACTTTAATAAAAGCAAATAATAAAATGTAAATAGCTGAGAAATAGTTTAATTCTGTTGCTGAAACTGTTGATTGTAAACAACTTATTTCACATGCAATTGTCAAAGTATTAACAATTTATGAAATGATTTATAATTTTAGTAGTAAATTTATAGTTAAACTTATTGAAATCTTGCAGTATGAAGATAAATTTACTGTAAAGTTAAGATTTAATAAAACAATAAGTATATAAAAGACTCATGTTAAAGCTTGAACATTAAATAATCAAGAAATGATAAAGTACAATAAATCATTGTATGTTTCAAAAGATTTTTCTGTCAGAGAAAAGTTACTAAAATGTTATCATAATAATTCATTAACAAGATATTTTGATGCTGACAAAATCTGCAAGCTTTTAAATTGCAAGTATACTGAAAAAGTATAATCAAAGATGTTAAAAAATATATAAATACTTGCAACATTTGTTAAAGAGTAAAAATAAAACATTATTTATCATATAATGAGTTGAAATCATTATCTTGATTCACAAATTCATAAAAAGAAATTATTATAAATTTCATAATCAATTTGTTATTTAGTAAATAAAAAGAAAACACATATGACTTAATTTTCATAGTAGTGAACTGCTACATGAAGATAATGCATTATCTTACTATGAAAAAAACTTTGACTGCTGTAAAGTTTTTTTTTAATTTAATTTTTTTATTTCTTCATTAAGTGCATGCAGTCTATGGCTATGGCACTATCTAAACGCTGTGTGTATGCTAAGTTACATGTAACTTGGCTAAAATCAATGCTTTATATCTTCTCATTGATCAGTCACACCGATAGAATGCGCATACAAGCGCGAACTGCTGTAAAGTTAATGAACTTGTTCTTCAAGAAAATTGCTTTAAAATGTGAAATATTTAGTAATATAGCTATTGACAAAGATAGTTTATTTATCAATGCATTTTGATTCAAGCTTTAAAATAAAATAATGTTTAAGCATTATTTTTTATTTGCAAATGAATAATCAAACACAATGTCAGAATCAAATGTTAAAACATTATTCAAAAGTGTATTGTTTTAGATAACAAAATAACTGAATAACTTTTCTACTCATGATTGAGTTCCTGTATCATTAGATAAAGCATGTTTCGCTAGAATACAGCTTCTTTTATGTTATGTAGAATTATAAATTAATCTTTGATTTATATATTGAGAATAATGCTATGAAGAAAGAAGTGTCAGTTACAAAAAAGCGTGTTAAAACATTGCATGAATTATGAAACATATTAACACAATGATGACAATACATAATTAATGCTCAAATAAAGTACTATAATTGAAAATATAAGTTTAAGTTCTTTAATGTTAATAATTTAATCATGCTGTTAGCAAAAAGTCTGAAGCAGAAAAAGTTAAGTAAAAAGCTATCAAATAAGTTGATAGAATCTTTTCAATCAATAAATAAACAAATGTATCATTATAAAGTTTATTTTATCTTTCATGTATTTCTCTTAAAATCATATAAATGTAAATTAAATGATAACTTTATACTTAACTATTTTGCATCTGAGCTTATTGATGATAAGTAAGAATAAAAGATAGAAAAGATTTTATAAAAGCAAAAAAGAAAGAAAATTCTATATTATAAAATACAGTAAAAAGAATATTCAATTGAGTATAATCAATAAATACTGAGCAAAGATATGAAAAATATTTCGAAGTTTATAAAAGCATTCAAAATGAGACTGAAATGTGAGTAAAAAACATAGTCACTTACTTTCAAGCATAAACTTATGATTCAGAAAAGAAAAGCATTATTTATTAATAATAGCTTTTATCTTTAAGAGAATGATTACATATTTGTTTCAAAACAAATGAAGAGAACAAAAAAGTTCAAGCATAATTATCACAGATTATTACTTTCTTAATTATTATTTTATCACTAACGCTTCTTTCTTCTCCTTTATAAAGAAATTTAGTTAAGAGCATAAAATGAGTGAATCCAAAAAAATTATTTTAAATATATTAAATTAGTTAAGAAACATTAACAAAATGATATTGAATTATAATAGAACATATTATATATTAAGTCACATTAAGAACAACTTTTGTAATATTATTTACTGTCGTTATTTTATGCAATAGCAACTTTTGCACGTTTAGAAAGTTAAACTTTCTAATTTCATTCAAATAATGATTTATGCATGTTGTTGCATTCAATTTTTTATACAGCACTTTTTGATGTGCATTTTACGTCACATAAATGATTAAAGAGAAAATTAATTCAAAGCAAGTGACGAAAAATTTGCAAATTTTGCAAGACATGCAAAAATCGCAACAATTAATGCAGAAGCTTACATATTTGCAAAAAGCTGCTCAATTTGCGAATGCAAATGCGCAAATGCAAACAAATAAAATCTGAAAAAACTTT
>JAABUY010002311.1_pt1 | contig 22975 bp, 36 predicted proteins | sample 5560271 | NCBI WGS metagenome assembly JAABUY01 (sample SAMN10711886, study PRJNA513374) | rock metagenome | isolation source: Antarctica rocks | place: Antarctica: Victoria Land, University Valley | reverse complement strand
CGTGTGGCTGTCCACCTGGACCGACACCGTCGACATCCCGGGCGGCGCGCCGCACCCGGCCATCTGGTACCTGTCCATCTACGCCAGCATCTCGGGCGTGCAGGCGCGCGCGCGCCCCGGCCCCCGGCCGACGACCTGTGGTTGTGAATAGAAGGACCTCCGTGCTTGTGCACTGCGCCACCTGCCGTCAGCACGGCCAGGGGGCGGCCAGGCCCTCCCACCGCCCCCTGTCATTGCAGGCGACGGCCGGCCGCGGCGGCGCTGCCGCGCGCGCATGCCTCTCTCTTGTTCCGCGGTGTTGCGGCGCCGGCGCAAGGCGGTGCCCCGCGCCGCGCGCGGGCGGCGGGGGCGCGGATGGCGCGCTGACAGGGGTTGGGGTCAGGCCCTTTGACTGGGCCTGCGCTGCGCCGCAGGTGGTGTTCCAGGTGCTGAGCCAGTTCCTGCTCAAGGCGCTCAGCATCGCGTCCGCGCGCTGCATGCACAACCAGATGCTGCGCCAGCTGCTGCGGTGCGCCGCGCGCGGGGTGTGGGCTGGGACCGTGAGCTGCCAGTGCTGTCTGAGCCAAGCCGAAGCCTGCGGCCGCTGCAGCGCCGCTCCTGACAGGCTGCACGTGCGTCGCGTGGGGCTGTGAGACGGCCGGCTGCCGGCGTGGCAGGGTGCTGCACGGTGGTGCGACGCGGGCGGCGATGCAGCAGGGACTGTGTTGCCCTCATGTACCAGTCACCATTTGAGGCTGCGCAGCGCGAGGGGCGGCTTACCGCAAGGCAGCGCAGGGGCCCATCGCCGCCCTGCCGACGTGCTCCGCCTCTGAAGCACGAGCTTGCCAGGGCCAGGGCGCCAGCGATGCTCGTGGCGATGCAAGCACCACGGCGCCCGGGCCGCGCAGGGCGCCCATGGCGTTCTTCCACACCACGCCGCTGGGCCGCATCATCAACCGGCTGACCAAGGACACGGTGGACGTGGACAAGAACCTGGCCGACTTTGCCGCCTTCTTCCTGCGCTCGCTGCTGCAGCTGGTCTCCACCATCGTGCTGATCGGCGTGGTCGTGCCGTTCGCGCTGCCCGCGCTGCTGCCCATCCTGCTCCTCTTCTACTTCCTGTACCAGTACTTCCAGGCGCGGCGCCCCCGACCTTTCTTGCCACTTTCCTTTTCTTCCTTATTCCCTCTTGTTCGGGCCTGTCCGGGCCCCCGCGCGCCCTGGCGCCGGCCGCGCCGGCCGCGGCGCCGCGCCGCCGCCGCGCGCCTGCCGCGGCGCACCCCTGCGTGCCTGCCGCTTTGCGTGCGGGCGGGAGCTGGCTTTGCCTTGCGGGCTTCGCAGGACTGCGGCCGTGCTGTGCCTGTGACCTGCTTTGGTGCTTCACCTCGCAGCCACAGCAGACCACCGGCACAGCAAGGCCGCCAGTCCTGCGAGGCCAGCAAAGCAAAGCCAGCTCCCCGCCGCATGCAAAGCATCGCAGTGAGAGCCCGAGTGCGCTCGCGCGGGGCTTGGTCGCACGCGTTGCGCAAGCCCGGGCGTGTCGTAAACCCCGGTCGGGCGCGGCCTGTGCCGAGCGCGCCCGAGCTCGCCCGAGCGCGCCCGAGCGCCCTAATCAAACCCTAATATAACCCTGTACACAGGCGTCGGTGCGCGAGATTAAGCGCCTGGACTCCATCAGCCGCTCGCCGGTGTACTCATCGCTGGGCGAGGCGCTGGCCGGGCTGCCGACCATCCGCGCATACCGCGCCGAGCAGCGCCTGGCCAGCCGCAACGCGCGCCTGGTCGACGCCAGCGTCGTCATGTCGCTCGTCAACATGTCCATGAACCGGCGCGCCGCCCCGCCGCGCTGCGCCAGCGACCATGCAGGGCTATCCTCACGAGAGACACATTGCATGGTGCCGGGCCGAGCAGCCCGTCCGGGGCCCGGCGAAGGAGGGGCACATCTGGGCTGTGTGTGGCCGAGCGGCCGCGCGTGCGCGCAGGCGGCTGAGGATAGGGTTATGGCGCAGGTGGCTGAGCATGGGTCAGGGCGCAGGTGGCTGAGTAGGGTTAGGGCGCAGGTGGCTGAACATAGGGTTGGCGCGCAGGTGGCTGAGCGTGCGCCTGGAGACGCTGGGCGCGCTGGCGGCGTTCGCGGCGGCCGCGCTGACCGTCGAGCAGCGCGGCGCGGCGTCCACGTTTGGCCTGGTGCTCTCGTACGCGCTCACCATCACGCAGCTCACGTCCATCACGGCGCGCGCGCCCGCCCCGCCTCCCGCAGCCCAGGCCCGTGACAACTATGATCCATGCATGTGCAGCGCAGAGCCGCATACAACGGCCCAGCCCCGCTCCAGCGTTGTCACTGACGAGCCACACCCATGCAGGCCGCCCCGTCGCAGGTCCTCAACCTGCCATCCAATACGAGCCCAGTCAGGGCCGAGTTAAGCCATGACGCGCACGAGGTGCCGCCCAGAACGAGCCGCGCGCGCCTGTGATGCTGACGCCCCGTCGCTGCGGCGGCGAGCGCAGGTACGGCTGGCGAGCATCGCGGAGAACAGCTTCAACGCGGTCGAGCGCATCGACGAGTTCTGCAGCCTGCCGCAGGAGGCGCCGGCCAAGCTGCCGGGGGCCAAGCCGGACGGCTGGCCGCCCGCCGGCAAGGTGGCACCCACCCCGCAGCCCCGAGCAGCACAATTTTGGATCAGCAGTCAAAGTGGCATCCTGGCCGGTCTTGAGAGAGCAGGTCGGCTGTGCTGTCTGCTCTACGTCAGCATGCACGCGTGCTAGCCGCCGGGCTGCATGTTGCTCAACCTGCCATCTTTGCAGTCTGTGTGGAGCGCTTGGGTCAAGCAAGGGGGCAGCCGGTGCTCTAGGGCCGGCGGCACGTGCGCCTGAGGCGCGCGTGCGCACGCCGCACGGGGGCGCGAGCGCTCCCGCGGCGCGCCGCCGAGACGTCTGCGGGCAGCTCTGCGGCGCGCCAACAAGCCGCCCCGCGAGCGGCGGCGCGCGCGCGCGCGCAGGTCGAGTTCCAGGACGTGAAGATGCGCTACCGGCCGGGCCTGCCGCTCGTGCTGCACGGCCTGAGCGTGACGGTGGAGCCGGGCGCGCGCTGCGGCGTGGTCGGCCGCACCGGCGCCGGCAAGTCCTCGCTCATCAACACGCTCTTCCGACTGCAGGCGCGCCCGGCGATCCTGGCCAGGGTTAGGGCACGCATGCGCGCCGGCCACAGGGCCGCCCGTCACAGCTCGTGTGCGCCGCGCTGGCAGCAGCGCCATTGTCATTGTTACCCTCAGTGTGCCTTTCCGTGCGACAAGGATGGCCCCTAGGCCCCGCATGTGCCGCAGCAGCTGGACAGCGGCGCCGTTGCCGCCGGCACTCTTGTTACCTTGTACGCGGCACAGGCAACCTGTTACCTTCTATGCGATACGGGCAACCCGCGAACCTCTGCGCGTGCCGCAGGAGCTGGACAGCGGCGCGATCGTCATCGACGGCATCAACATCGCCAAGCTGGGCGTGGAGCAGCTGCGCGCGTCCATGGCCATCATCCCGCAGGCGCGCGCCCGCGCGCGCCCGCGCGCCCGCGCCCGCGTGCGCCGCCGGCGCGCGGCAAGCGTGGGCCGCGCCGCGGCAGCCTCCGCGCGATCCGCGCGCGTGGCGGGAGAAGCGCGCGCCTCGCTCGGCGCTCGTGGCGCGGGCCTGGATGCGCCGGCCGTGCCAGGCCGGCGCCCTGCACGCGCGAGCCGTGGACAGACGCGGCGGTGCTGCACAGCTGTGTGCGTCGGCGCTGCCTGTGAACATGCCGCACCGCCGGCGCGGAACGCAGGGCCTGCGGCCCAGATCTGACGCGCTTGGGCGTGAGAACTGTAGGCGCGGGCGCAAGCGCTTCAGACGCGCACGCCGCGCTCCAACCCGGCGCGCCTCGAGGCGCGCCGCAATGCCGACGCGCGCGGGCCTGCGCGCAGGTGCCGGTGCTCTTCACGGGCACGCTGCGCTTCAACCTGACGCCGTTCGGCGAGCACAGCGACGCGGAGTGCTGGGCGGCGCTGCGGCGCGCGCACCTGGCGGGCGTGGCCGAGGCGTCGCCGCTCGGCCTGGACCTGGTGCTGCGCGAGGGCGGCGCGCCGCTGAGCGCGGGCCAGAAGCAGCTGGTCGCGCTCGCGCACGCGCTGCTGCGCCACAGCAAGGCATGGCCTGGGCGGGGCGGGTGCCCCCGCCATGGTTGTAGGGGCCGCGCGCCGCCATGCCGGCTGCGCGGCTTTTTATGCTTGGCTGGCCGTTCGCTGGCCTCTGGGTGCAGGATGGTTGAGGTGCTTGGCTGGCCGCGCGCCGGCGCCTGGGCGCGGCGCAGGGCTGGTTGGATACGGAGGTGTTGAGCAGCGCACCTGCATGTCGCGGCGCGGGAGCGGCGGTGCACGCCGGTGCACGAGCTGCCGCGCACGGCCAGGGTAGGGTCAGGGTCAGCTGGTCCCTGAGCCCAGCCAGCCCAAGCAGCCTGGCCCAGGCTGTGGGACCTGCCTGGGCGCGGTCAGTGGGCCTGCACATAGAAGCGGCGGGACCCTGGCGCGGCCGGCCCGTGCCTGCGGACTCGGATGGACGGGAGGCACGGGGCCGAGTCGCCGCACTGCTCACGCTCTTGTGTGCGGGCGGCAGATCCTCGTGCTGGACGAGGCCACGGCCAATGTGGACGTTGAGACCGATGCCCTCATCCAGAAGACGGCGCGCCCCGGCCCGCCCCTGCGCGCAGCCTGTGCCGCTGTTGGCTGGGGGCTGCCTTTAGACTGCAGGTGCACTAGTCACAGCAGCATTCAATGCACGCTTGCAAGGGGGGAGCGGGAGAGAGACCGTGGTCCTTTGTGTGATAGGGGGGCAGGCAACCTGCAGTCATACCCACGGGTAGGTTGTCGCTCTGAGCGTATTTGAGCATGTGGGCGCGCGCCGGTCTGGCGCCGCGGCGCTCCCAAAGCTGGGGCGATGCGCGGCCGCGAGGCTGGGCCCCCCGTCGTCGCGCAGGTGCGCGACGAGTTTGTGAACTGCACACTGATCAGCATCGCGCACCGGCTGCACACGGTCATCGACGCGGACGCGGTGCTGGTCATGGACCGCGGGCGCGCCGCCGAGTACGGTACACCCGCCGAGCTGCTGGCCAACACCGACGGCGTCTTCGCGGGCGCGCCCCGGTGCCTCGGCCGGCAGCTCGGGCCGCCCGTGGCTGGGGTTGCCCGCCTCGGCCAGGCCATGGCGCTGGAGAGCTGTTGTGCAGCCGTCCACCGCCAGGGGAGTGCAGGGCTGCGCTGGGGCGCTGCGGTAGCTGCGAAGAGCTGCGACTCGCCACAATGCCCGTGTGTGCCCCAGGTCTGATTACCTGAGGCGGGCGTGGCGGTCAGGCAGCCAATTTTGGCAGGGACCGTGCCACGCTTTCAGGTCCTGACCTTGTTTTGCTCTGAGCGTGTTCCGATGCTAGTTCGCCAGGACTCACAACTCAGGACAGCCCGCCGATGCCACGCATGTCACATGCGGCATATCTGCCACGCATGTCAAGCGCGGCAAGTGCCCACAGCGTTCATTCGCCCGCGGCTGACGCCTCGCCGTCGCGCGGCGGCAGGCATGGTGGGCGAGACGGGCGAGGCCACGGCGCGCTTCCTGCGCAGCGTGGCCGCCGGCGAGGTAGACGCGCGCGACGCGATCGCGCGCGCGGCCGCGGTCGGCCTCAAGCGCCTGCAGACGCCGCCCTCGCCGCTGCCGGCGCAGCCGCAGCACGTCTCGCAGCAGCTGGCGCGCCCGCGCAGCCTCCGTGTCCCCCCAGCGACATGCTCAGGCTCTGTGCACGTGCCGTAGCGCTTGCCGTGGGGCCCATGGTGGCGCGTGGGCACAGTGCTGAGCGTGGGCCAAGCAGCGTGCGGGTGACAGCTTACAGCGTGCGGGTGACAGCTGGAGCAGGACACACAAAGGTCGGATACGCGTTCCCAACAGCGCCCCCTTTCAAATGTCCTATGTACTCTCACTCGTCGCATGCCATGCATGTCATGCGCCCATGGTCATGCCAAAGCGTGCCGCGCAGTCCCGGCAGACGGACGTGCGGCGCAGCGCGCGGCGGACATGCCAGCCACCAGGCCTTGTCAGGGCCGGCCACGAGGTCTCGCCAAACCCTGCCACGGGGCCCCCGCAGATGGACAAGGCCAAGCGCGCGGCGGACATGCTGAGCGGCGCGCTGTCGCTGCTGGGCGAGGACGCGGACAGCGCCGAGGCGCGCGGCCGCCTGGGCCTGCCGCCGGCCGACGGCGCGTTTGGCGAGGAGGAGCCCGGCTCGGTGGTGCAGCGCGCGATGCAGCAGGTGGCGCCCCGCCTTGCCCGGCATGCGGGCCGGGCCTGCTTAACCTAGCGCCCTCGCCCACCGTCTGCAGGCGGGCTGAGGACGTGCTGGGGGGCGCGGGCGGGCACTCCGTGCACCACTTTTCCTCCGCTCGTTAAAACCTGCAGGGAAATGTGAGGTGCGGTGTGCGCCTTGGACTGGAGCTCCTGGGCAATGTATGCGTCGAAGAATCGAGCATGCCCGGTCAGGACGCCTGGGAAGCAAGGCGTGTGCGCCCACGCTTTGGTTCTCAGCCAGGCGCTGGCATGCGGGCGCTCGCTTGGAGCTGAGCAGCGCTGCCAAGCCGCAGTGCGGCCGCAGTGTGCCGCGAGCTTGGGCTGTGCGACGGGGGCGAGCGCAATTGTGGCAATATGCGGCGCGCGCGCGCAGGCGCTGGCGCTCGTGTCGGACGTGCACGCGCTGGCGGCCCAGGTGCGGAGCCGGTGCAAGAAGGGCGGCGGCGGCGGCGGCGGAAGCGGCGGCCGCGGGGGCAACGACGGCGGCGGCGGCAACGGCAGCGTCACGCCCCGGGGTGGGCACCTCGGCCTGCCGAGCGCTTGTACGCTGGTACAGCGTCTGTCGGCGGCGCCGTCTGCGTGTTTGGCTGGTGCCAGAGCGGGGCGGTGGGCTGGTCGCTAGGGGTTGACAAGTCAACGGCTCTGATGGGTTGCAGACATGGTGGCCCAGGCTTGATCACTGCCGCCGATCGACAGGCAGGATAGCGCTCTTGTATAGGCCTGATTCACCAGTGGTCGCGGTGCAGGCTCGGGGCGCCCGCCGGCGCGGCTGCCGGTTGTGATGTCGGGGCAGCAGCTGGCGAACCAGGACGGCGACGACGGACCGGGCGGCCCGGGGCGCAGCTACGAGCGCGCGGTGTCGCTGCCGCAGGACATGTCCGGCCTGCCGCGGCGTTGGAGCGTCGACGCGGGCGCCGACGGCGCGCTGCTGCCCGACGGCGCGCGGCGCGGCGCGCGGCTGCGGTGCGTCGCTGCCCTGATAGGGTTTTTTCCCAAGTTTTGCGGGCACCTGCATTGGAACATCACGGCGGGCGTCAAAGCTGACTGTTTGTGGTCTGCCAAGTGTTCTGATCGAGGTGCTGCTGCAGCGGTGACGCGGGCGCTATTGCTGCGGCGATCAGTCTTGTGCGCGGCACGCTCCGGCGCTCAGCGTCGTGCGCAGCGTGAACACGCTGTCCCAAAGGTTGCAAGCGCTTGTAGAGTGTGTGGCGGCGGCAAGGTCGGGGAAGCAAGGTTCAGCCTCGGTTGGCGTCCGCTGACGGGCTGCCGGTCGGTCGTTCTCTCCCTCTATTCTGAGTGTGTCTGGCGGCGTGCTGTTGGTTTTAAAGTATGCACCTGCAAGTTACATCATGAACACAGCGTAATTAGGTCACCATGCAAGCGACATATGTGGCTTCCATGCATACTCCTGGTGTGCACACTCCTGGTGTGCGAGTGCCGGCGCTCGCTGCTGAGGCTGCCGTTGGTGTGGTGACGTGCGGAGTGTGTGGCGGCCCGGCAGGGGCCTCCGGCTGGCGCAGGGCGGCTCGCCTGGGTACCAGCGCCTGGCGGACGAGGACCCGCAGCTGCGCAATGACCCTGCCGCGCAGTGAGCGGGCCCTGGTCCGCCAGGGTCCTGGACGCAGGGATGGCGAGGTTGGGACTCGGCCGCTTTACCACTTATGCCGGCGGTGGCAGACGCGCTGGCTGCAGCGGCGTGTGTGCGTGTGCGTTGTGCTGGTGGCAGGAACAGAGGGTGGTTCTTTTGGGGTTTGCAGCAGCCCGCACGGGTTGCAGTAGCCTTTGAGCGCTCTGCAGCAGGTGAGCAGCGCTACAGATAGTTGCGCACGCCTGTGCTTGGCGCTGCCCGCCGTCACCTGCCACCTGGCGTAGCTGCGCGTCTGCGGGCGTCAGGAAGCAGGGGAAGCGTGGCAGCGCTGCGTGCGCCTGCATGCAACAGCGCAGTGTGCTTTGACAAGCAGGCTTGGCGCAATGGGGGCCACTTACCAATAGAGGTTGCGCACCCAGAGTGCAAGGAGCAGAGCGGGGTGAATGGACACTCAAGTGCGCCAAAACTTCACAAGGTGTGATGAGGTGGTGATGGTGTCTGTGGCAAGCTAGAATCCCATTATTCTTTTGGCTGGGGTCTAACCCGTTCTGCCCCGTTTGTAATTGAACAGGAAGTGTCTGTGACGCGCACATCTGACCGTATGGGTGGTACCCAGTATCAGATATGTAGAGACAGGCATGCTAGAACGCCATTGCTCTTTCCTATTGTGCTAGGGAAGTGTGGAGGGAATGCCAATGGTTGGAAGCAAGTCTCTAGGAGCGTGTGGTGTCATTGCTTTCTCATGTGATTTTCACATGATGGATGCAGAGGATGTAAACAGTGTACATGCATGCTGTCCATTGAGATGGTCTCACCCACTGTCATGCAGCCTTGCAGGCAGAGTTTTTTGTGTTCAACGTCATTGTGGTAACCTGACATGGGTCACTAGAGCTGCTTTCGATTGTGCACGCACGGCAAAGCTCTGAGAAGCACAGAAAGTTGGCAGATTACAGGCTGGTGCATATGTACATTGCCTCACAACGGACTTACATAGACGGCATGACTCCGTATATTGCTGAAAGCACCTCCCAGCAGCGCACGTCCAGCATTTCCAGACCGCAGCTGACCACAATCCGCAGCAGACCCTCACCCACCGTCCAGGCATCAGTGTACCCTGTTCGTCAACTTTGACCACATACAGACATGCTGCCGCTCGTTAGCACTACTGCCCATAACGTGGCTTTTGCGGGGTTTCCATAGATAGAACACAACTAGCAGCTAGTGCGGAGCTGCATGGGCCCCCAGACTCTGCACGCGGGCCTGCCTGACAATGGCCAGCAGTTGTCAGTGGGCTTTCCAGCGCCCATGCTAAAGCCTGCATCCAAGGCACCCCCCTGCCAGACCGCTCCTTGCCGCCACAAGGTGAGTCCGAGTGCTCATGTGCCTGCCAAGGCTGTAAGGACGCATTGCCAGCACCGCGCACACTATGTGTGCCCCGAGGGGCTACCTAGATACGCCGGCCTGCGCACCCGTAACAGTGGGAGCCACCCAGCCTATTGCTAGCGCTGCTTCGGCGTCGCTAGCCTTTGCCTCAGTACTCGCCTGTACCGCCGACTCCTGCACCGGTCCCCTTTCCTGGCCTCCTGGTTCGCCCGCTCGGTCCCTGGGGCTCCTGCCACCCCTGGCAACAACCGACTGGTCGTGCTTAGTAGCATACCGTCTCGCCGATGGTCCGTCGTGGTCCACTGGCTGAGTCCACTCAGCCCCAAGCGCTCGAGCTGATGTTCTCGGAAGAAGTCTGCGACAGATGCATTCAAAGTTGCTTGCCGGGCGCAACAACCCTCTTCCATATGCTTGCCTTGGACTCTGAGGAGCGTCCAGAGAGACTCGCGCAAAGCAGGACACCGTGTGCAATGGCGGTGCCAGTGCTTAGTGCAGGCTGGGTCCCCAGAGCCTGGCCCGGCGGTGCCCGATCGGAGGAGGCGGTGCTGGAGTGCGTTGGTGCGCTCCCATGTGAAGCGGAAAGCCTTGGACACCAATCGCCACAAGCCCTGTTGTCCATAGTACTAGAACCAGCCACGCGCCTTACTTGCCAGTGCAGTTGCCTGGCGCAACTTGCAAGAACCGTAGCTGCGCGTCACTAGCGCTGCTCACGTAAAAGCATTGCAGAGAAGGTCACATCCTGCTGACCCGGTGACGCAGATGCCAGGCCGTTCACGGGCGAGAGCGCGGATGCCACGCTGAAGGCAGCCTTCCAGAAGTGCTTCTCGGCCGTGGTCCCGAAAGGGAGCGTGCACGGCGGCGAGCTCGTGCTGGGAAAGCCAGGGCGCCTCGTGCGCTTTGCTTTTGTCGGCACTGGCACCAGCAGTTGATCAGTCCACAGCAGTGTGCCTACCTGGCCCGCGCGCCGCAAACCGGTTTAGTAGCGCGCTCTAATCCGTGGCTGAAGCAAGGGCGACCGCGCAGGAAATCAGCGTTGCTGGACCTGGCTGTCGCAGGCTCCACATCATTGCAGGTCGGCCACCCAATGCCAGTCATACTAACCGTTCAAGCGCCCAGCGCCGTTTGCTGCTCCAGGCCATGCGCACTGCCTGCTATGCTGTGCCAGACGTGCCACACCCAGCACAGCGTTGCGGTTGTGAGCGTGGCATGTGCCATGTGCTGCTTGCACACAGGGCGGTGCGGACGATGGGCAGGTGTTATCCGGGTTGCTGGCGCATGGTTTCAGGGCGGCTTGTTCACATAGGCACGCCCGACCCGTGTCGTGGTGGCCCCGCACAGGTGCAGGAGCCCGTGCGGCCGGACGGCAAGATTGGCGACCGCACGAGCATCGACGGCACGTTGGTCAGCGTGGGCGCCGCTGAGGATTGGGCAAGCAGGCGCGGCAACCAGGCGCGCACGGCCCAAGGCCCTGGTCGCCCTCCCTCTCTTGTAGCAGCAGTGGTTGCCCATGCTCTTGCCGGCGGGCTGGCGGGCCTGAAGCAGTCGCGGGCCATGGTCACCGTACCATGCACCCTGCCCACGGATTGGTGGGCAAGAGCTGGTAGAGGACGCGTGCTTTCCTGCGCTTGGGTGCGCCCAAGAAAGGCGCGTCGCCGACCCGGCCAGAGTGTGTGCGGCTATGGCATGCCCCGCTCGCCGCTTCCCGCTGCGTGGGTTGCAGCGGCAGGGGCGGCATGCGGGGAGCTTATGCCAGCGACGCTCGACTCGCCCACGCTCCTGACGCCCGCGCAGACGCGCCTCTGCCTGATGCGCATCGCGGTCGGCGACGGCAAGACGATCTTGGTCAGGCTACAGGGCCGCCACGTCGATGACTGCCTGCCGCGCCTGCAGGCGCGCACGCCCGCCTTCACATCGCCGCCATGGCTCTGCATGGGTCGCTGCATGCCGAGAGAGCATGACTGCCTGTCAGCATGTGGGCCTGTTGGACTGAGGTCGGCATACACCGCGCGGATCCGCCTTCATCCCGCTGCGGCCCGGGCTGCTGGATGCATCCACGGATTGCCAGCCCGTGAGCTCTGGACGATAGGAGCCTGTGTGAGGCTGTCAGATACATGTGGCCGGCCTAGGCACCAGACAGATTTAGTGAGTGCATGGTGTGCTCACCATTGTCTCATGGGCGACGCCATTGACCTGTGTCTTGGTCATACATGCGAGCCTGAGCGCCCTGGCCCCGCGGGGTGCGCGCAGCTGGTGGACGGGGCCGACCCACCGCAGGTCTTCGTCCAGAATGCGCACATCCGCCTGAACTGGCTGGCCGCTGACGACCAGACAGTCGTCAGCATCGCTGGCGCCGTCGTCGCTGACTCTGAGCAGAGCAGCGAGATCGGCAGCGAGTCATAGGCTGGTGGCTGGCGCGGCAACAGCACCTGCCTTGGAGCGCCGCGGCCGGGCGCCTGGTTTGGCGGCGCCGAGGACTGCCCGTCCGGCGAGCAGCCACACGCCGTGGCAGCGTGTTGAGCAATTATCATGGCTATTCAACAATGTGTCCGTGTGCAACCCCTTCAGAGGGCCCGGCGTCATGATCCCTGTGGCGGGGCAGCAATCAGAAGGCTTCCTGCTCTGCCGCAGCGGGTCTGCACCATTATGTCAGTGTCTTTGATGCGTCAGACGCACAGCAAGGACTGTCGCATGCACTTTGCCCGCCCGCATGCACAGCAGTTCTCTGCAGGTCCGAGGGGCCTTGATGATGCGCACTAGCTTTGAGCTATCAATTTTCAGCGTGTGCCGGACCCCCTGCGCATGGGCGACACGCGCAGCGCTCCAGGCTGCCTCCTGATCGGCACCTTTCTGGCGTCAAGGGCGTAGCATGGACTGTTTGAGCAGTACTGCGCATTCCTTGAAACAGCCTCCCCCGCTCTCAAGTGCGCCAACTGTGTGGCGGTGCGGGCAGCGCTAGGTGTGTGCGGGCAGGAGCACTGTCATAGAGCATTGTAAAAAGCTGTAAATGATCATTGGTCTGTATGTTACCATACAAACAGGGTAACCTTGATGCCTGCTTCTGATGGCAAAGCTCTGAGAAGCACTGGAGAATGCACTAGAAATGCATCAGCTTGCAGTCTCAAGGTGCTTCATAACGTGTTACCATGACAGCATGGCCTTCCGTGTAACTTGCTGAAACCACCTCCCAGCTGCGCACACTCATCTTCGCTAGCCTATACTTGCATTATACCCCGTCAATGGACCACAGCCCTCATCAGTTCCTCACCCATCACGCATCAGTGTGCTGTGTTCGTCAACTTCTGTTCATCAACCACATACAGACATACTGCCGCTCGTAAGCACACTGCCGCTGCAAAGCTCATGTGAACTTCATAGAGCAAGAGTGGGAAGTACAGCAGCAGATGCTAGACGGGAAAAGAAGCACATGCACGCATCGTCGTCCTCCGCTGTGACACCCAAGGAGACGCGCTGAGGCACACACTCTGAGTGCAAGTACTTGTATATAAAATGGTGGTGGTACTCTGCAACCATGCCCTCTGCCTTGCGCAGAAGGCAAGAGCCCACCATGCCCACATCTAGCAGCCACACAACTTACAGGTGCCAAAAGGTGGTCAGGGCCAGGGGCGCATAGCCTGGTTCCCCTGGCCCTAGGGGTTGGAAAAAAATTGAGTATGCTTCTGCATGCGTGGCGCACCCTCGCGCCGCCACAGCAACCGCATCATGGAGTGCAGATTTTGCACCCACACGGCTTGCTTCATGCATTAGGGTGCAATGCATGCCGCTGCGTACATTGCAGCCGCGCCATGTTTGCATGGTGCTTGCGTCCTACTCTTAGGAGAAAGAAAAGAGCTGTGCAAAGGAAAATGGCAGGGGCCTTGCCCTTGGCGCTGTCTCAATTACCCTTCCCACTCGTACACGCCCCTCGCCCTCGTGCACAACCTCAACCTAGGAGCCCTGGATGGCGTAGGTGCCCGGCGCAGGCGGCGGCAGCAGGCCGCGGCCGTTGGGGGTGCCGTCGTCGCGGATGGTCGGGATCGCCTCCGAGATGAACTCCTGGCCGGGCACGGTGGCGGGCGTGGGGCCCGTGATCGGCGGCGAAATAGCGCCCAGCGCCGACACCGTCTCCTGCGCGCGTGTGAAAGCAAGGCCGTCAGGCCGCCGCTGGTTCCAGCGCACACCCCCTGCCGCACCTCTGCTGCCCGGCAGCACAAAGCACCCAACATGTGCGTGAATGCGCTCACCTAACTCTGTGCCACTACACTACCATTGCTGGGGACAAAAACTATAGCACAGGTGTCTTGCTTATAGGCTGGCGCACTGCAGGGACTTTGCTAGAAAAGGACTGTGCCAGACAAGTGACATGCTGTGTGGGCTGGCACACAAGCAACATGGCATGCAGCATGGCCATGGGAGCAGTCCCGCATGACGCTCTCACATACATAGCCAAATATCAGCGCAGGCACGCTGATGGCGAAGCAGACCTGGCCGGACGAGATGGCGTGCTTGGGGATGTCCTCGACGCCCGAGTCGGTCGCGTTGTAGCCGGTGGGCTTGGTGATGACGCCGTTCAGGCCGTTGGGGAAGAAGACGCCGATGCCGTTGGGGCTGCCCAGCGTCAGGACGTTGATGTTCTGCCGCCGCGCGCACACGCGGAGCGTCAGTTTGTACACATAATAACTGCTCACAACCTTCCTTGGGTACGTATTTTGACCAGCAACAAGGGTGGCCAGGCTGCGCATGAACCAATCACACATCAGTAAGCCAGCGCCGTCAAAAGATGGGATTGCTGCAGCAGCACAGAGCACGGCCACAAGGCTGTGCATGCAGCAGAGAGCGGCGCACCATCTGGGGCGTGCGTGAGAAGGTGAGGCCGCGGATGTCGGTGGGGATCATGTTAGGGAACTGGTCCTGCACGGCGATGTTGCGGGGGTCCGCCTGCACCAGGCCCTGGTCGTCCAGCTGCGCGCGCACAAACACTTGTCAAATACTGTGGCATGCAGGTACGCACAAGCCAGCAACATGTAATGTCTTTATAACGACCACTGGGCTTGCATGCCTGGCAGAAACCTTTCATCTTGATAGGCAAGGACGGCGGAAAGCACTGTGCAGGAGGGCAGGTCGCCGGCTGCACTGGTAGCATAGACAACCGACACCTTTGCCACCACTTGCGCAACTGTCATGCAGCCATGCAGCCACACCCATGTTCTCACTGGGCAGCTCTGTCCCTTCCCCTCTGCTGTGCCTAACCCGCACCTGAGGGCCGTCCAGGCTGTCGCGCAGCGAGGAGATGCGCGCAAACACCTGCTCCACGGTCTCGCCGAAGGGCGCCACAATGTTGTTGCGGAACTGCCACAGCAGCATGCGCTGCGCGGCCAAGCAGGACCGGGTCAAGTGCTGGCGTGCGGAGGGCGCATGCGCAAGGCCAGCCGTCCTGCACGGCCGCAAGCGCAAAAAGGCACCAGTGTGGCAGCAGGGGCAGCACGCGCTGCAGACACATGCTAAGTGTGTCAGCCGCCTAGTGCAAGTCGAAGGCCGCACCTCCACCGCGGCCTGCGCGGTCGCGCTCGTCGCCAGGCCGGCGATGCCGTTGGCGAGGACGGGGTTGGTCGTCAGCCCGATTAGGCCCTGTCAGCGCGCAGCGCGGGTGAGCACAGGCGGCACACACATGACCCCAGAAGTCGTTTGCGTATTATTTGACATCATAAATACCTTTACTCCAAAACTAGGACTAAGACACATACTCCCACTGGCATACTTCCCTTCAAAGATGCGTATCAAAGCTGCCACATTTTAAACATGTTTTCGGTCAGCCGGCTGCACTCACCTTGTTGCCGGTCGCGCCCAGCTCCTCAAGCGCCAGCACACACCTGCACGGTGTCTGCTTTGGCAACAAGACGACTTGAGGTTTATAAATGTGGCAACCTCGATACGCATCTGCTGAAGCAGGCTAATTTAAAAGCCTGCTTGGTGGCGGCCTCGTCACGCATCTACTGACACTGTGCACGCAAGGACTGAGACGCGTTGCAGCGTGCAGACTTGCGGGCAGGCCAGCAGAACTCGGGCCAACAAGAGCGGGCCCCGTGGGCTCCAGGGAGACTCACAGCGTATAGGTAAATTCATCCTGGAACGGGTCTGGCGCGCACATAAGCGTAGGGTTAGGGTATGACAATCTGCAAACGCCCAAACGAGCGTGTGCTTTGCTGCCGTGCCGATAAGGAGGCCGGTCAGGACACACACGAGCCTGCCACGCTGGAGCTGTGCACACACTGATATGCCTGCACCAGCGCGCTATTGCAAGGCTTCTCGCACACAACAGGGCGCACCAAAGGCGGCGCCATACTTCTGCTGGATGGTCTGGCCCGCGGGCAGGCCATACGCGGCGGCGAAGAAGGCGTTGAAGCCGCCGGTAAAGTCCACCAGCGGGCAGGGGTCGCTGCTGCCTGCCTGGCGCGTGAACAGCGCGTGGCCCTGCGGACGGCAGAGCGCGTCAGCGACAGCCGCAGCTCCTGGCTCAGTAACCAAAGCGCCTGCAACGCTGCCATGACGACCCAGAGCGCTTAAGCACAGCTGAAAATGTGCTGCCCACGCTAGGCTGCAGCACGCCCGCTCATACCCTTACGGGAGCGCACACTTGCGCTGCACAGCACACGAGCACAGTCAGGCCTTCTGCCCGTGCGCCCCGCGCAGCGCACCTGCTCGTTGAGCGCGACCTCCTCCAGGAAGGGGCGGGTGGCCTCGGTGAGCTTGGCTGCTTTTGCGCCGATGGGCGTCGGCCCGCCGAGTTCCAGGTTGTTGATGAATCCATGGCCAAAGGTGCCCCACGTGTCAAACAGGCCCTCCAGGCACTCGACGTTGGTCAGGAAGCGGATGATGTCAATGTCGGTGTAGTTCATCTTGGCGGCGATGCCCGCTGTGCGCCGCGCACGGTGCAAGCGTCATAGCACGCCTGTTCATTTCTGTGTGTCTCTATATGAATTGCAAATCATGCGACAACCTCGCCAACCTCGCCAACCAACTCCTCACCCTCACTTACCTGACAGCACACCTGGTTGCAAACTGTGCGGCACAAGATACCTCCACACCACCAAAGCGGTGGAGCGCAGGCCGCTTGACGCCTGCAGAGCTGGCAGGGACGCACCCTTGATCTCGTTCTCCTGCACGGAGAGGAGGCTGAGGTTGTAGACGCCGTTGTTGTAGGGGCCGCCAAAGTCAACGGTGCGCAGGTTGCCCAGCGGCAGCAGGTTCTGGCCGGGCGCGTATGGCCCCGACTCCGGGTGCAGGACCTGGTTGGCCTGGCCGAGCACGGTCGGCTGCGACAGGAGGCCCGTGCCGCTCTGCGCGCCGCGCAAGGCCGCAAACTCAGATGCTTGCGCTTGCACACAGACATACTCTAGCACCACAGCGTTTCACAGCGTGGGAGGTGAGTCCGCCACAAAACGCCAAGCCTCAGTGGGTGCACACTCTGACTGCGCCATAGCTGCCACGCGTTTGAGCATGAGTAACAGCCGGCTCCGCAGGATACTGATACAAAGACTGAAGGAGCGTGGCACGAGGGCCACACCAGCGCCTGGGCGTCTATGCCGGGGCCCGGCGCCGGCGCAGCCGCGGCCGCGAGCGCAATGCATGCCGCGAGCGCAACGCAGGTGAGCTTCATGGTTACCCTGCGCAAGCGTGATCTAGTTGACCGAGCAGCCCCTGGACGTGGGGATCAGTGCCAACTCACTGAGATCCGTCACAAGCAGCGAGCCCGCCAATGTCTATAATTGGCATAAGACCGGTGGTACCGCCGTGTGCGGCCACCAAGCACACACGTCCGCCGCTCTGCTCACAGCATCACACACACGAGACGCAAGGGACGTCACGTGGCAAAGGTGCTGGTGAGCGGCTTACAGCACGTTCACCCAAACCACTCCAGCAAGGAGGTACCTTATTGCCGGAGCAATTGTCTCGAAGCAAATAATCTCTGAACAGTGTATGCTGCAAGCTCTGTGAACGTTCAGCTCAGAGATAACATTCATACGCAACCTCTCAAACGTAAAAGGCCAGGGGTAAACTCATAATGGAAGGGTCTTGCTCATTACTGGCTCGCTGCGCCGCTGTACACGACATTGCCTTCTCAACAGTGCATGCTCAGCAAATGATGGCATGTGTTTGCCTCCACATTCATTGCGCAACCATTGTCCAGCCTTCCCAAGTAAAACCTGGTTAAGGTATTCTGCCTATCAAGTTCCTGGCTCCCCTTCATCACCGCTACCTCTTGTGAATTATTATCAGACTTCCGCTGTGGCGCGGGGGGGAAGGGCTTCAGCTACAGGGCATGCTACATGGGAAGGGTGCGCGCGTGTGGGGGGTGCCACCCCCCCCCCCCCCCCCCCCCCCAAATAGAAAAAGAGTGGCGCCCAAGCGTGCACACGCGCGCACATACTTGTTGCGACCAAGTCTGATAAGGGACGGGCGAGGCCACAAGCCTGCCTTTTGCCAAGAACAGGGCACACAGCTCCACCTTAAAAGGCATCGGTGCATGCACACATGCACTCGTGGATACATAAAAGGTGGTTGGACCAACGGTGCCACGTGTAGACCGTCCATTGTCCCCGCCAGGCTGTAATAGGATCAGTCTCGTCTACAAGGGGGCATGAGCTCACGCACCAAAGCAAAAATCATGAGTTGCTGCTGCACAGGCTTGGGCAACCAAATGGCTCGCTTCATGCATGTGCATGCAATGTGGCTGCATGCTGCCTAGGCAGATAGGGCTATCGATTTCACTTCCAAATATAACAGAATGAAAAAGGCGCATGGCGATGTTGCAAGAGTGATACGGTTCTTACAAGCACTGCTAGAATCTGTGTGGCTGCAGACGATTACACGACGTGACAGCCCGGGGCTGAGACTACACTGCTTAACAGGGTCCAAGGGGTTGAGATTATGGGGTTGTAGCAGCTCTTCAGATTTTGAAAGCTAGTTTGACAGAAGCAAAATTGCAGCAATCCAGAAGGTCTCGTTACCGCTGCTTTACAAGGGGCCGTCTCATGGCGGTGCATGTTTAGCACATGATCTGCGTGTATTTCTCGCATTCATTGCTGCTCAACTAAACCGCACCCACCCCCGACAGAACACGTCAGCACGTTCGTGTTCTGCCCACCAAGTTTTGATCGTGTCAACCTACTCCCGTCACTGCAAGCTCATGCGAACAATGAAGGAGGGGACAGTGCTTCAGCTACATGACAGTGAGGAGGGTGTGTGCGCAAGGGCACCACCCTCCCCTCTGCAAAAGGAAAGGTGTGACAGCCGGGTGTGCACATACGCACACTCGCCACCAACAAGCTAGAGAAGGGGACGGGCGAGGCCACGACCATGCAGTTTGCTAATCACAGGGCGCAAAGCTCCCCTGCACCCCAAAGCGGCAGGTATTGCACATGCACACATGCACCCATGGGGAAAAAAGTGGTGGTTGGGCCAGTGGTGACGCATGTGGGCTGTCCATCTAAACTATAGGCTAATGAAACCGTCCTCCGCTACATACGCGGCGCTCGCGCAGCCACGGCAACCACATCATGAAGCGTCGCTGCACGGGCGTTGGCATCCCATGTGGCTCTCTTCATGCATGTGGATGCTATGCGGCCGCTGCAACCAGCGCCACAGCCGCAGCTGCCTTTCCTGCCCACTTTCAAAGTGGCCCGAAAAGAAACACCAACAGGGAGCGCAGGCCAGTGCAGTGCTATCAGCGCCGAGCACTGTCACGCCAACCACCGGATGGGTAATTTGCCCGCATACGCAGCACCGCGCTGGGGTTGGGTGCACAGTCACCCACCCATGCAGCCGTAACCCTCTAGGAGCCCTGGATGGCGTAGGTGCCCGGCGCGGGCGGCGGCAGCAGGCCGCGGCCGTTGGGGGTGCCGTCGTCGCGGATGCTGGTGAGCGCCTCGGTGAGGTAGAACTCGCCGGGCACGCTGTCGGGCGTGGGGCCCGTGAGCGGGCCGACGATGGGGCCCAGCGCCGCCACAGACTCCTGCACGCCACAAGAGACTGCTGTTGGCACAGGGGGTCATGCGCAGAGGCACAGCCCGCTCTCTGCCACAAGTGCTTCTCATCGTCCGAGCAATGAACTTGTGTTTAAGTTGCGTGTGCGCAGCTGAGACCCAGCGCATACATACATTTGGGCAAGCCTGTAGATGTTATTGCGTGCTTGCTGCCAGCCCCGATCGCGCTACACAAGTAGCTGAGAACATACATGGGCGCACAGTAGGCGCAACATGCAGGTGCAGGGCGCGCGGCACGGGCGGGCGCGGGGCGCGCCTGGCCCGATGAGATGGCGTATTTGGGGATGTCCTCGGTGCCGGGGTCGGTCACATTGAAGCCGACCGGCGAGGTGATGACGCCGTTGAGGCCGTTGGGGAAGAAGCCGCCGATGCCGTTGGGGCTGCCGACCGTCAGGATGTTGATGTGCTGGTGCGGCACACGGCAGCGCGTCAGCCCCACGCCCGGCAGGCATGCATGGAGTTCAGCACCGCCCTGCAGGCGGCAGCTGCCACAAAGGATGTCCCATCGCGCAGGGCCGCTCGTGCAGAGGCACGCGGCGCACCATCTGGGGCGTGCGCGAGAAGGTGAGGCCGCGGATGTCGGTCGGGATCATGTTGGGGAACTGGTCCGGCACCGCGATGTTGCGCGGGTCGGCTTGCACCAGGCCCTGGTCGTCCAGCTGCGCGCAGGGCGTGCCATCTCCGTGAGCATTTTACGCAAACACACTGATGGCCATGCCGGGCTCTCCTCAGAGCACATGCGCTGCATGCACATACCACACCTGGAGGCGCACGCGCAGGAGGCATCGCCCGTGCAGGCACTGATCTTGGCCTCGCATGCAGGCAGGCACGCGCAAGACCCAGTTCTGCACAGGCTCTAATAAACCCGCCTGCTCATCACAGCCCGTCACAAAGGCAGGCACTGCTCCCCTGCACAGAGCTCCGCTAAAACAGTGCAACCTTGCCCATGCTGCTCCAGCCAGAGGCGCATGGCACTGGCGGCATGCAGCAGGCGCGTCCTGCCGAGTGTAATGGCACCTGGGGGCCGTCCAGGCTGTCGCGGAAGGCCGACACGCGCGCGACGACCTGCAGGACTGTCTCGTTGAAGGGCGGCACGATCTGGGTGCGCATGTTCCACAGCAGCATGCGCTGCGCGGCCGCATGCAGGCGGTCAGGCCAAGCTGAGTTATTGATCACTGACATAACATGCAGCGCTGCACATTCTACTGGGCTCCTGCGGCGTCACCTACAGGGACATGCATGCAAGTGCAAAGAGGATTCCTGGCCAATCCACCTGTCATGCTGCCAGGCTTCTGGTCACGCCAAAGGGATCAGAATTGTGTGAAGTACAGCACGGTAGCCGCGTTGCAAAAAACCATGAAGCAGCCTTTCTGCTTGTCACACCAGCTGCGGTTTGCCACCCTGGCCTCTGCACTTGCAGCGAAGCGCATGGCGCAGGGCCGCTCTGGCCACAGCCTGCGAATACACGCGCGGCGTTGCGACGGGCGCGGAGCATGCATGGCCCACCTCCACAGCTGCCTGCCCTGTGGCGCTGGTCGCCAGGCCGGCGATGCCGTTGGCGAGGACGGGGTTGGTCGTGAGAGCGATCGCGCCCTGCCGGATGCGCATGGTGGTGGGTCAAGGGCGGGCTGATCGCTGACTAGTTGGGAGTGCTCGGCTGAGTCAGCAGCGTCGTTGCATGTATTCTGCATGTGTGCTTGACGCATCTTTGCTTGACGCATCTCGGCACGAGGAAATGCACAAGATGCACAAGCGAAGGGCACATACGCGGCGTGCCGGTCCCGCACCTTGGTGCTGGTGGCGCCGATCTCATCGAGCGCCCAGACACAGATGGTAAAAGCACTTTCGCTTACACTATAGTCTGCACGCGCAACCACACATTTGCGTAAGCTCTGGGCAGCCTGCCACTTACAGTGCTCCGCACGCTCAAATGGGCATTGGACCAGCAGGGCACAGACTCTCTTCACTACTATTACTATCTGCACACCCCAGCATCGGGCCGAGGCTCACAGGGACAGCTCACCCCACTGTGCATCTGAGCCAGTGCATCTGAGCCAATGCATCCGAGCCAATGTAAACATCGGCTTGTCATGTACCACACCAACATTAGCAAGCCATGATACAACTGCAGGTCGGGCACTTGGCGTTTGCATCGAGGCCCTCCGGGCAGCGCACCGAAAGGCGCGCCAAACTGCTGCGCGACGGTCACGCCCGCCGGCAGGCCGTACACGCCCGCGAAGAACGCGTTCCAGCCGGCGTCAAAGTCAACGAGCGGGCACGGGTCGGCGCTGCCGGCCTGGCGCGTGAACAGCACGTGGCCCTGCCCCGCACCAGCGCACACGTCAGCGGTCAAGCTTGCGCACCCAACGCTGCCTTGGGGCCAGGCACCAGCCCGCCTGTGCAGGGGCAGGCAAACGCGCTCGCCAAAAGCTGCAGCACGCTTTGTCAGCATGAACGCTTGCAGCTAGACAGGGACTTCAAGCGCAGAAAGGGCTGCTCAGGCCGCTGTGCCGCACACCTGCTCATTGAGCGCGATCTCCTCCAGGAAGGGGCGGGTGGCCTCGGTCAGGTTGGCGGCGCGCGCGCCAAGCGGCGCCGGCCCGCCCAGCTGCAGGTTGTTGATGAAGCCGTGGCCGAAGACGCCCCAGGTGTCAAACTGCCCCTCCAGGCACTCCACGTTGGTCGCGAAGCGGATGAGGTCGATGTCAGTGAAGTTCTTCTTGGCGGCGATGGCCGCTGCGCAGGGCGCAGCGCCGTGCGTCAAGGTCCAGGTTTAATGCGCGGCACTGCGGATGGGGTAGCTGGCGCTGCGCTGAATAGGGGCCAAATGTCCACACCAGTGCGGGCTCGTCTTCCTTAAACACAGCTGGAGAATGCATACAGTACTCTTTGTGCTACCAAACGCAGCCAGGACACGCTGCCTCAAACACACAGGATTCTAGGCTGACATTATGATTTGTTTTTCTTTTCCTGTGTGTATCACAGCCTGCCATGCGCACCCGAATGCAATACAAAATGTGCTGCACATGCCAGAGGCACTTCAGGAACTGGCTTGCAGACTCCAACAAATGCAAAGCTCACGGCAGGGTCGCACCCTGGATCTCAGCCTCCTGCACGTTGAGCAGGCTGAGGTTGTAGGCGCCGTTGTTGTAGGGGCCGCCAAAGTCCACGGTGCGCAGGTTGCCGAGCGGGATCAGGTTCTGGCCGGGCGCGTACGGCCCGGCGTTCTTGTGGAAGAACTGGTTGGCTTCGCCCAGGAGAGTCGGCTGCGACAGGATGCCGGTGCCGCTCTGCGCGCAACATGTGCCACCGCAATCTTGATATGTTCTTGTTGCGTTGTTTGAAGCGCGCAGTGACACCCCGCACGGCGGGAGGCGAGCGCCTCCCTGCCCCGCTCAGGTGCACAACCAACACAGCGCCTTCAGCTGCACAGATGCCCAGCTCGCATTTGAAATGCCAAAGACAGGTACGCAGTTTGAGTGAGAGGCGCGCTGGTTCCACTCCACGTAAGGTCAGCTAGCTGCACGCTGAGAGCCGTACCAGCGCCTGTGCATCAACGCTGGGCGCCGGCGCCTGCGCAGCGGCCGCAAGCGCGACGCATGCGGCAAGCGCAACGCAGGTGAGCTTCATATTGGCCCTG
>JAABUY010002310.1_pt1 | contig 22975 bp, 27 predicted proteins | sample 5560271 | NCBI WGS metagenome assembly JAABUY01 (sample SAMN10711886, study PRJNA513374) | rock metagenome | isolation source: Antarctica rocks | place: Antarctica: Victoria Land, University Valley | reverse complement strand
GCCGCGCGCAGGCAGGCGGGCAGGCCGGGCCTCGTGCAGGGGCCCGGCGGCGCAGGGCGTGACGCCGGGGGGCCGCGCGCGCCGCGCAGAAGAGAACGGCACGGACGCACGCATGCAGGCAGGCAAATCTTTGGGGAAGGGTTAGGGTGAAATAGGGTACGTGACGCCGGGTGCCACGCGCGCCGCGCAGAAGAATGGCACGGAGAAGAAGATGGGCGCGTACGTCATGAAGACGCTGTTCCAGACGTCGTGCATCTCGTCCGGCATGTTCATCACCGCCATGGCCGCCAACCCGCTTGCGGTCGACCTGGCCAAGGGCTCGCTGGGCGAGACCATCAGGCGCGCCACTCCGCGGCCCAGCGCGGCCGGGGCGGCCTGCGGTCTGGGCAGATGCGTCTGTGCAGCTCGCGCTCGAACCTGGTCCAGCCGCAGGTAATACGTAGGTGCACCAGTGCTGGGCGGCTGATGCTCGCCCTGGCGGCGGTGCGGGCGCGCTGAGGGTATGGCTGCAGGAATGTCCGCTGCCCCTCGCTGCAGCAGTGCACGGACGCCGTGCGCGCGCCAGCCATGTGAGCACGCCCCGCGCGCCGCGCAGCTGGGGCCAGTGGGCGCTGGCGGGGCTGGTGCCCGGCATCGTGTGCCTGGTGGCGGTGCCGCTCATCCTTTACGTCATCTTCCCGCCCGAGGTCAAGGACACGCCCGACGCGCCCGCCAAGGCCAGGCGCGCCGCGCCCGTCAGTGGCCCCCGCGCCCCGCCCGTCCCTGGCAGGGCCGCTGCCGGCCGTGCGCGCCACTGCACGGCGCGATCTGGGTGCGGGGATCTGCGATTGCCGCCCGAGGCGTCAAGCGCCTGGAGCACGCGGCCCTGACGGCCGCGCCGCGCCCCCCTGGCAGCCGCAACTACAATGCGATGCTGCCACGCTGCTGCGCCGCACAGCGCGTCGACCTGAGCCTAACTGAGACCGCGACGGGCTGGCTGTGCGCTTGCGGCGGCGCCAACGAACAAAGCTGGATAGAATAGGGTGTTTACCCTAGATAGGGTATGACCCTAGATAGGGTATGTAATCTAGCTATGCTGACGCCCCGCCGCGCGGCGCCGCCGCAGGGAGGAGCTGAAGAAGCTGGGGCCGCTGTCGCTGGACGAGAAGCTCACGGCCGGCGCGCTCGGCCTGACGGTCGCGCTGTGGATCTTCGGCGGCCAGCTGGGCATCGGCTCGGTCGCGGCCGCGCTGCTGGGCCTGGCCGTGCTGCTCATCACCAACGTGGTCACCTGGAAGGAGTGCCTGTCCGACAACCAGGCGCGCGGGCGGGGCGCCGCGTATGTTTGTGTTGTGCCAAGTGGCTGGCCGGCAGCCCGAACGTGGTTGTTGGCCATTGCAATGTCCCTGACCTAACCCTCACTTTGTGCTTGGCTGGACGCAGCACGCTGCCTGGCCTGCCCCGTGCCCTGTCCGTCGGCAGGCCGCACCTAAGGGCGAGAGGCTGCCGAGGCAGCAGCGCTCCGGCCTGCCCAAGCGCGGGCGCGCGCGCGCGCAGGCCTGGGACACGCTGACGTGGTTCGCGGCGCTCATCGGCATGGCGTCCTACCTGAACAAGTTTGGCTTCATCAAGTGGTTCTCCGACCAGGCGCGCGCCCGCCGCTCTCGCCAGACGGTGATCGGGCCGTAGAAGATCTCCGCGGGCGCTGGCTTTGCCGTGTCGTGGCTGCCCACGCCCGGCGCGAGCCGCGCCCCTTGGCGTTGTGCCCTCGGAGAGGAGCCGGCGCGTTAGCCTGGCGCTGCTGCCGCCCTGGAGACCTGCTCGCATGGCGGGGGCGGCGCGCGCGCGCGCATCGCCGGCGGCGTTGCGCCCGCTCAGGCGCCAGCTTAAAGACTGTCTGACAGAAACTGTCTGATGGCAGCACGCTGTCACCTGCTGTTACAGCATTGGCAGGGGCATGCACGCGCGGCAAGCTCGGGGGGGTGGCCGCCGGGCGCTGAGGCCGTCCCCGCCTGCTGCGCGCGTGCAGATGGTGAACGTGGTCAGCGGCTTCGGCCTCGGAGAAGATTTTTTCTCTCTTTATGTTTCTCACCACCTACGTGACGTGCGCAGGTGGTGGGCGTGGTCAGCGGCTTCGGGCTGAGCTGGCAGGCCGCGTTCGGCGTGATCACGCTGCTGTACTTCTACTCGCACTACCTGTTCGCGTCGGGCGCGGCGCACATCGGCGCCATGTACACCGCCTTCCTCAGCGTGGCCATCGCGTGCGGTGCGCGCCCCGCGCGCCCCGCGCGCGCGCGCCAGCTCAGGATAGTGTACCCTATACCCTATCCTGCGGCTGCGACGACGCTGGGGCGGTTGTGCGGTGCAGCGGCAGCTGCCTGGCCGCCTGCAAGATTGTGGATTGGCGCCCCTGCAGGCCAAGATGGGGCTTGGGCGCTGGAAGAATGTGCAGTTCCGAACGCGGCCGCCGCGCATGCGCGCAGGCACGCCGGGCCTGCTGGCGGCGATCGCGCTGGGGCAGCTGTCCAACCTGATGGGCTGCCTGACCACGTACGGCATCGGCTCCGCGCCGCCCTACTTTGGCGCCGGCTACGTCTCGCAGGCCAAGTGGTACCAGCTGGGCCTGCTGCTGTCCTTCGTCTACCTCGGCGTCTGGCTCGGCATCGGCGGCGCCTGGTGGAAGGTCATCGGCCTGTGGTAGGGCCTTGGGGAGGGTTGTTGGGCCTTGGCGGGGCCTGGCGGAAGGTCATCGGCCTGTGGTAGGGCCCGGGGGAGGGCCGCCGGCGCTGCGGGTGGCGCGTCCGCGCGGGGGCGCCGGACGGCCGGGCAGGGCGCCTGGGCGTCTGGCGTCTGGATGGCCGGGTGAACAGCAAGGACAGCCGCAGGGCTTCATGTCGGGTTCACAAACTGAGGGCTCCCCGGAGGGCTCCGTAGGTCAGCATGTGGCTGCGCATCGGCGACGCTTGATGGGGCGGCTTGTGGCTGGGAAGGGGGGTTTGTCGGATGGTCGTGTGGGGGCTTTGGGGCCATAGGCAGCACACCTATGACAGGGCGGGGCAGCATGCATCGCTGCCATGGTGCCACTGCTGCGCGCATCAAGGGCTTGCCGACTGGGGGCCCTGGCATCTGTGTGTCAACTGGGTGTCCCGCAAGGACCTGGGGGTGTGTTTTGAGCATTGGGGCTACAGTTACGGAACAGTGCATCATGTTCTGGCATTGAGGTTAAATGGTGGAATTAATTGTGACAATGACCACATGGGGCGCTGGAGCAGATTGTGATGCGTGACTTCATCATGCCTTTGGGAGAGGGAAGTGAGGCAGAGAAGACAAAACCATTCTTTTGCCGTGGGCGGTGCAAAGCAGGGCTGGTCTTGCGCTGCCCAGGCGTGTACATAATGAGGGCGCTTGTTTGGGGTCGTGAGCTGTGCGGCTCCCGTGACCCGCGCTCCTGCCTCTGTGCGAGTCCTGGGATCCTTGGAAGCGCACTGGTCAGGGGCAAAAACACACTTGCGTGCTGCAAACTGCTTGCTGCTGGTGCCCTAGCAGCATGCGAGATCATAGGGGACAGGCCTTGGGTGGGCCCTGGGGCCTGAGAGCTTGCACATGGCCACCGATTGCCGCAATGCCGACGTCCTCAGCGGTGCTGAGGGGCCTTGCGCAGGCTTACCGCTGTAACAGGCGTGCCCTGCACACCAGCAGGCAGGTCGTGAGCAGCGCAGCGCGCACGCCTGCCCGCACTGCCCGGTCCCGAACGCTGATGGCGGGCGCTGGAGTCATCGACCTGACAGCTGACAGCGACCCGGACAGCCCGGAGCCAGGCGCGGCCAAGCCGGCGCGGAGGGCGTTCCGCTCGCACCTGGATGCGGCGCAGCCTGCGCAGGCAGTCGGTGCGTAAACTGCTTGACTTCATTGCCTCGCTTGTGCCTTGCTCACAGTGCGCACCTCCTCGACACATCGCTCAGCCCCATTATTGTCATCTGTCACACTTGTTGTCCAGACTCGCAGGCACTGTCGTATACACCATGATGTGTAGTTTCACATGATTGAGCTCCAGTGCTGTGACACACTCTTGTGCACTCTTTAAGGTGGGAAGCGGCGGAGGTCAAGCGGTGAAGCCGCTGCGGGGGAGGCTCACGTCCTTGACGCGGAGCCCTGCACCCGTGTTGTGGCAGACGCCCGCGGAGCGGCAGCAGCGGCCGCTCACTCAGCGCCCGGGACTGATGCACAGCCTGGGGCACCGCGTCCAGACGCGGCCGCACTGCCGCAGCGTGACGCCAGCGCCCCACCAAGCGCCGACGAGGACGCCCGGCAACGCATCATGGCGCACGCGCAGCAGGCGCGAGCCTCGGCCTGCGCTGCTCCGCTGGAGGCATGCCTGGCAAGGCGAATTAACACACTTTCAGCACGCTGCATGAATAAGGGGCGGCCTCTGGCCGTCTAACCTGCTGTGTTCGGCGCCGCCCACCGTGTTCGCGCTCTGCTGCAGCCTGCAGAGGCAGTCCAGCGCCGCCTGATGGTCTGAGGCGCCCGCAAGCGCGCAGCCCTGTGCCGCCGGGCGCAGCTCGCGCCCAGCGTCAGAGTAGGGCGGCGAAAAGGGTCGTCAGGGCTTGTGTTCACGGATGTCGCGCCGGGCGCACGCGTGTGGCCCGCCCTGCCTTGCTCGGCGCTGGCGGGAAGGGAGCTGCGGCGTGTGCGCGTAGGCGGGGGCGGGCAACAGCCTGCTGGCGGCGCTGCACGCAGAGCGCCTGGCGCGGCATGGCAGGCCGCCTGACGCGGCCGGCGGCGCCGCGCCGGGGCCAGCCAGCGGCAGCGAGGCGCGCGCGGCTGGCGCGGCGCCGCCGGCCGTGTCCCTGCTGACCTGGAACCTGTGGTGCGTCACCCTCGCGGCCGGGCCCCGCCTCTGCCTCCTGGGGCCGGTGGACGTGTGCGCGCCCCGCGCGTGCACAGACGGCCGGCCTGTTCGGATGTCAGCTTATCCTGTCAGCCGACGCGCGTCCCGGCACTCTAGTAGGGTTCCTTTGGTAGGGTTTGGACCACGCCCGACGCCCCCGTTGCAACCTGGAGCGCAGGTTTGCGGAGGAGGTGGAGCTGGAGGTGCGCATGGCGGCGGTCGGGCGCGTGATCGACGACCTGGGCGCCGGCCCGGCCGGCTACCCCACCTTCGTCTGCTTCCAGGCGCGCCGCGCCAGGGCGCGAACGCGCGCAGCTCCGCTGCTGCCCTGAGCTCGGGTCGCGGCGGGGCGTGCTGTGGTCGTGCTCTCGCAGCAGGGGGTCGAGCTGGCAGCGCGCTCGAGTACAGGCTCCGGGCATGCGTGCCCAGCGCTCTGCTCAGCAGGCTCCGGCATGCGCGGCCGCGCCGCGTGCCGTGGGAGTCCCCGCATGCGCCGCCCCGCTGACAGGCCTGTCCTCATGCGCTGCCGCACCCACGCAGCTTCCCCTGCATGACACACACACAGGCAGCTGATGCAGGGTGTCTTACCAAAGTCCTGCACATGTAGGGCTAGGGTTTGTACACCATTTTGACACTATACGCCAGGGACGCAGGAGGTCACGGCCGCCATCTACGAGCTGCTGGCCGGCCAGGCCTGGTGGCGGCGCTACGAGGCCTCGCCCAACATGCCGAACCGGCCGTACTTCACCGCGCTGCTGCACGCGCGCGGCGCGCTGGCGGCGTCCGAGCGTGCGCGGCTGCGCGACTTTGGCAACTCCGTCATGGGTGCGGCGCGCGCCGCGCCTGCACCCTTGTATGCCTGCCGCGGCGCCCTGTGGCCGAGCGCGCTGGCAGCCCCGCACACGCTCCGCGTATGCATGCGCTCCGCGTATGCATGTGCCAGCATCAATGGCAATAGCTGCAGTTTGTGCAGCGCTTTGCATTTGCATGAGCCAGACCATAAGGGTCCAAGCACATGGCTGCTGGCTTGTGACCACGGCGCGCCTGGCAGCCCTGCCGGGGCATGGAGCGGCCCTGCAGCTGCATAGGACAGGGTTGATATTGTATGCAAGGGAGCGGACAGGGTGGGCAAACTGGCTGCCGCGGCGGCAGGCCGCGGCCTGCACGACGTGGCGGGCGCGCTGGGCGGGCGGCGGCTGCGCGTCGCGACCGCGCACCTGGAGAGCCCCTGCGGCTGGAACCAGCTGTACTCTGAGCCGCGCGTCGCGCAGTGCAAGCAGGCGCCCGCCCCCCCGCCGCCCCCGCCGCTGCTCGCTGGGCACTGCAGCTCGGCGCTGTAGGCGCTGGGCGCGTGCGCGCGCCGCCTGGAGCGGCGCGCGCCCCTGTGCGCGCTGGGGATGCGCTAACAGCCGCGGGCGGCCCCAGGCGCTGGCGATGCTGGACCAGGCGGGCGAGGCCAACTCGGTGTTCTGCGGCGACATGAACTGGGGCGCCAAGGAGGACGGCGAGCCCCCGCTGCCGCCCGGCTGGCGCGCTCCCCGCCGCTTCCCTTGCCCAGCATGAGCAGGAGTGCACAGCTCCGAGGCGGATGTGAAGCTGTCCTGCGGCGCATTGGCCCCACTCGCTGCAGAGGCTCAGGCCCGCCTGCCTTCGCGCACACCTGTGAGACGCGCGTGCGGTTGCCGTGCCGGCGCCCGCGCCCTGTCCGGCCGACCCTGTCCGGCACGCGCCGCTGCCATCCAGAGCGTGCAGCCCGTGCTTGCACATTGCCATCCATGCAGCACCCGGCATGGAGCCAGTCATGCAGCTCGTACCGCTGCTGCTGCCGGCGTGCCTCGCATGCCGCGCCTGGTCAGCTCCTGGGCGGGGCGCCGCATGGCGCAGGGCTGCTGGCTGACCGCGCCAGGCGCAGGGTGGACGTGTGGGAGCAGCTGCACCCGGGCGAGCCCGGGCTCACCTACGACCCCAAGGCCAACCCCATGCTAGGTAACCCCATGCATGCCACCCACTGATCCTTTTGGCGCGCCGGCTGGTGTTACCGATGCGGCACCCGCGGTCGCGCGCTTGCGCGCGTCCGCCGCACGCTGCATGCATGCGAGTGCCCGCACTGCCGGCAGGCTGCGCGGCACGCGGTGCAGGGCGCGAGGCGCCCCTGCCACCTCGCTGAGCCTCTGTCGGTCAGCCTGGTGGCGGGCAGCATGCCGCATCGCCTCCGCCACCCCCGCCGAGGCGCCCTGAACCCTGAGTTCAGGCGCCCCGCACCCCTGAACCCCCCCCCCCCACCGTGCGCAGGGCCGCACAACCGCATCCGCAAGCGCCTGGACCGCGTGTTTGCGAGGCTGGCCGACTGGCGGCCGGCGGCCATGCGGATCGTCGGCACGGCGCCCATCGCAGGCGCGACCTATGTCAAGCGCGGCGGCAAGGGCGGGCCGCTCACGCTGCCCGTGCTGCCCTCGGACCACTTTGGCCTCCACGTCGTGCTCGAGCCTGTCTAGGCCGGCGCGCCCGCCTGCGCGGCTCGCATGTGTGACTGAGGGGCCGCTGCTTGCACCAGCCTTGGTCCTGGTGTCACGCTCGCGCGCTCTCAGTCCCGAGCGTGCTTGAGCCTGGCACCACAGCTGCCCCAGCTGGTGCACCGCCTTCCCGCGCGCTCGGCTGGTTGCTGCAGAACAGCCAGGACAGCGCTTTGCTAGCGCGGGTATGCGCTGCACCTCAGACACGTTGGTTCGCCTGCTGTGTCTGTCCTGCCTTCTCCTGCTCACGAGCTTGTGTTGTGCTTGCTGTGAAGACTGGCCTGCAGTAGCTCGGCCATGGTGGCCTCACCATAGGAGCTGCAGTTTGACCACCACGGCAGCTTGCGCTGCGGTGCAGATGTGCCGGTACAGCATGTCATTGTATGCTGTCATGTGATGCATGTAACAGCCCCAACCGCCTGTGGCGTGCCTGCCTGTTGCGGAACCCTCGGATTGCCCATTGGCATGTTGCAAGGAGCATGTCCAGACAGACTACCCACATCCCCAAGGCAAACGCCAGCACCCCCATGAAATGGGCCATAAAGGCATGTCCATGCGCCGAGGTGCTCCTAAGCGCTGACTCAAAAGCAAGGCAGACTTCCCTCCTTTCAGTCTCCCTCGCCGCACATGCACACGCGGCAACCAGCTTGCATGGGCGGGCTGTATGAACGCCCGCCCTCCTCAAACGCACTCCCAACGGAGCACCCTCGAAGACGGCACCCTCGCAGACACCTTCTGGAAGACAAGCAAGATGTCATGTCCCAATTCACAGGGCTGCAGGATGGCAGGTGCGGCCGGGGCCATGCGCGCCACTAGCAGCACGCGCATGCGACCGCCCCCAGCACGCCAGCTCCGCACGGGCCGAGACAGGGCAAACAGTGCCCAGCCCGGGCCAGGCTCCCAGCCGCGCGGCCCGTCACCCGGTCACACCTGCCATCCCTGCCAGACAGGCTTGCAGGACCCGCGCGCAGCCGCTCTCGGGACTGCACCAGCAAAAAACACCATGCAGCAGGTGGGAGCATACAGCGGGTCAACCCCCGGCCATGGCGGCCTCCCGCACTTGTCAGGCACCGCGCGTTGCCTGGTTGCTGTATGTGCACAAGGCGGGAGCCCGCGGCGCTGCTCGCCGCACATCACACTAAATAGGGCCGCGCAAGGTGCTGGGGCGTACAAGCCCCTGTTTAAACAAAGACCGAGCTCCTGTGTGGAGAGGCTAGGATTTGTCAAATGAGCAGAGATGCGGAACAGGGGCGCTCACCCGGCCTGGGCCGACGACTGCGCTACCCCCCAGCCCAGGAGCCAGTCGCGCGGCTCAGCCCTCTCTGCCCGCGCCCCCTTCATTGACGGATCTCTCTCCCTCTCCACACCCTTCCTAGCAGCGCAAAACGCTAAGCGAGCAGCGTGATCGCTGATCGAGGCGTTTATAGCCCCGCCACTGCTTGGACAAAACGCTGTGCCCGCCTCTACCCCTGCACACTGCCAGGACCAGCCGGCGCCGCATGCTAGCGGTGCGGCTGGATCTCCAAGGCCGCGAACGGCGGGGCCGCGTCCACGCTCTCGCTCTTGAAGCTGCCTGGCCTATGGTAGTTCTCGGGCGGGCAGTCGGTCGGCGGCCGGCATGCCTTGCCAAAGGCGCCATCGCCCCCGGCAGCCGGCCGCGCGGCGGCGGCGGCGCGCGCCTGCAGCGTCGGCGGCCACGCAGGGGCCCCCTGCCTGTGGTCCACGCCGGCGCCCGACGCCGAGCCTTCGTCCATGCTCACAGCCTTGCGCTGCGCGTGCGACGGCGCATCCGCGCTGGGGAACGGCTGCGGCGTCGGCAGCCACCCAGGGTCCGACGCGGCGTAGGCGCCGCCGTCGCTCGGCGCCGACCCCCCGCCCCACATCGCAAAGGGCGCCGAGCCTGCGTACGCGCCTGCGGCGGGCGCCGAGCCGCCCGCAAATGAGGCAGAGTCCGACGCCATAAACGCGCGGCCTCCCGCGGCGCCGCTCGCTATGTGCGCCAGCGCAGGGTGCGCCAGCATGAGCGCCTGCCCGCCGGGAGGCGGCTTTGGCGGCAGCACGCCGGCCCCCCGGGCCCCGCCGCCCGCGCCGCTCACTGTGTGCATCTCCGCGCTGGAGTTGCGCCCCAGCGACGACGCGCTCGGGCGCGGGCAGTGGCGGCCCTGCAGGTCGCGCAGGCACGCCAGCACGTCGCGGAATGTCGGCCGCTCGGCCGGCTCGAACGCCCAGCAGCTCTCCATGAGCGCGCGGTACCCTGCCGGCATGTCCTCCGGCACGTCCGGCCGCAGCCGCTTCACCGACATGTACAGCACCTGCGCATGCGCCACGCAGCTCAGATGGCTTCGACGGGCGGCGGTCCCTCTCCGAGGCCTGCAAATACTCTCTGGGCCTCGCTGGCCAGTCGCCAGCGCCAGTGCGTGGCGGCCGGCAAAGTGCGCGCGGTATCTGGCTGGCCATGCTACCCGGCATGTTGACAGCTGGCAGGTACGCAGAGCGCTGGCCAGGCATGCCGGCAGGGCGGCGGCGAAACAGGAGCAGGCGCTGGCAGCACGCGCCTGGAAGTGCCCGAGCCCGGGGAACAGCGGCTTGCAGGTGTAGAGCTCCAGCATCATCATGCCGAAGCTGTACACGTCGCTCGCGCGGCTCACGCGCGACTCTGACAGCACCTCTGCACACGGGCGGTGCAGGCGTGCTTAGGGGGACTGGCGCTCGCTTGTTGCACGGCCATGCGAGCACTGGCCATGCCCGCAAGCTCGCTAGCAGCCAGCTTGCATCCCAGGCAAGGCGGTGTTGCCTCTGGCACTGATGAGTCTCACTCCTGAGGCGTGACCCATCTGGCACACGGGCTTGGCCACAAGCGCACTGCACATACAGGTGGTACTGAACCAGCGGGAATGCAGGCAAGTAGGGCACTATGTCTAGTACTCGGACGCTCCCTGTCCTTCAGGCAACTCTGGGCGACCACACAGTCAGGCGCGCCTGGCGCCATGTAGGCGACGGTGCCTGCGCAAGCCCCGCACGCCGCGGTCAGGTGCTGATGAGCCGTAAGTGACTTGCAGGCGCCCAGGCAGGGGCACAGGGCAGCTGGGCATGGCCGCGGGAGGCGCGGGCCAGGGGAGGCGCGCGCCGTGCGTGTTTGTGGAGACGTGCGTGTCCAGATTCTGCAGGAGCCTGCTCATGCCGAAGTCCGCGATCTGCCCCGCGCCATGCGCTGGTCAGCAGCAGCGCCTGCCCCCTAGGGTCGAGCACAGAGTGTTCCTCCAGTGCACCCACGCTCGGCTTGACAATGAAAAACATGCATGTGCGGTGCTGCGAGTGGAGGCCGACATCCTGGACGCAAGCCACACATAACAAGGCAAGTGCAGGTGAGAGCGCCGGACCTTGCAGATGAAGCCGCGCGGGTCTGCGCGAGTCGCAATCCGCGAGGCCATCAGCACGTTGCCTCCCTTCAGGTCGCTGCGTATGCGCGGGTGAGGCCCTGTCAGCATGCATGGCGGTCCGCCCGACACACCCGCATCCTGGAAGCTGCATGTATGCTGTGAGCCAAACCCATGACAATTCCGCATGTTTCCTGTTTCGCACTGCGATCCAGCAGCACATGCAGCAGCAGGGCCGCCTGGTGCCGCATGACTCCAGCATGCCATCCGGGTTGGCGTGCGTGCTGGGAGCGCACCCATGCACGATGCCCAGCTCATGGATGTGCTCCATGCCGGCCGCGATGTCCTGGAGGCAGAGCAGCACGCAGCGCTGCACCCCCGCCTCCAGGAGTTAGCAGGCCCGTCGCAGCTGCAGTGCGCGCAGATGATTGTAGGCTGTTGTGTGTGGCCGGCCGTATTCGAAATTGGTGTACGCAGCCACAGCACGGATGCTCTCTGACACACACTGAAGATGTCATCCGGTTGTGAGCAGGAGTCAAATCAGAACTGTACACAGAAATCAGCCTGCCCGGCGTGCCTTGCGTGCAGGGTGGCTGGCGGCCAGGCTGTGCGTGTGATCTCGATGGGGCCCAGCTCAGCATTGGGGCAGGCAGCGTGTGCGCACCAGGTTGTGCTGCAGCCGCTGCTCCTGGACGGCCGTCTCCAGGCTGAACAGGTCGCAGAACTCTGCCGCGCACGACGCCGGGCCGCGCGCGTCAGCCGCCCGCCGGCGCAAGGCGCCGCAAGGTGCGCAAGGCGGAGCGGCATGCGCCGCAAGCCTCGCAGCTGCGCGCCATGCAGGCGCCGGCGCAGCCACCTGGGGCACCGTGGGAGGCGCTGGGCCGCACCCATCACCATCCAGGTCTCGAACAGGTCCGAGTCGTGCGACGCGCTGGCCTGCGAGGGCGACATGGACAGCGTGCTGGGGTGCTCGGACCGCTCGTGCCGGTCGCGCGGCCCGCCCGTGAGCGCCTCGCGCACCACCATTGTGTTGTACAGGTGCACCTGCGGCCGCGCGCGGCGCGTGAGGCGCGGCGAAGTGCATTCGCAGGCGCCCACCGCCCCTCGCTTACCGGTTGCAAGCTGGCGCGTTCGGCGCCGGCGTTGACCTCGGCCCATGCACGGGACGCCCTGACCAGGGCCCCGCAGCGCGGGTGGTGGGGATCCCGGATAGAATGCATGCGCACCACGTTCGGGTGGCTGATGTTGGAGCTCAGCACGGCCTCCTGCATTGCCGTCTCGATTTTGGCGATCTTGTAGCTCGGCACCACCTTGATGGCGACCGGCACGCCGTTCCACAGGCCTGCGTGCAGGCGCGCGCGGCTGAACACCCTGCCGGTGGCGGCTGAACACCCTCGCGACGGTAATTGCGGCCCGCATGCATGCAAGCAGGCGAGCCCAGGAGACGGCAGGCGCAGCACACACCCGATCAGCGCCCCCCTATCTGCTGACAGCCACAGGCGTTCATCAAACAGGCACTGAAACAGAGGCCCACAGTGTCCTTCTACAGCAGGCTAGTGATGACAGAAATACTACCTCCAGCCAGCAAGGAGCGGACCTTGGTACACGGCGCCGAACGACCCGCGGCCGATCAGGTGGCCGAGCTCCAGGCCCTGCCCCTGCTCCCGGCCCGCTTTCCGCCGCCACAGCAGGTCCTGGGTCTCGGCGGTGCCCATGCTGCCGCGCTCGTCCGGCGGCGCCCCGCTGCCGGAGACGCGCGAGCCGGGCCCGCTCGCCAGCGAGTCCGGGCTCTTGTGGCAGGCGCCGCCGCTGCCGGGCCCCGACGCGCCGGGAGCCGCGCCCGGCTGCGCGCGCGCAGGGGTGCGCAGGTTCGGTGCGCCGCGGGGCGCTGCCCGCCGCCGGCGGGGCGCGCACGGACCACGCGCGGTGCTGGTGCGACGCCGCTCTGCAACTCTGAACATGCACGCGGCGGCCTGCCTGACAGGCCGCTCCAGCTCTACCGGCTCAAGTTGCAGGTGTGAGGCGCTGTGCTCCTCTGCATGCACAAGAAAGCAGGGCATTTGTGTTTCCAGGCATGACATCAGATTCCGCTTTGCCGCCCGCGCATGCCCAGGGCTGCGGCGCACCGCGGGCTTGTGAAGCCCTGGCTTGGCGTCCGAAGCCCTCCGCCTGCGCAGGCACCTCTGCCACACCCAGAACCCCACCCAGGACAGGATGAAGAGGCCGATGACGCCGCTCAGGATGCCAGCAGTGAGCGCCACAGTGGAGGATACCCGACCGCCTGCATCGAGGCAAGCGCAGCCTCCTTGATACCACCCGCCTCAGACTCTGTGACTGCCTCCCATGCCTCCAGCTCATGTTTGCTCAGCGCCCAGCTGTGAGACGCAGGCACGCACAGCAAGCAGTGATGCGACAGCCTCAACACGTACAGGTCTCCCTGGTACTGCATGTGCATCAGGCGGGCGGGCCCTGGGTGCGTCCGCGGGGCCGGCAGCGCAAGCGCCAGCTGCCGATCAGGGCTGTTGGGAGCGTGTCCGCATGCTCACTTGCTGCCACCAGCGGCGCGTCCAGCGCGCCCTGCCAGCCAGGATCTCCAGTGCCTGCAGGATGCGCGGGCGCACCCGGGGGCGAGGCGCGGAAGGCGCTGCCGACGTCCAGGGGCACCAGCGGCACGCTCTGCCAGCCCGAGCCGATGCTCGCCAGCGCCGCCACCTGGTCCGCGAGGCTCACGCCGTGCATCAGCGTGAACATGCCGACGTCGCTGGACGCGAGCTGCAGGCCGACGAGCTGCGCGACCACATCGTCGAACGCGTTCGTGGCCGTGATGACCCGCGTCAGCTCCTGCGCGGGCGGCCCGCGCGCGCGGGCTCAGCGCGCGCAGCCGCCAGCCGCGGCCGGGCAGCGCGCGGACTGGCGCAGCATGAGCCGCATAGGCCGGCCGGCTGCGACGGCTCCCAGATGTGCGCGGCGTGCTGCATGCAAGGCGAGCGCCCGCCAAAGCGGCCCGCTTGCAGCACAGGCGCGCTCGCTCGCGCCCCCGCGACATCCCCTGCAACGTCTGTTATGCAGGGTGCGCACGCTCTGCGCCGAAGTCGCATTGGGGTCCTGCGACATGACGATGGTCATGTTGACAAAGTCCACGCCGCCGACCGCCGGCGCCGGCATTTCCAGCACCTGTCGGCCGCGCGCGATCACCGTGTCCGCCTGATGTCGCATGGGCAGGTGATGGGGGCGCCCACATGCAAGTCCGGTAGGGGAGTCACGCAAGGGAGCCAACATGAGAGGCCGCCAAGGTAGAGTGATGCAAACGCAGCTTGTGGTGGGAGCGCAGGCGCTCCTGCACGCAGCCTGCCAAGCTTGGGCGACAGCCCGAGGGCTCGCCTAGATGCGCACCCGGGTCACGCGCATGATGTGCAAGCCTGTGTTGTCGCCGATGAGGCTGGATATCGCCTGCGCATGAACACTGCATGCAAACGGGTTTCCCTGGTCTGTCACACGTGTGCTGCCAGGCGCTTCCTTCCGGCACGCTCCATACACGCTGCTCCTGCACAGCTGCAGCTGACTGCAGCTGTGCATGTGTATGCGCACCTGCATCACGAGCGTCTGCAAGCGGACGCCGGCGGGAACAAGCCCCCTCGCGCTTATCTGCAACACGATCAATCCGCGATCAGTCGCCGTGCAGTGGAGGCCCACCGGCGCGTCATGGAAGAGATCTGAGCCCTGCAGACATGCATGACGTACAGCGCATGCACGCAGTCCCTGCAGAAGGACACGGTGTAACAGTACGCGTGCCGCATCATCGGCGAGGCTGCAGGGCACGGCGACGACACACGGCGCACCTGCACGACCGCAGAGGAGACCAATCCGGAGATGAGGGTGAGCTTTGCCAGGATCCTCGCGGCAGCAGGGTTCACTGAACCCTGCATGGCAAGGACAGACACCTGCGCGCAAGCACCCATGCCTCCCCTCTCCGTACCGACTCTGTGTGTGGGGGGTATGCACAGCACCCAGGGTTTTGGTCCTGGGGGAGGTGTGGTACAGGACGCACCGACAGGCCCGAGACGGCCAGGCTGCCTTGCAGCGTGTCCAGCATCTCCTCCGAGCCAAACCCAGAGGTCTGCCAGACGGAGTTGGCGCCCAGATAGAAAGCGGAATCGACGTCAATGGAGCTTAGGCTTGCTGGCAGGCTCACAGGCTGCTGCACGGGTGCTGGCGCTGGCGCTGGCGCCAGCGCAGGTGCCAGCGCTTGTTGCACCGCGGGTGCTCCGGCCTGCTGGGACGCGTTCGGGTACAGCCCTACCGGCAGGCACGGTGTTGCTCGTCAGCGAGATGCAGGCACTGGCTGCTGCACACGTTGAGGTGCCAGGCAATGCCAGAGGCACGCGCTGCTGCAGTCAAAATCGGCCTAAAAATGTGTGACAGGAGTGCAGCCCGGCAGGCCGCACCCGTCTGGGTGTCTACCGGTGCAGACACGCTGCTATGCGCCGATGATATTAACACTTTTATATTGTTTTTGACCAGCACGCTGTTGAACGTCTCCTCAACGAGCGCGAGCATCGCAGGCGTCGGTGTTTGCTGCGTGGGGCCAGTGGCACGGGTTAAGAGTGCGCTTGCTGGGGTGCACAGCCAACACAACAGGGGCAGGGCTGGCGAGGCGTACTGCGGCCGTCCCAACCAGCCTGTACGTGGTGTTCCTGCTCACAGAGCACACACAGAGTTCTGGGACCTCTTGCTTGGCACTCCAGGGCGCAGCAACTGCGCTCACTGAGTGTACGCAGGCCTGCTTTCTCAGGCTGCTGCGGGGTTCAGGCCAGGGGCGCGCCACATGTTGTAGTACGCTGTAACGGGGTTGAAGTAATCGCTGGCAGGCTGCAGCGCGGTCGCGAAGCGCACATACCGCGGAATCTCTGCCGCCTGGGACACATTGACTGCCAGCTTTGCAGCCGCTGGGTTGCTATGTATAACCCACAGCAGGCTCGCAGCAAGCAGGAGCCTGCGGCATCTGTAGAATGGCTGGCCGCTGCGGACGCGCATACTGCAGGGGGCGGTCACGCATCCCAGGCACGGGGAGTGCTGGCACCCCCAAGTGACTTATGACTCAACAGTCTGTGCGAGACTTTATGCTGTGCGTGCCCCCGCACCCAGGTTCATGCACCAAGCAACCCCATCACCGCTGAGGCGTGCGCATAACGTGATGGCCTTGCAGACTGGCGAACATGAGCCTACAGCTTGGTGTATCCAGCCGGGATACATTTTCCGGCCGTTGGCGTGGGCAACTGATCCCCGGCCCGCTTTTCACGAATGAATTCATAGTGGAGGTAGGGTCGAGTGCTAGAGCGTGATAGGGGGTCCTTTAATCAGTTTGACAGAAAATATACATAGACATTCCAATTCCGCCATGACACGCCCATGCGCTAATCCTTGCGTGCTCAAGCACCCAACAGGAGGCTGCCACTTAGCAAGACATGCACTCACGCGAGCAGGCTCAAGGGTCACTAGGCAGGTCACGCAGGAAAGTCCACTGCCGCAAGCTTGGCCGCGACTGCTGCAGCCCACAGGCGCTCGCGCTCGGACAGCGCGCGGGGGCGCGTTGAGGCCAGCACTAGCACGCCGCCTGCATGGGCCACACCCCCTTCCCCATCGGCCACCGCCCTGGTCCCAGACCCGGGGCCGGCCTCTGCCCCGACACTGTTCCCGGTGTCCTTGAGCGGCAGCGGCGCCTGCTCGCTGGCCGCAGCTCCTGCCTCTGGCGGCAGCCGCCGCAGCGCCTGCAGCAGCACGCAGCGCGTGCCGGGCGGGAGAAAACCTGAGTCAGACCCTAGCCCTGCAGCCGCCAGCGCGCCGGCGTCCGCGAGGTACTCCGCCGCAGCCTCGCCATCAAGCATGCGCCGCAGCGGGCGCGACCGTCCAGTCGCCGCATAGGCAGCCTGGCCGCGACAAGCCCACAAGCGTCAGGTGAAGGGCCGGTGTTAGCATCTGTTCGGCGCTCGCTGAGGGTGCCTGCATGTGCTCTGATAGGGATGGCAGCAATATGCTGCTTGGGAGCCTGAAGCAGGACGAAGCACTATTTAATTTTTGCACTCCTTTCTATACGTAGCAGGCAGCCTTGGCACCAAGCGGTGCTGCGATGGGCCCGTTCTGCCACCAGGCCCAAGAGCGGGACGCCACCTGGCCCAGCGCTGCAAGCGCGGCAGGTCCGTCTGCGGCGCCGGCTGCGGCCGCGCCGGCGCCGCCGCGCGCGAGCCAGGCGCGGCCGCCGCGCAGTAGCAGCAGCGCGCCGGCGTTTGTGTTGCGCAGCAGCGCGTATGAGGCCCACGCCAGCTCCTGCTCCCGCCGCAGCCGACTCTTCAACCAATAGGGCAGTCATACGTGCACCTGCTCCTCACACTATGCGCGCCGAGCGTGACGACCTTGGTGGCATGTTTGAAACTTTGGAGAGGCTGCGCCTTGCCAGCGCAGTGGCGCACGTAGGCAAAGAAATGCTCAGGAGGCGACCATGGGTTTGGAGGTGCAGCGCCTCAGTCTTGTGCAGCAAAGCATTTCCAGTGGGTCCAATCTTGCACCTGCTTGGCAGCCAGAGTCAGCTCGGGCGCAGTGGCGAAGAGCTGCGCGGCTGGCGCATCCACAGCGGCGGTGCTGCGCCCGGGCGCGCCCCCGCGCAGGCGCGCCTCCAGCGCGGGCGTCGCGCATGCCACCGCGGCCAGCAGCGCGCCCAGCGCCTCCGCGCGCGCCTGCGCCCCGGCAAGGCCTGCCCTGAGCGCGGCTCGACGGACGCAGCTTGCAAGGGGTGGGCCTGCGACAAGGACTCCGGCAACCAGGGGCAGGAGTTGCAGGGCAGGAGTCGCCCGCAGGAGTCGCCTGTGCACCTTCGCAGCTAGCAGGACGCCTGCGTGCGGCACTCTTCCGCGCACCTGTGCTGCGGAGGGCGCGCCAGCGCCGAGCACGTGGTTGGCAACCAGCGCAGCGGCGCCGAGCGCGCCCACGGCGCGCGGGATGAGGGCGTCATCAAAGCCCGGGATGCCCAGTGTGAAGCGGAACACCGCTACGTCTGCATCCTCGCCGCCAAAGCCTGCGCAACAGCTACATATCAAGCTTTCAGAGCAAACGCGAGAGCCTGTGCAGACAGCCAAGTGCAGTGCTGCGGAACAGAAAGAGTCATCTTCAGTCAGTGTCAGACTGTGCTCCGGAGCACCTCGCCAAGCGCAGAGTGGCTGGCATCTGTTGTCAACGCGGCGTTGGCGCCTGTGCATGCCTCCGCTTGCTGCCTGGCGCGCATGCGAGCCTGGTGCAGCTGCAGAACACAAGCAGTGTGCAACTGGACACGAGCTCGACCTCTGCAGTCACACCATATGCAGCTTGTGCTCTTTTTGTCGCCACCTATGTGATGGCTGCCCCCTGCGCGACTGCTGCACGGACTGCACGGCATCGGACGGTGAAGTGCGCAGTGAAGCTTGCATGGCGAAACGTGGCTGTGCGTTTGGCATTGTAGACTGTGTCCCTCTTTGTACTGTAGGAGCCTGAGCTAGACAGCACGATGAGTGAAAGAGCAATTGCTTGCAAGCTTGCTTGAGGCAGGCCTGCTGCTCACTGTTACGGTCGCGCACGGGCGCGGGCGCAGCCTGTAGAAGGCTGTGAAACCATATTACACAACACAGCACGCCAGGCAGCAGGCGCGCCCTGCGCAGTTCACGAGTGCAGCAAACGCAACACGACTGTAACCAAGCAGCTCGCCTGCTACAAGTTTCTCCTGCTCAGCTCTGCAATGACTGGCTCAAATACGCGGTCCACACCCTGGTTCCAGCGCCGCGCCAGCCGTCCCCGCACGTCGGGGCCGAAGAAGGGCTCCGGCTTCTACGCCGCGCGCCACGCGCACACTCAGCCTGAGGCGTCGCGAAGCGTGAACCAGGGCCGCAGAGCAACTGAGAAGCGGTATAGGCGAACCCATGCGCCCTCCTCGGGCGGCGGCGCGATGCCCCACGCGTCGGCGACCTCCGCCGCTGAGCTCATGACGCCCCTCTGCGAGGCCGCACCGCACCTCTGTTACTCGACTATGGGCCCTGCGGAGCAGCTCTACTACAGCTCAGGCAGCTACAGTATTGTCATACCCGGGTGGATACATACGCCGCGCCGGCGGTGCCTGCACCAAGCAGGAAAGCCCACAGCTTGTTCTGCAAAAGCGTTGCTGCGGCCATGCTCGAGGGCAAGCACCGCGCAGGCCCCAGGGGAGCGCAGGGCAACTGTACAAGCTCCAGTCCCCAGGACTTCCGCGCTCCTGTACTGGTGGCTTGGCGCGACCTGAGCTTTAACCCCGCCAGGCTCACCCCACATGTCCAGCCATCCGGTCATGCCTGCTGCTGGGGCTGCTGGCCCTGCAGTGCGCGCTACCCGCCGGTGTGGGAGAGCGCCAAGCGCACGCAGCTCGGTGGTTGCCCCGCAGACCTGCGGCGGGGCACACCACTCCATGCATGCCTGCCATCTCAGGGGACCCCGAGCCTGACGCCCGACGGCGCCAGAGATGCAACAGCTGCCAATGCTGTCCCCACAAGCGCTGGCCCTGGACCTGGCTTCCAGCGTTGACAGCTCCCTGAACAGTGCCTCAGCGGCATGTGCCGCGCGGACGTTGCTGCCGACAGGGGTGGCGCTGCGGTGCGGCCCGTCCCTGGCCGCCGCTGCTGACTCGCTGCACCCGGGCCCCACTGACCTAAGTGGCTGATAGCAGAGCTCGGCCGTGCAGGCAGTTACCCGTGCTGAGGCAAAAGTAGATCGTGTTGCACCTCTGCGGCCTTGCTGTCAGTCAATTCAACTATTGCGCATTTATGCATGTCCAGTAGCTAGGCCGCAGAGCCAACACGGCGCTCGGGAGGTCTGTGGGGCGCGTTGACGGGTGGCTCAGCTTTGCAGCAGCGCTCGCCCACGGAGGTTGCCCCCTGCTACACAGCAGAGGCACACGGCGCCAACCGCGCTGCACCTGTGCGTGCAGGGCGGCGCTGAGGGTGACTGACGGCCTGGTCGTGACATCTGAGTGTCTGCTCAGCGCGGGGCCGCTCGCGGTCAAGCTGCACCCGGTCGCAGACGTCGCCGAAGGCCGCGTCATGGCCGGCACGGCTGCCCCCGGCTGGCTGCCTGCAGACCTCCTGCCGCTCGGCGCACGCCGGAGGTTCATGCCCCCAGACGGTCTGGCCGCAGCGGAAGGGGCGCTGTGCGTGCCGCTGCCTGGCGCGGCCGCGCCACCACCGGGCGCGCTGCTGCTGCGCGTGGGCGGCGCCGCCTCCGCGCCTGGCTCCGTTGAAGGGTGAGCGTCCCGCCTGTATGGTGCTTGAATCATGGATCTTGCTGGAGCGGCCCCAGTGCGGTGCGGCGGCGCGGTTGCATTTCTACCGTGCCAAGCTCCGCCTAATGTCACAGAGGCTGGCTGCCTAACCAGGCCTGCGAGGTGTGTGGCGGGCCCGCTTGCTCAGAGAGGCGCAGGGGCGCTCTGCTGCTCGTTACTGTGCGCCGGCATGCAAAGTACCCAGGAGTCGTGGCAGAATGTAAGCAGCGGCGTCCAGACTCGAACGTCACACCCCGGCCAGACCCCAGTTGCCAGACCATATGCTGGCAGGACGTGCGTGTGCCATAGGCTGAGCACCAGCGGGCGCGGCCAGGGCGGCGACGCTGGCAGCGCTGCAGGCGCTGGCGGCCGAGCTGGCGCCCGCGCTGGCGCGCACGCGCCTCGTGCGCGACATGGCCACGCTCCTGCTGCCGCTGTACGCCCGGCCCGGCAGCTGGGCGCGCGGCGCCGAGGCCTCAGACCCTGCGCGCGCGCGCGCGCGCGCGGCGCTGCAGGCTGGGACATCGCCGGGCGCGGCTGCACGCAGCCGCGAGCTTACGACGGCGGGCGTGGGCGGTCCAGGGGCAATACCAGGTCACAGGACCGCAATGCTGAGGGTGAGGGGCGGGGCTGGCGGCACCGCGAGCTGGACCGAGGCCGCGGGCGACGCGCCGGCCGCACTCGCGAGCCTGGCCGCAGCCGACACGGCGCCCACCGCGGGCGACAGCACCACTGCGGGCGGCGCAGTGAGCGCCGCAGCGCCGCCGGCCCGCGGATGCGGCAAGGCGCGCCAGCCGCGACCTGCGCACTGCTTCATTGTATGGGGCGCTTGCTCTTGCTGTGGACTGGGTGTGCAGCGCCTGTGCTTGGTGCGCCGGACCCTACTGCGGCGCTGCAAGGGCTGGCAGCTGCGGCGCGCTGTGCAGTGCGCATTCAAGTGAGTGCTGCGAGAAGTTGCCCTAAGTAGCGACACACCGTGCAGGCTCCCGCTGTGGCTGACCGCGCCTGCGGTGGTGCCTGCGCCGCAGCCTGGCGCTGGCGGCTGCGGCGCGCGCGTCAAGCCCGGCGGCGCGTTGGGGCCGCAGGCGGACACGCAGCGCATGCACGCGCTCTGGCTGACCTTCCGCGGCAGTGCGCTGGAGGCAGACTTTGCTGCGTGGCACTCTGCGAGCAATTGCTGGGCGCGCGCCTGGCAGCCACCGGACCTGCCTCCCGCCGTGGCGTGGCAGAGCCTGCAAATAGGGGCCCTTTCGCCTGCTCTGACGGCTGCGTCAGCTGTTGGCGCCGGCCGTCTGCGCTGATCAAACTCTCTGAGCTGGCTCCAAGCTGCAAACTGGGCGCATGTTCAGGCCCGTGGAAGTCCTGGTTCAGGATACGCTAGGGATTAGGTGAAGCCCCTCACCTTACCCTAAAATGTTCGCGCGCGCGGGGCAGATGGACCGGCTCGGCTCGAGCGTGGCGTGCGCGGTGGCGGCGGCCCAGGCGCTCCGTGCTGGCGGCGGCACGGTGCACGCGGGCATCAGCGCGGCGGCCGTCTGCGCCGCGCTGGTTATGCTGGGCGTGTCCGCGCTGCCGCCCGCATCCAGGTGCGCGCCCTGTCGGCTGGGCGCACGCGCTCCCGCTCCAAGCTCTGGCGTCCTGCCTGGGGACCGCACAGGCAGGGTGGGGCTCGCCCGGGCGGCGCGCGGTGAGCGGGGCCCCGCATGCAGCCTCGGACCCGCCGACGGTGGGCGGGCATGCGCATGGCGTGCCCTGCTGGGCCAGGGCTGTCCGACGGCGGCCGGGCGGCACCAGGACGCTCTGGCGGAGACGTGGAGCCCGCTGTGCAGCCACCCGTCATCTCAGCCTTGGGTGGAGGCAGCGCGCCGGGTCATGGGCGCATCGGCACCGCCGAGGCCCCCGCCCAGACGCGCGAGCGCCCACTCTCCCACCTGGCGTTGGAGGCTGGAAGCCAACAGATGGGCGCAGTAGAGTTGCTGGCTCCAGGGCGCCAGCGGCCTTCGTGTTGCGCAGGTTGGTGCGCTGGCGCGAGGCCGCTGCGACCGCAGCGACGCTGGCGTGGTGTGCGGCCGGGCTCGCGGCGGCGCGGCGGCTGCCGCCCGGCGCGCTCGCGGCCGCGCGCGCGCCCAGCGCCATAATGTGGCTGCAGCGCGGCGCGCTCGTGGACGTGCTGGTCATTTCCGCCGTGGCGTGCCAGGCGCGCCTGACCTTACATTAGAATACAGGGTGTAATGGGGTAGCGCATATTTGTCGGCCTTCCTTCCGGGCAGAGATGACCTGTGAGTTGAAGAGCATCCCCGTCTGCTCTCTTCAAACGCTGTGGCGCCGCCTGCGCACCTCACACACCAAACCTGATCTCTAACCCTAGCCCTATGCCATGCACAGGTGCGCTTCTCAGTGCTGGCGCCTGCCGCGGCCGCACGGTGGGCACTGGCGGCCGCGGCAGCACTTTCTGTCTGCCGTGCATCCGCGCCAGAGCTGGCCGTGGCGGCCTGCAACGCCGCGGCGCTGGGCATGCAGGCGGCGGCCGTTGCTGCCACGCTCGTGCTCGGGTGGGCGCTCGAGCGGCGCTCGCGGCGCGCCTGGCTCGCGCGCCGCCTATAATGCTGATGCAGCGCAGCTCCCGGTGTGCAGCTGCTGTGTTGGGCGCAGCGCTGGTGTACGCGGCCCGCGCGCCCCAGTGCACGGCAGGCCCCAGCGCTGCTACGAGACCCGGCAGCTGGGCGGCCTCCGGGCGCTGGCCTGCTCAGGGTACATGCTAGCTGCAGCACGCGTTATGCAGCCTTGGCAAACCAAGACCCAGCGATGCTGGGGGTGGTGCTGTGATACGACTCCAGACTGTGTTCCTTTGCCTGGGTCGTGTCAAGTGCACTGCAACCAGGCGACATGCAAGTATATATGCCTG
>JAABUY010002309.1_pt1 | contig 22980 bp, 22 predicted proteins | sample 5560271 | NCBI WGS metagenome assembly JAABUY01 (sample SAMN10711886, study PRJNA513374) | rock metagenome | isolation source: Antarctica rocks | place: Antarctica: Victoria Land, University Valley | reverse complement strand
GCGGTGTTGACGGCTTTGTAGGCGGCGATCCCCGGCAGGCCGAGCAGCGCGCACCAGAGCGCCGGGGCGACGACGCCATCGGAGAAGTTCTCGGCCAGGCTCTCGATGGCGGCGCGCAGCACGGCGGCCTCGTCCAACGTCTCGGGATTGCGCCCGACGATATGGGCGACGGCGGCGCGGCCGGCGGGCAGGCCGCCTTGACGCAGGGCTTTTCCCACTGCGGCGACAAAGCTCCACAAGCTCCGCTGCGCCAGGAGCGTGCTGGCGGCAGCGGCGGCCAGCAGCAGCGACAACGTTGGGGGCAAAGCGGCGAAGAGCGCAGCCTGCATAGCCGCAGCGGTCCCCATGCTGACGGCAAGCAGCAAGAATACGGCAGCCACGCCCCTGCGTCGGCGTGCGGCATTGTCCAACGTGTCCCGGTTCCAGGCCCGGTCAAGCCGGCTGATGAGCGCGCCCACCCAAATCACGGGATGCCCAATGGCACGGACCCACGCTTCGGGGTATCCCGTGGCCGCCTCCAAAACCAGGGCGCAGGCGATCAGGCCCAGGTTAGATGGGGAGGGCACCGGGCAGGAGCTAGCATGGCGGACGGGGATTTGGCGATTGCGCATGGCGGCGGGCTGATCGCCGCGCGGGCGCGCTTCCCAGGTGCGCCGGAGCCATGGATCGACCTTTCGACCGGGATCAACGCCGTGCCCTATCCGGTCCCGCCTTTGTCGCCTGCGGCATACCACCGCTTGCCGGAGCCTGAGCAGGTGCGGCGGCTGGAGATGGCCGCCGCCCGCGCGTATGGCGCCGCCGATCCCGCCATGGTCGCCGCAGCGCCCGGCACGCAAATCCTGATCAGCCTGCTGCCACGCTTGCTGCCGTGCGCCAGCGTCGCCATTGTCGGCCCGACCTACGCCGAACACGTGGCGTCGTGGGCGGCGTGCGGCAGCGCGGTTCGGATCGTCGACGACATCCAAGCCATCGGCGCGGAACGCGGCGTGGTGCTATGCAACCCCAACAACCCCGATGGACGGCGCTTTCGGGACGCCGACTTGGTGCAACTGGCCGGGCGGCTCGACCTTCTGGTGGTGGACGAGGCGTTTGCCGACCTGGAGGAGCCTGGCCTCAGCCTTGCGCCCATGCTGCCGGGCAACGCGGTCGTGCTGCGGTCGTTTGGCAAAACCTACGGCTTGGCGGGGCTGCGCCTTGGGTTTGCGGTCGCGGCGCCAGCGTTGGCCCGGATGATCCGCGCGGCGCTGGGGCCATGGGCAGTGAGCGGGGCCGCGGTCGAGATCGGCACGGCGGCGCTCGCGAACACCGCTTGGCTTGCCGGTGCGCGCCGGCGCCTGACGCATGACGTGCCGCGGCTCGATGCCATGCTGGCAAAAGCGGCAATGCGGGTGGTCGGCGGAACAAAGCTGTACCGCCTGGCGCACACGCCCGACGCGATGGCGACGTTCAACCGGCTCGGGCGTGCCGGCATCTTAGCGCGCCGGTTCGAGGCGGAGCCGGCCTGGCTGCGGCTCGGCATCCCCGGCGGCGAATGGGACCGCATCGAAGCCGCGCTGACCCGGCCGGCCCCTTGACTGGGACCAGCCGGCGCTGGGCCTCAGCGCTCGGACATGCTCGTGATGATGCGGTCGACCATGCCGTAGGCGATCGCCTCCTCGGCGCTCATCCAGTAGTTGCGGTCGGTGTCGCGCACCACCCGCTCCATGCTCTGCCCGGTCTCATGCGCGATGATGCGGTTGATCCGCTCGCGCATCTTGATGATCTCCCGCGCCTCGATGTCGATGTCGGTCGCCGGGCCGCGCACGCCGCCCATCGGCTGGTGCAGCAGGAAGCGCGTGTTGGGCAGGCACAGCCGCCGCTCCTTCGCGCCGGCCAGGAAGATCAACGCCCCGGCGCTGGCAACCCAGCCGGTGCCGATCACCCGCACCGGGGCCACGGTGTCGACAAAGCGGATCATGTCGTGGATGGTGTCGCCGCTCTCGACGTGGCCGCCGGGCGAGTTCACGTAGACGTCGATCGGCTTCGACGAGTCGCTCGCCAACGCCAGCAGCCGCCCGGTCACGTCGCGGGCCACCTTGTCGTTGATGGCGCCGAACACGAGCACCTTGCGCGTGTTGAACAGCCGGGTCTCAAGCTCGTTGATCGGCGACGACAGCGTCTTGTTGTCGTCGGGTTCCCGCTGGTCGGGGCCCTGCGGCTCCGGGACTTCGGGGTCTTCGTCGTCGGCGCGGGGCGCGGTGCGGTTGGAATATGCCAAGGTGAGCTCCTAGGGTGGATGGGGCTTATATAGGTTGCGGAGCCGCTGCGGCCAACGCAAGCTAGCCAAACGCCCGGACCCGGATCGTGCCGTCGATCGCGCACAGCCCCGCCATCACCGCCTCATGGACATCCGGCCGGCGGTCCACGTCGACCATGACGTAGCCCAGCCCGCCGTCGGTTTGCAGCAACTGCGACGACACGTTCAGCTCGCGCCGGCTGAACAGGGCGTTGATCTGGCCGAGCACGCCGGGCACGTTGCGGTGGACATGCAGGTAGCGCGCCTGGCCCGGCACCCGCGGCTGCTCGACGTGCGGGAAGTTCACCGCGCCGCCGGTCGAGCCGGAGTCGAGGAAATCCAGCAGCTTGAGCGCGACCTCCTCGCCGATGCGCTCCTGCGCCTCCTCGGTCGAGCCGCCGATGTGCGGGGTCAGGATCACGTTGGGCAGGCCCTGCAACGGGGAGGCGAACGCCTCGCCGGCCGACTTCGGCTCGGTCGGGAACACGTCCACCGCGGCGCCGGCCAAATGCCCGGATTGCAGCGCCGCCGCCAGCGCGTCGATGTCCACCACCCGGCCGCGGGAGTTGTTGATGAGGTAGGCGCCGCGGCGCATCGTGGCGATCTCGTCCGCGCCGATCATGCCGCGGGTTGCCGGGGTGTCGGGCACGTGCAGGCTCACGACGTCGCTGCCGTGCAGCAGGGCCTGCAAGGTGGCGACCGACTCGGTGTTGCCGTGGCGCAGCTTGTTGGTGCGGTCGAAGTAGATCACCCGCATGCCCATCGCCTCCGCAAGGGTCGAGAGCTGGCTGCCGATGTTGCCGTAGCCGACGATGCCGAGCACCTTGCCGCGCACCTCGAAGCTGCCGGTGGCCGACTTGTCCCAGCCGCCGCGGTGCGCCTCGGCTGAGCGCGGGGTGATGCGGCGGAGCAGCATCACGATTTCGCCGATGGTCAGCTCGGCGACGCTGCGGGTGTTGCTGAATGGCGCGTTGAACACGGGGATGCCGAGGCTGCGCGCCGCTTGCAGCTCCACTTGGTCGGTGCCGATGCAGAAGCAGCCGACGGTCATCAGCGGCCCGACGCCGGCCAGCACGTCCGCCGAAAGCTGCGTCCGGCTGCGTATGCCCACCGCATGCGCCCCGCGCACGGCCTCGACCAGGGCCTGTCCCTCCAGCGCCTTGGTGTAGTGCCGCACGTCGGTGTAGCCCGCCGCGTCGAACAGGGCGACGGCGCTGGCGCTGATGCCCTCCAGCAGCACGATGCGGGTCTCCTCGCGGCTGAAGGGGGCGTTGGGTTGCAAGGCGGGCATGGTGTTTGATCCTTTGTGGCGCGCTCCGCAGGGTCTGAGGGGCAACCGAACGGAAAACCTATGTAGGGGGTGGTTTGCCGGTTCGTCCCTGTAGTAGGTTGGGTTTGGGCGCTGAATCGAGCTTCCGGCAGCTTGCGACGCCGGAAGAATTGGACCTGATCGCTGATGCAGACCTGGGCGGCTAGGTCAAATCGCAGAGGCCGTCGCAAGCCGCCGCTGTTCTGCGACAGACTTCTACAGCGCCGAGAACGCCTGAGTTTACCGGGTTTATGCTCTCGTCGAAGAAGTCCGCAGATATGCGGCGGGCATGGAGGTTAGGGGATCACGTCGCTGTCGGTGAACAGGGCCTGATAAAGTGTTGCCTCCGTTGCTCCGTCAGCGCGGTTCATCGCAATCGTCCGCGTTACGGTGTCGCGGTTCAGCAACTGGAAGCCTGCACGCTCAACAGTTGTCGCAATCAAGGCCGCCAAAGGCGTCGGCGCCTTGTCAGGCCGGGTCACCCAGCAATACCGTCCATCGCCGTCCTGATGGAGGAGTGCTGCGAACGGGCCGACCCCGGACAGCATCAACCCAACCTCGTTCCCGCCTTGACCCGCCGCGAGATGGGTCGCAACGTCGTCGTTCTGATCGGTGGTCTCGGTGATCTCAACGCCCTTGGCCCGGAGGTCCTCCACCAGTTACCGGTGCATGGAACTCTCCATCGTGGCGTAAGCCTTGCGGAAATTGGGCGCGGCGAGGTCGCCATAGCAGGCTGTCAGCGCCGCCCTGATTGATTGGAACGTGGCATCGCCCGGCGCATCGTGTTCAACTTGGCTCATAGCCTGTTTGCTACGACCCAGGGGTAAATAGGAACAGGAGCTTGCGGGTTGCGCGGGGGAGAGTTCAACTGGGGCGGCGCATAGCCCTGTACCGGGGTCACACCTCCTGTGCTTTCACGGTAAAGTCGGCGTTACGATAAGCGTTGGCGTAGCTCCGTGCCAGGGAACCTAGGTCCACCTCGATCTTGGGCCACAGGCCTTCGACTGCCTCGGCGCGGTGGATCAATCCTTCGATGAACCCCGTCGCGACCGCCGTCCCGACGTCGCGACCGCCGTCCCGACGTCGCTGTCGTCGGATGCCAGCCCTTGCTCGATCAGGTCCGAAAGGCGTCTCCACTCCTCCGGACCGATAGTGTCATACTGCTTGGCGATCTCACCACCGAAGTGGCCCAGCAAGGATATCGGCAGAGGCTCCTCCGGATCGCGGTACTCCTCCAGGTCGCGGCAGTTGTCGCGCAGGAACGCCGACTCAGACAACATTTGGTCGGCGAACCGCATCATGGATTCTTTGCTCATTTGCCGGCCAATAATTTCATTCGATAGGAGTCGACCAGGACAGCCAGGCTTCGAGAGACAAGACCACTATCACCGGATCAATCCAAATCCCACAAACAAACGAGAGAGCAACCTCGACGTGCATGGAAATCCTACCCCACGAGGCAGCAAACGATCCCACATCATCCCAGGAGAGTCGTCATGAAAGTTCCACTCGGTCTGACGCGCTTCAGCTTCCATGACTCCAACTTGATTGGAGCCTCTCACCACGGTTCGACGATCGTCCTCACCGTAGAGTACTTCAATGACGATGATGTGGAAGCCTCGGTGCTCGCGACGATCAGTGGCATCGAGACCATTCTGCGCGACAATGTCCCCATCCAGGACTTCACGATGGAAACGCCTGAAGGAGAGATTTATCGCCTTAAACAAGAAGGCCAAGAGGTATTTTTGATCGTATTTTGGGATGAATATTCGCCCAAGTCACGCACCATGCGTGCATACAGAATGCTTGGGTCAGATGTTCGGCTGCAAGCCGAACCGAGTTGATTTCCTCGCCACAGGCTCAGGCTGAAGCTCTCTTGAATAGCTTTTCCGTTTCATTGGCCCTCAGATCTTTTGTGTTGCCGTTGCCGGCCTCAGCGTTCGGCCTATATGTCTCGTCTATGACGCCTAAAAGCTTTGGGTCTGTTGTCGTGGGTCGCCCCATGTCGCGGCGGAGATCGTCCGGGTAGTTCTGAAACTCCGCCCGATTGGCTGCTGGTGGCGTCGAATTCCTTCCAGTCTCTGTTGCTCCCTCGATACCTCCTATTGGCGATCAGCTTCCGGGGAAAGGATGCCGACCATCTCCATGGCTTCGGCGAGCTTGCCGGCCGCCTGCCGGAGGTCGTCATGGCTTGTCGCCGTCGCGGCGCAGAAGAGTGCGCTGTGCAGGCTCCGGACAACAGGGGCGTCGGCGCAGCGCCCCAACCGTGCGGCAGCAGCGATATAGGCTTGCCTTCCGGCTGCGATGCGCGAAGAAGCCCTATGTCCCCAATCGTCGACCCCTCCCGCCCCACGCTGCGGTCACGCCTCGGCGCGCTGCGCACCCTGCCGCCGTTCCTCGCGCTGATTTGGCGCACCAGCCCCGGCCTCACCGCCAGCAGCCTGGCGCTGCGGCTCATCCGCGCGCTGCTGCCGGTCACGACATTGTTCGTGGGCAAGCTGATCATCGACGAGGTGGTCCACCTGTCGCAGCAGCCGGGGCACCCCACGGACGCCGCCGGCTGGTTCGCCAGCGGCCTGCTGCTGCGGCTCGCGCTGCTGATCGCGGCGGAGCTGGGGCTTGCGGTGTCGACGGACGTGCTGGGCCGGGTGGTGTCGCTGGTGGACGCCCTGCTGTCCGAGCGGTTCACCAATGCGTCCAGCATCCGGCTGATGCAGCACGCCGCGACGCTTGACCTGAAGAATTTCGAGGACAGCGAAATCCAGGACAAGCTCGACCGCGCCCGGCGGCAGATCGGCGGGCGCACCACGCTCATCAGCCAGATGTTCGGCCAGGCGCAAGATGTCGTGACCGTCGTCGGCTTCGCCGCCGGGCTTGCGGCCTATGCGCCGTGGCTGATCCTGCTGCTGCTGCTGGCGCTGATCCCCGCCTTCTTGGGCGAGGCGCACTTCAACGCCCAAGGCTATGCGCTGAGCTTCGCCCGCACGGCCGAGCGGCGCGAGCTCGACTATGTCCGGCTGACCGGCGCCAGCACGGACGCGGCGAAGGAGGTCAAAATCTTCGGCCTCAACGACTTCCTGATCGAGCGCTACCGGCAGCTTTCGGAGGCGATGCAGCAGGAGAACCGGCGGCTGGCTGTGCGCCGGGCCGGCTGGGGCGGGGCGCTGGCGGCGCTGGGAACGGTCGGCTACTACGTCGCCTACGCCTACCTTGCCTGGCGCACCTTGGGCGGCGGGTTCAGCATCGGCGACCTGACGTTCCTGGCCGGGTCGTTCCTGCGGCTGCGCGGGCTGTTGGAGGGGCTGCTGTCGGGCTTCTCCAACTTGGCGGGCCAGGCGCTCTATCTGGACGACCTTTTTTCATTCTTCGAGGTCGTGCCCGAAATCCAGTCCCCGGCGCACCCCCGCCCCTTCCCGGCCACAGTCGGCGCCGGCTTCGTGTTCGAGGGCGTGGGTTTCCGCTACCCCGGCACCGGGCGCTGGGCGGTCCGCAACCTCGATTTCACCCTGCACGCGGGCGAAACCTTGGCGCTGGTCGGCGAGAACGGCGCGGGCAAGACGACGTTGGTGAAACTGCTGGCGCGGCTTTACGACCCGGACGAGGGCCGCATCCTGCTCGATGGGCACGACATCCGGGAATACGACTTGGACCAGTTGCGCGGCAGCATGGGCGTGATTTTCCAGGATTTCGTGCGCTACTACCTGACCGCCGCCGACAACATCGCGGTCGGCCGCATCGAGGCGCGGGACGACCGCGGGCGCATCGAGGCGGCGGCCCGGCGCGGCCTGGCGGACGACGTGATCGGCCGGCTGCCGCGCGGCTACGAGCAGATGATCGGCCGCTGGTTCCGCGGCGGGGTCGAGCTGTCGGGCGGCGAGTGGCAGAAGATCGCCATCGCCCGCGCCTACATGCGGGACGCGCGGGTGCTGATCCTGGACGAGCCGACGGCGGCGCTGGATGCGCGGTCCGAGTTCGAGGTGTTCCAGCGCTTCAAAGAGCTGCGCGCTGGGCGGACGGCGGTGCTGATCTCGCACCGGTTCAGCAGCGTGCGGATGGCGGACCGCATCTTGGTGATGGCGGGCGGCGAGATTGAGGCGTCCGGGACGCACGAGGCGTTGTTGGCGCAGCAGGGGCGGTATGCGGAGCTGTTCGAGTTGCAGGCGGCTGGGTATCGGTAGTGCAACGACACAGGCGGACAACTTACCCACCATGAGTTATGCGCTCGCATGGTTTTAGCGCCCACCCATATACCCTGTCTATATCGGTGCTTTAGATGGCGCAAAGAACCATAAAATCAGCCTCTCTGATAATGCGGATAGGGTTTCCGTCTGCGATGAGCTTCTCGGCTAAACAGTGTTTAGAGCTTCGCCTCTCGCCCGGCCGCAACTTGGTAATATCCTGATTACCGACCACTAAAATTGATATCTTTTTTGAGACTGACGCTGCCACAGAGCACCCAGCGCCAGCAGCGATCGCAGCCGCTTCGTGCCGGGGGATTTGCATGGCTCCAGTGAAGACGATGCACTCACCATATAGAATTCCTTCCGGGTTGCCATCCCGCTTCAGTGGCCCGTGGATCGCCTCACCCAGCGACTGAACCGACTTCAGCATCCAGCCTTCTATGTCTATGCCACTTTCGATGATGGCCCGAAGTAGTATTTGCCCGCATGTCTCTGCATCGGCACTTGCGTCGTGATGTTGGAATACGATGCCAAGCTTCGCTGCAATCGGTGCAAGCCCGTAGCCAACTTTGGCGCATTCGGTCCAGGTCCGGCGTGCTACCTTGGCGCTGTCCAACCATCGGCATGGGATCAGCTTTAGATTGTACTTCGTAATCGCTTGCGAAAGAGCAACCCGGTCAAAATGGGTATGTGACACTACAATCTGGTCTAAAAGCATCTCGGTAAGCTTACTGAAAACCTGAGGAAAAGTAGGAGCCCCTCGAACTGCATTTTCATCAATTTTATGAATGGATATATTCATCCCATCAAAAAAATCTTCAGGGTCGATTAGCGATGTAAACCGAGCAATAGGATGCCCGTTTTGAAATTTTACAATCCCAATTTGGCAAATAGTTGACATACTTGCATTGGCGGTTTCGAAATCGAGGGCTACGAAATTCATGCGCTTATTGTTTTCAAAACGATAGCTATTTCAGCTCATCGAGATGCGGCATTTTAGCAGCTCGGTCGATGTACGGCCGGCGCTTTTGCAAAGTTACTTTTTCCCATGCGACTTTGCCATGAACGGCTTCGTAAAGACGAGTAGCCACGCGAGTCTGGCGCTCGGCCTCGGCCATTCCCGTCAATCGCTTTGCCATGCGTTTCGGCTCTGACCCGAAAATTGGTCTAGATAGGGAGTAGCACCTCACTCCTTATAATCATAACGAAATCCGACTGATCGACGTTTGCAGAGAGCAGGCGGGCTAATGCACTGGAAAAGCCAAATACCAAAAAACAGGCCGATAAAGCCTATCAACGCAAGGCATAACCGCTGAACCTTCGATCGATGTTAGTGGGTTCGTAAACCGTCGTCATTGCCGAAGCCATGTTGCAACAAAACAAACGGGGTAATGCGCACCAACGTAGGCCCATGTCGCTTCGATTGCTGCGCCTACGCCGGCTCGCAATAACGTCTACTATGTCCGTGTCCCGCACGCCGCCAGCAATCCGCGCAAATCCTGGATCGCCGGGAACACCTCCTGGTTCAGGTCCTCGCCCTGCCGGTCGTGCGCGGCCTGCTCCATCTCCACGATGGCGCGGTCCTCGGCAAAAATGCGCTCGGTGAAGAACACCAGGAACGGCCACACCGCCTCGATCAGCCCAGGAATGCGCGGACGCCGCACCGACAGCAGCCCAAACGTCCGGTTGCTGCGCTGCTCGGCGTCGAGCGGCACATACACGATCCAAAGGTCCATGATCGGCACGTCGTCCCCGGCCCAAATCTTCAGGGTCTGATACGGGTAGTCCGTCCGGATCGTCATCTTGTCGCGGTTGTTCTCCCAGCCGCCGACGCGCTTGCTGCCGAAGATGACGCGCTCCCCCAACGACTGCCCGCCGCCGGTGCGGGCGAAGGTGTAGTCGATCTCGAACCACCCCTCCCCGATCCGCCGGCCCAGGAAGCGCGGCCGTATCTGGCCCATCTGCGCCCGGTGCAGGAACTGGTGGTTCATGTCCATCAGGTTCTCGTGCATGAACGTGTAGTGGCAGCCAATGGGCTTGCCGAAACGCCGGGTCTTGTAGGCAGGGTTCGCGACGGAGCCGAGCGCCGGCAGCGGGCGCGTCTCCGCCAGCGCCGCGTCGCCGGGGAACACGAAAACCAGGCCCTCGGCCTCGCGGCAGGGATAGGCGCGCACGCCGTTCGGCAGCCGGCCCTTGCCGAGATAGGGCACGTCGACGCAGCTCCCGGTGCGGTCATAGGTCCAGCCGTGGTAGCAGCAGCGGATCGCGTCGCCGTCCACCACGCCCTTGTGCAGCGGCACCTGACGGTGGGCGCAGCGGTCCTCCAGCGCGAACACGCCGCCGTCCTTGCCCCGCACCAGCACGATCGGCGCCCCGGCGAAGCGCGCCCCGAGCGCCTTGCCCGGCTTCACCTCGTGCGACCACGCCAGCGGATACCAATGGTCGGGATGGGCGCCGACCCGGCGCAGGTCGGCGCAGGCCAGGCTCTTGGGGCCGTCAAGCATCGCAGTCTCCTTGTTTCCGAGCCATCTGGCGTCCAAGCCGCTGGATCGGTGCGACTCGAACTGGTCCGATCTCAGTTTCGTCCCATATCACGTCGATGCTTGATGCACCGCACCCTACCCCGGCCACAACCGCAATCTTGCCACGGCCGCCGATGCCGACGCGGGTGCGCACCCAGGTCGAGTCGTTCCTCGTCCTCCGGCGCAACCCGCTGGAGCTGTGGGGCGCGCCCGCCTACGAGCAGGACATACTCGGCGGCCGGTTCCTGGGCCGCGAGCAGTTGATGCTGAACTCCCCCGACGCGATCCGCCACGTGCTGGTCGCGAACCACGAGAACTACGGCCGCAACGTCGGCGCCCGGCGCGTGTTGCAGCCTTTGCTGGGCCGCGGCCTGTTCCTGGCCGAGGGCGCGGCCTGGCGGCACCAGCGCCGCACCATAGCGCCCGCCATGGCGCCACGCAGCATGCCCGTGCTGTCCCGCCATGTCGTCGCCGCTGCCCAGCACGCCGAAGCGACGCTGGATGGCCTGGTGGGCCGGCCCATCGTGTTGATGACGCATTTGCAACACCTGGCGCTGCATATTGCCGGGCAGTCGATGTTCTCGCTTGAAATGGCCGGGTTCGGCACCGAACTGCGGGCGCGCCTGGTGGACTACGCCCAGCGCTTCGCCCAGCCCGGCGCGCTCGACCTGCTGCTGCCCATCTCCATTCCCTCCCCGCTCGACCTCGGGCGCAGGGCGTTCCGGGCGGAGTGGCTGCGCTTCATCGACCGGCTCATCGACGCGCGGGCGGCGCAGGCTCCGACCGACGGCGGGCCGCGCGACCTGCTGGACATGCTGTCCGCCGCACGCGACCCGGACACCGGCGCGATGTTCGACCGCGCGCAACTGCGGGACGAGGTCGCGACGATGATCCTGGCCGGGCACGAGACGACGGCCGTCACGCTGTTCTGGGCGTGCTACGTCGCCGCCCGCCTGCCCGGCCAGCAGGACCGCCTCGCCGCCGAGGCCGCGGCGGCCGACCTGTCCGGGGACGGTGCCGCGGACGCGCTGCGGTCATTGCCCGCCATACGCGCCCATGTGGACGAGGCGTTGCGGCTGTATCCGCCGGCGTTCCTGATCGTGCGCGAGGCGCTGGCGCCGGACGTGATCGCCGGGCACAAGGTGGCGGCGGGGACGGTGGTCAGCGTCTCGCCCTGGGTGCTGCATCGGCACCGCAAGCTGTGGGAGGACCCGGACCGGTTTGACGCGGACCGGTTCATGCCCGGCGCGCCGCCGCCCAGCCGCTACAGCTACATGCCGTTCGGGGCGGGGCCGCGCATCTGCGTGGGCGCGCAGTTCGCCTTGACGGAGGCGGTGCTGGTGCTGGCGCGGCTGCTGCGGACGTTCCGGATCAGCTTTGCCGGGCGCGGTGCGGTGATGCCGCGCGGCTTCGTCACGACACAGCCGGACCGGCCCGTCCATTTCGTACTGGAACGGCGGACATAAGCGACGCCGGCAGCGGCGGCGAGCCGACCGGCGGCGTCAGCCGGCCGGGATCGAGCTGGGTCGACAGCTCCGAAAGGCGGCGGGCAGCGGCGATGATCCGCTCCAGCGCCAATGCAGAGTTGGAGACAACGGTGTCCGTGTTCTCCAGAACCTCATGCAGCAGGCCATGGAACTCGGCCTGGATCGTGGGCGACATGTGCGCCCGGCCGAACGTAACCTCCCCGATCCAGTCGGGCAGCCCCTTGGTAATGTCGAGCTGGTTGCCGAGGTGGTGGCGCAGCGTGCCGTCGAGTCCAAACACCGGCGAGATGAACAGCAGGTTCCAGAACGCGCTGCCGTCCCTGCGGTAGTTCACGATCCACTCGATGCAACCCTCGCCGGCGCGGACGCAGGCGCCGATGCGGGCGCGGGTGGCCGGGTCGGTGCCGGCGCCTTGCAGCAGGCGGCAGTTGCGGCCGATGAGTTCGACGCGGGAGTACCCGGACAGCGCCTCGAACGCCGAGTTCACCGCGATCATGGGCGTGTCGGGCTGGCGCGCGTCACTCAGCACCAGCGGCTCCGCGCTGTGGGCGATGGCGGCCAATAGGGCAGCCGTCATTCTATCTTGCTCAGCCATGGGCCCCGCCTGTAGATCAGGGGTCAGCTTCCCGGTTATGGCGTTCGGTGGCAAGGGCGGTTCCCGATCACCCAAGGCGGTGGCGCCAGATTTCTGCGGCGTGGGCGTCGGCGTCGGCTGGGGCCTCCCCTAGCGCGATCAGGCCCAACGCCACGGTGGCGACCGCGGTGGCCGCGCCAGAGCCATCGCCGCCCTGCCAGGTTTGCAGCAGGTCGGCGCCGGACTCTGCACCGGGGGACATTGGCGGCAGGACGGCCTCGCCGGTTCCGCTGGCGTGGTCGAACCAGTGCGCGGCCACCGCTTTGGCCGGCGTGCGCTCGGCCTCTCCTCCGCCGCCCTTGACGACCACCAGGCGCTGGCGGCCCAGGCGTTCGGCAGTCGCGAGGTGGAGCGCGATGTAGGCGGGATGGAACACCCCGTCCACGCCAGCCTGGGCGTCGAACGGGTTCAGCAGTCGCGCCGCGGTGTTGAGCGGCAAGCGCAGGCCGAGCACGCGCCGCAGCCCCAACAATGTGTCGAGCGCCGGGCTGAGGGTCGAGAGGGGCAGATAGGCGAACCCGGTCCGGTCGAGCAGCGCCGCCGCATCCGCGCGGTCCGTGGCCGGGCGTAGGCTAAGCGCCTCCAACCCTTGCGGCACCGACATCGCGCGGGAGAACTCGTTCGTGCCGTGCATCAGCACCCGGCGTCCGGCGCGGGCCAGCGCCAGCGCCGCCAGCAGGAACCAGGGCGCCCCGCGCGTCCGCCCGGCGCCGTAGGACGGCCAGTCGAGGTCCACCGGCGCCGCGCCCGGAGGCAGCCCGGCGCCCATATGCGCGCGGGCAGCGTCGACCAGCCCAGCCATCTCGGCCGCGTCCTCGCCGCGGTAGCGCAGCAGCATCAGGAACGCGCCGACCTGGTGCGGGTCGGCCTCGCCGTGCAGCACCATCGACAGCGCGTCCTGCGCCTCCTCACGGGTCAGCGCGCGGGAGCGGCCGGGGCCACGGCCCAGGGTACGGACATAGGCGGCGAAACGGTGCTCTTCGAGCGTCGCCGCCGGGTCAGGCTGCAAGGTGTTCCTCTACGCGCGCCCCGTCTACACGCTCCCCGTCTACACGCCCCACATCCGCCATGGCGACGACGGCGCCGACCAGCACGAGCGTCGGCCCGTCCAGCCCGGCGGTGGCCACCGCGTCGGCGATGCTGCCGAGCGTGCCAAGGGCCTGGCGCTCGTTCGCCAGCGTCGCGTTCTCCACCGCGATGGCCGGCGTGCCCGGCGCCATGCCGGCCGCCAGCAGCCGCGCGGCGAGCAACGGCAAGGTGCGGACCCCCATGTAGACCGCGAGCGTGCCGCCAGCGCGGGCCAGCGCCGTCCAGTCATGGTCCGGCAGCCGGTCGTCGCTGCCGTGCGCGGTGATCAGGTGCAGGCTGCGCGACGCGCCGCGGTGGGTCAGTGGGATGCCGAGGCGCGCGGCGGCGGCGAGCGCGGCTGTGATGCCGGGCACGACCTCAGTGGGAACGCCAGCGGCGCGCAGGCTCTCAAGCTCCTCGCCGCCGCGGCCGAACACGAAGGGGTCGCCGCCCTTCAGCCGGACGACATGGCGGCCGGCCTGGGCGTTGCTGACGATCAGCGCGTTGATGGCCGACTGCGCCATGGCGTGCCGGCCGCAGCGCTTGCCGACGTCGATCCGCCGCGCGCCCGGCCTGATCAGCGCGAGCACGTCGGGGCCGACGAGCTTGTCATAGAGCACGACGTCGGCGGCGCGGATGGCGTCGACTGCGCGCACGGTCAGCAAGTCGGCAGCGCCTGGCCCGGCGCCCACCAGGCTGGCGCGGCCCGTGCGGCGCGGCGCGGGCGGCAACGCGCCGACCATGACGCCGCGCGCCTCCGCGGCGGCCTGGGCCGGGCCGGGTGCGGCGACGCAAAGGCGCACGCCGTCGAGGTCGCCAGGCATGAACCCGCGGCGGTCGAGCCGCAGCTTGCCCTCGGCCGCCAAAGCCTGCGTTGCCGCATCCGCGTCGGCGTCGACGACGTGCAGCAGGGCGCCGTGCCCTACAAGGAAATCAGCCGCCGCCGCATCGCCGCCAACCAGCAGCACGCGCAGCCCCGTCAAGCCGAGCGTGAAGGGCGCCGGATCGCGCAGCGTGTCACTTGGTATCAAACCGGACTCTCCTCAGCTCAGGCACGCGGCAGTGGTTCAGCCATCGGCAAGACACCGCCCCGCGCAGCGTTGTCAAGACCATAGGGTACGGCGACGCCGTCCGGGAAACCAGATGGGCATCCCGGTACGGCTTTGCCAGGAACGAGCAAGAAATGTGCCGACATCCTATGACTGACATTGGGCATGCCTAGACGTTACAGCGTCCGGCATGGTTGCGCGCCGCCTGGGAGCACTGCCCGCGGCTTTGTGGACAGTGGGCTGCGCCGTCGTCGGTGCGGCCTTATGCCCGCGGCGCACGCGCCGAGCAGGGCACGCGGGTGGCGGAGATGCAGTTCGCCCCGCCAGGCAGCCAGCGGCGTGCTGCCGGCGATGACCGCGTGCGACCTGGGCGCTGATGTCGCGGACACCTGGCTCGACAACCCAGCCGCCGGGCGAAGGCGCGGAGGGTCGAGCGCGACGTGAACCATGCGATGCAGCGCGTAAGCTGGCTGATCTACCGCATCAACACCCCGGCGCTGCGCCACCTGCTCATGGGGCCGAAGAACGCGCTGCGGATGCGCGACGGCCTGGTCAGCCTGCTGGCCGGCAACCTGTGGGGAAGCTAGGGCGCCATGGTCCCCGTGCTGGCGTTCAAGTCGGTCTCTTTATGATGTCGCTCGCCATGCGCCTCGGATTGCGGCCAAGTCTGCCGCCAGCGCCGGCCCAACTCGCCGCCGCGGAGCAGCCGCTACTTCACCCCGCTGCCCAGGAACTGCCGCAGCTCCGGCGTCTGCGGGTCGCCGAACATCTGGCCCGGCGGCCCCTGCTCCCAGATGCGGCCCTGGTGCATCAGCACGACTTGGTGCGCCACCGTGCGGGCGAACGCCATCTCGTGCGTCACCAGGAGCATCGTCATCCCGTCCGCCGCGAGGCCCTCCATGACAGCCAGCACCTCCCCGGTCAGCTCGGGATCGAGCGCCGAGGTCACCTCATCGAACAGCATCACCTTCGGCTGCATCGCCAGCGACCGCGCGATTGCGACCCGCTGCTGCTGCCCGCCCGAGAGCGTGTCGGGGTAGGCGTCGAACTTCTCCGCCAGGCCCACCTGCGCCAGCACCCGCTCGGCCTGCGCCCGCGCCTCCGAACGGGTCGCGCCCTTCACGATGCGGGGCGCCAGCATGACGTTCTCCCCGGCCTTCAAATGCGGGAACAGGTTGTAGCTCTGGAACACGATGCCGACGTCCTGGCGCAGCTCGCGCAGGTTGCGGCCGGATTTGTCCAGCGTGTGCCCGGCGATGCTGATGCTGCCTGACTGGACCGCCTCCAGCCCGTTCAGGCAGCGCAGCAGCGTGCTCTTGCCCGACCCGCTGCGCCCGATCAGCGCCACGACCCCGCCACGCTCGACCGTGAGCGAGATGCCCCTTAATACCTCTACGGGTCCATAACTCTTGTATACTTGGTCAACCTGCACGACCGGCACGCAGCCTCCTTTCCAGCCGTTGCGCCAAGCGCGACAGCGGCCAGCACACGGCGAAATACAGCGCGGCCACCACGCCGAACACCCGGAACGGCTGGAAGGTGGCGTTGTTCACGAGCTGCCCGGCCCGCGCCAGCTCGACCAGGCCGACGACCGAGACGATGGAGGTGTTCTTCACCAACTGCACCACGAATCCCACGGTCGGCGGGATGGCGATGCGGACGGCCTGGGGCAGGATGACGTAGGCGTACTGCTGCCAGCGCCGCATCGCCAGCGAGGTCGAGCTTTCCCACTGCTGCCACGGCACCGCTTGGATCGCGCCGCGCCAGATTTCGCCGAGGTAGCCGCTGGCGTACAGCCCCATGGACACCGAGGCGGCGAGCAGCGGCGGCAGCTCCAGGCCGGCCAGCGGCAGGCCGTAGTAGGACAGCAGGAGCAGCATGAGCACGGGGATGCCCTGGATCACCTGGATATACAGCAGGCAGGCCGTCCGCAGCGGCGCCCAAAGCGAGACGCGGCCCAGCGCCACGGCGAACCCGAGCACGCCGCCCACGGCCAGCGCGAGCAACGTGAGCAGGACCGTCCAACGCACTGACAAGATGATGAATCGGATTTCGTCCCAGCCGAACGCGCGGATCACCGGCGGCCCACCCGTAGGCGCCCCAGCCCCGATCCTACTGGGAACAGGATGCGGCCCAGCCCGGCCAACCCCAGCCGGAGCAGCACCGCAAGCGCGAGGTAGGCGGCGCTCACGAGGATATAGACCTCGAAGCTGCGGTACGTCTGGCTCTCGACCGAGGCGGCCATGCCCGACATCTCCTCGACGGAGATGAACGAGCAGATGCTGGTCGACAGCATCATCAGCACGAACTGGCTGCACAGCGCCGGCCACACCCTGGCCAGTGCCGGCAACAGGACGACGTAGCGGAACACTTGCAGCCGGGTCATGGCGAGCGACTGGCCGGCCTCGATCTGCGACGGATGGACGCTCTCGATCCCGGCCCGCACGATCTCGGTGGCGTAGGCGCCGAGGTTGATGGTAAGCGCGAGCAACGCGGCTTCTGGCGCAGAGAGCCGCAGGCCGAGCGGCGGCAGGCCGAAGAAGATGATGAAGAGCTGGATGAGGAACGGGGTGTTGCGGATGACCTCGACGTAGCCCGCGACCAGCGCCGCGGCCGGGCGCGGCCCCGTGGCCCGCACGACGGCCAGGCCGATGCCCAGCGCCATCCCCAGCGCGATCCCCGCCGCGGAGAGGCCCAGGGTCAGCAGCAGGCCGTCGAGCAGCCTTGGCCACTCAGCGAGGACCGGGCCGAAATGGAACTCGAACGGCACTGTGCCAGGAGCGGGGCGTCAGGAGGGCCGGCGCTAGAACGTCGGCAGCGGCGGCAGCGCCGTGCCGGTCCACTTGCGGCAGATCTCGTCCAGCTCGCCGCTCACCTTGATGAAGTAGATCGTGTTGTTGAGCCAGCGCCGCAGCTCCTCCGAGCCTTTGCGCACCGCAATCGAGTTCGGTTGCTGGAAGTAGATGAACTTGATGTCCATGTCGGCGTCCGGCCGGGTCTTGGCGATCTCGCGCCCGATGGTGTCGGGGATGGCGATGCTGTCGATCTGCCCGGCGATCAGTGCCTGCGCCACCGTCGAGTCGTCCTCAAACCGGGTGATCTTGGTGCCGGGCACGGCGGCCTTGGTCAGCGCCGACTCCTGGCTCGACCCGCGGTTCACGCCGACGGTCTTGTTTTTCAGGTCCTCAAGCGCCGCGATCGCCGTCGCTTTCTTCGCCATGATCGCCATTTGGAACGCATTGTAGGGAATGGTGAAATCGACGGTCAGCGCCCGCTCCGGCGTGGGGGCCAGGGTCGCAACCAGGAAGTCCACCCGGCCGGCCTGCAACGCCGGGATGCGGGCCGGCGGCGTGAGCGGCGTGATGTCCGCGGGTACGCCGAGGTACTTGGCGATCAGGTTCGCCACGTCCACGTCGTAGCCGCTCGGGTTGCCCTGCGCGTCGATCATGCCGAACGGCGGCGCACCAGTCAGCACGCCGATCTTCACCCGGCCGCGCTTGACGATCTCCGCCGTCGTCTGCGCCTTGGCCGCCCCCATTGGGGCCGTCCCAACCACCGCCAGCATCGCCAATCCGAGCAATACGGCCCGCAGCGCCGATCGTTTCCACATCCCAGGCTTCCTCCCTGCGCACCCGTTGTCCGGGGGCGTCGGCAAGGAGCCTAGTGGCGTTGGTGCGGCTTGCGCAATGGAGTGCGCCGGGGAGTGCGCCGGCCCCTCATTTCATTCCGCTTCTCGATCCCGCGTGCAATCGCCGAAACGACCATGTTAGCGTCGGCCAAGGGCCGGCTGCGAGGCGCAAGCCGCCAAAGGAGGATGCGATGTCAGACGTTTCCCTGACTGGATACGCGGCCACCACCCAGCCGACGGTGCGCCGCATCGGCTTCGACGACCTTCGGGCGGCGCTCGCCGAGGGCTGGGCGGACTTCCTCGCCATCCCCACGCAGTTGGTTTTCCTGTGCATCCTCTATCCGATCATCGGGCTGGTGGCGGCGCGGGTCGCGGTTGGCAACAACCTGTTGCCGTTCGCCTTCCCTCTTGTGGCCGGCTTCGCGCTGGTCGGGCCGGTGCTGGCCATCGGACTGTACGAACTCAGCCGGCGGCGCGAGGCCGGGTTGCCGGTCTCATGGCTCAACGCCTTCGACGTGCTGCGCAACCCGGCCATACTCTCGGTCGCCATGCTCGGCGGCGTGCTGTTCGTGCTGTTCGCCGCCTGGCTCGGCGTCGCACGAGCGATCTACGCGCTCACGATCGGCGGAGAGGCGCCGCTCGGGGTCGGGGACTTCATCGCCAACATCCAGGCGTCCCCGCACGCATGGGAGCTGCTGGTGCTCGGCAACGCGGCCGGCTTCGTGTTCGCGCTCGTGGTGCTGACGGTTGCCGTGGTGTCGTTCCCGCTGCTGCTGGACCGCAACGTGGGCCCGATGGTGGCGGTGCAGACCTCGGTCCGCGCCGTGCTGGCCAACCCGGCCACAATGCTGGTCTGGGGGCTTGTTGTCGGCGTCGTGCTGATGCTCGGCTGCATTCCGCTGTTCGTCGGCCTTGCGGTCGCCATGCCGGTGCTGGGGCACGCGACCTGGCACCTGTACCGCCGCGTCGTGGCGCCGGCGTGAGTCACCCGGCGACGGGACGCGCAGGCCCGTTCGAGTGCGCATGCCAAAAAACTGCCCACCCCGCGCCCGCCGACGCAGCACTCTGAGCAGAAGCCTGACCTTGACATATTATAACGATAACGAATCAAATTATTGTGGTCTTAATGGGGCGGACCAGGAGGTTGCCCCCGATGTCACTCACCCAAAGCCGTTCCCGCACTACCGGCCGCACGGGCTTCATGGCCGACGAGAGAACCTATCTTGTGGAGTGGGGTGACGAAGCCGGTCTTGAAGTGTCGTTCAAGCTGGCCGTTACGGAATCTGCTGAAGAGATGGCGTTCGTGGGCTATGGGGAGGGCATCACCTCTTGGATCATCTACCGCGCCGACGGATACGTTTGGCTATGCCGGATTGAAGGCCAGGCGGCGCAGGGCTGCGAAGGTTCGAAAGAGGTGGTCGAGTCTATCGAGGAGGCTCTGGCTCGGATCATCATCGACACCGAAGCGTAGGGCCTGGTGTCCGAGCCGGCACGCTCCGTTGAGGCAAGTGCCAACGAAATCACTCTGCTCACGGCGTTTGGGAACTGGCCGGTCGGCCAGGGCAGCAGGCTGGCCAAGGCGCCTGGCGGCCGTGCGCCTGCGCTGACTTTGGCCTCCCTAGCCATTTTAGTACTACAGCCGGGTTTGCGCGTTATGCCTGTCCGGAGGTGACGTGGCATGGTGGCGCAAACCCGGCTGTAGTACTAAATCGACCGTGTTCCCTACGTTTGAAGCCATCGTCATTGCGAGCCGGCTTCGGGGTGGCAATCCAGGGCCACATAGGCTGAGACGTGCGCGTGGGACCCCTGGATTGCCTCGTCGCAAGCGCTTCTCGCAATGACGGCCCGGCGTGGCTCCCGACCATGCCGGCGCAATGGCTTTGCGAAGGGTTTGCTTGTTGCTTTTGCTTGTTGCTATCGTGCCGGAAACGGGTCCGCTGCGCTCTTTGCAGGACGAGGCCTAGGCTCAGGGCGACCTGGACCTAACCACCCAGGAGGATCGGACATGATCTCAAGGCGCGGCCTCGCCGGCATCGCTGCATCCCTCGCACTCCGGGGCGGGGCGGCGAGGGCCGAGGACGTTATCAAGATCGGCGCCGTCAACCCGTACTCCGGCCCGATGGCGCTCTATGGCGACGAGCTCACCCGTGGCTTCGAGCTCGCGGTCGACCGTGCCAACGCCGCCGGCGGCGTGCTCGGCAAGCAGGTCCAGATCGTCCGCGGCAGCGCCACGTCGTCGCAGGAAGGCATCGCGGCCGTCGAGCAGCTTGTCGGGCGCGACAAGGTCGACGCGCTCGTCGGCACCTATGTGACGGCGATCTCGAACGCTGCCAGCGAGGCCGCGCTGAACAACGGCAAGCTTTATTGGGAAACCAACGCCCTCGCGCGAGACCTCACCGACCGCGAGCTGCCGAATTTCGCCCGGTCCGGCCCCGCCAGCGACTCGTTCGCCCAGCGCTCCGTCGAGGGCGCGCTCAAGCTCGTGGCGGCGAAGCTCGGCAAGGCGCCCAAGGACCTGAAGGTCTGGATCGAGCAGGAGGATTCGGCGTTCGGCACCTCCATCAGCAAGGAGCAGCAGCGGCTGTTCCAGGCGGCGGGCGTGGCGCAGGTCGGCGTCGGCACCCATAGCGCCCGCGCCGTGGACCTGTCCGACTCGATCCTGCGCGCCAAGAACTTCGCCCCCGACCTTTGGCTCAGCACCGCCTACGTGGCGGACCACAACCTGTTGCTGCGCACCGCCCGCGAGCAGTCGTTCAAGGTCCCCGCGATGATGCTGGTCGGCACCGGCGACACCTTCGAGACGCTCGACGCGGTCGGCAAGGACGCCCTCGACGGCGTGCTGCTGGTGTCCTACCCGCGCGCCGACGTGGGCGAGTCCTATGCGCCCGGCGCGCACGCCTTCCTCGAAGCCTACCGGGCAAAGTACGCGCGCGATCCCATCGCCCCGCAGGCGATGAGCGCCTATGTCGGCATGCGCGTGCTGCTCGAATGCATCGCCGCCGCCGGGTCGACGGAGTACGAGAAGGTCATCGCCGCCGCCGCCAAGATGGACAAGCCGTTCGGCACCTACGAAACCGGCTACGGCCTGAAATTCGACAAGACGATGCAGAACGTGCGGGCACTGCCGCTGATCGCGCAGTGGCAGGCGGGCAAGGTCGTCGCCGTTTACCCGGCCGAGGCGGTCGCGCCCGGCGGCGAGGTGCTCAGCTTGGCCCGCAAGTAGGCCACGCCGGCCCCAGCATGGTCGACTTTATCAACATTCTGGCCGTCGGCGTTCTGCTCGGCGGCATTTACGCGCTGGTCAGCGTCGGCCTGAACCTGATCTTCGGCGTGATCCGCGTCGTGAACTTCGCCCAGGGCGAGTTCGTGATGCTGGGGATGTACGGCGCATTCGCCGCCTACAACTTCCTCGGCCTCGACCCCTATTTGGCCGTGGCCGTCGTCGTGCCGGCCCTGTTCGTGCTCGGCGCCGTGGTGCAACGCCTCATCCTGACGCCGTTGCAGGCCGAACCCTCCATGCAGATTTTCGCGACGTTCGGCCTGCTGCTGCTGCTGCAGAACGTGGTGCTGGCCGTCACCCGCGGCACCTCGTACAGCGTACAAACCCCTGTGGCCCAGCTCTCCGTCGCCATCGGCCCGGTGCAGATCGGGCTCGCCCGGCTGATCGTGCTCGCGGCGGCCACGCTTGTCGCGTTGGCGCTCGGCGCGTTCTTGCAGCGGACCATGCTCGGCAAGGCGATCCGCGCCGTCGCGCAGGACCACCGCGCCGCCACGCTGATGGGCATCGACGTCCAGTGGGTCTACATGGTCAGCTTCGGCATCGGCGCGGCGCTCGCGGGCCTCGCCGGCTGCCTGCTGTCGCCGCTTTATACGATGTCGCCGCAGATCGGCACCAACTTCATCCTGCCGGCGTTCGCGGTCGTCGTGCTCGGCGGCCTCGGCAGCGTGCTCGGCGCCTACGTCGGCGGCTTCGTCGTCGGCCTGACCGAAGCGCTCGCCGGCTACTACCTCGACCCGGCCCTCAAGCACGCCGTCTTGTTCGCCGTCTTCATCGTCGTCCTGGTCGTCAGGCCGTCGGGCTTGTTCGGCCAGGTCGGGGCCGAGGAGGTCGGTCTCCGTGGCCAAGCCTAGCGCCTCCCTCGAACCCGCCCCCCTCGAACTCGGCCGGCACAAAGGGCCGGCGCTGGCCGACCTCTCTATGCCGGCGCCAACAGTAAAAACCTTCGCGCGCGAGCTTCCGCTCATGGCGCTCGTGCTCGGCCTGCTCGCAGCACTCATCTTCGCCGCCTCGGGCGACTCGTTCGCCCTCAACATCCTGTCCACGACTTTCCTGTTCGCCGGCCTCGCCAGCGCCTGGAACATCATCGGCGGCTTCGGCGGGCAGTTCTCGCTCGGCCACAGCGTGTTCTTCGCGGTCGGCGCCTACACGACCGCGAACCTCTATCTGCGCATGGGCGTCTCGCCCTGGCTCGGCCTCGTCCCCGGTGCGGCCCTTGCGGCCCTGGTCGCCGCCCTCGTGTCCTGGCCGGTGTTCCGCCTGCGCGGGCCGTTCTTCGCCATCGCCACCATGGCCCTGACCGAAGTGGCACTGGCGCTCGGCAACTACATGGAGTCCGTCACGGGCGGCACCCGCGGCATGTCCATCCCGTTCCGTCTCGGCCTGGCCAACATGATTTTCCGCGACCGCCTGTCCTACGCGCTGCTCATGTTCGGCTTCACGGCGCTCTCCTTGCTGGTGGTGCTCGCCGTCACCCGGTCCCGCCTCGGCTACTACCTGCAAGCCGTGCGCGACAACGAGCAGGCGGCCCGCGCCTCCGGCATCGACGT
>JAABUY010002308.1_pt1 | contig 22980 bp, 21 predicted proteins | sample 5560271 | NCBI WGS metagenome assembly JAABUY01 (sample SAMN10711886, study PRJNA513374) | rock metagenome | isolation source: Antarctica rocks | place: Antarctica: Victoria Land, University Valley | reverse complement strand
TGGGTTATATATCTAACACTCCCCCTAACCCGCGATCGGCCGGCACGCTCATACGTCGCTTACCCAGCTTCTCACGGGCGGAAAGAATGCGCACGCAACATGGTTCGAACTCATAACCTTGGGCTTATGCGGGTAAGGCAGCCAACGCATGTTCAATACCATTACACCAACCCGGGCTCATAACCTGTTAAAAGGTGGCACCACACTAATAGCATAGCTATCGTGGGTTATATATCTAACAGGCACCACACTAATAGCATAGCTATCGTGAGTTATATATCTAACAATAATATAGATAAATCTTATTTTGAGATTGATGTTAAAAAGAATAACTGCTATAACTGTGAAAGATTAGATCATTTTATAAAGAACTGCAGAAGTTTTCTGAAAAATCTTAATTATATTAAGATTAATGTAGTTAATGTTAGATATATAACCCACGATAGCTATGCTATTAGTGTGGTGCCACCTTTTAACAGGTTATGAGCCTGGGTTAGTGCGTGATAACTTGCATAAAATGGCGCCTAGGCCACCTCTGCCAGTGGTTCAAGTCCATGGTGAGGGAGTAAGTTCAAAAGGTCACGAGTTTGAACCGCTGTCTGTGCGCACCCTTTACACCTGTGGGTCAGTTGCGGGCCGATTGCAGGTTAGGGGAAGTGTTAGATATATAACTCACGATAGCTATGCTATTAGTGTGGTGCCACCTTTTAACAGTTAAGACAAAAAAAGACAAAGCTTTGTTGATTGTACTTCAGTGATGAAAATTAAATTAGAAATTATAAAGAAATTTAGCATTATAAAAAAAGATTAAATCTAAATTAAATCTAATTAAGTCTCTATCAGTGTACTGTTGAATACTGCAGCAGAGATTAATATAATATTTTAGTGATATGCTGTTACTTATTAACTGACATGAATTGATGTAAAACTTCTGAGATCAGAGCTTTTAAAAAGACAATATGTTTACTGTTATGATGCATATTTAATGAAGCATAGACTCATCAACAGTTAAAGATAAAAGCAAACTGAAGAGTAATTATTTTATATTTTAAATAAAGATGAATCTAAACTCATCTTTGATCTCTTAGATCTAAAACAGCAATGCATTCATATTAATTGTGATTTATACACATAACATTATAAAATAAAACAAATATCTCTAATTATTGATGAGTCTGAAGTGTTTATCAACAACATTTAAAATTAATCTGCTGTTTATACATTGTTAATGATGTCTAAATCAGACTCATCAACAACTGCTGTATATATTGTTGATAAAATGTCAATACTATCTCAACAATACAATAAATATGCAGATGTGTTCTTTAAAGAGAATGTTGATAAGTTATTATTTCATTAAGATTATGATTATGTCATAAAGATAAAGAGACATAAATTACTTTATAATTCACTTTATAATTTGTTGAAAACAAAGCTATAAGTGCTTAAAGAATATCTAGATAATATCTTAATAAAAAGATAAATATAACATTCTATTAGCTCTGTAAAAGCATCAGTTCTGTTTATCTTAAAAAATAAAGAAAGCTTATGTTTATGTGTTGATTATAAAGATCTTAACAAAATTATTGTTAAAAATTGTCACTCTTTATTGTTGATTAATGAAATATTTAATTGTTTAAGTAAAGTTAAGATGTTCATCAAACTAAATCTTAAGAATGCTTATCACTGCATTAAGATTAAGAAAGATAATGAGTAAAAGATTATATTTTACACATATTATAATTATTTTAAGTACACAATCATGTCATTCAGACTGATTAATGCCTCAGTAACTTTTTAAGTCTATATTAACTGAACATTAACTGAGTTAGTTAATGTCTTTTATATAATATATTTAAATAATATTTTAATCTATTTCAGTTCTCTAGAAGAACATCAGAGTCATATGAAACAAATTTTGAAGTGACTTTAACAATTTAAATTGTATGCAAATTTAAAGAAGTGTACTTTTTATATTACATAAATGAAATTTCTTAGATTCATTATCTTCACTACTGATGTTTTGATGAATCAACAACAAATTAAAATCATAAAGAAATGACTAATATCTAAAAGCTATTATGAGATACAAATATTTCTAAAGTTTACAAACTTTTATCATTGCTTTATACAGAGCTATTTTAAAATTACTGTTTCTTTAATTGATCTGTTAAAAGACAGCAAGAATGACAAGAAGATAGATGCATTTAAGTAATTATAAATGATAATGTAAGTGTTTTGTAAGCTTTGTAATGTCTTTACATAAATATTTATTTTAATGCACTTTAACTCAAAGCTAAGAGCTTAAGTTAAAATTGATGTCTTAATAATTAAATTAATGAGTATTTATTTATAATTTTAAACAGATACTCAATGACATTCTGTTATCTTCTGATTAAGAAAGTTAAACTCAGTTAAAATATGCTATAAAATTTATAATTAAGAATTGTTGACAATTATAAAGACATTTAAACACTGACAACACTATCTTAAGAGTAGTCATTATCTCATTGAGATATTTATGAATCACAATAATCTATAAGAATTTATGAATGTAAAATTATTAAATAAAAGACAAGCACACTAAGTTATGAAGCTAGCTGTTTATGATTTCATAATTACACATTGATCAGAGAAAACAAATCTCACTGATGTGTTGTTGAGATGCTTTAACTACAAAGTTAAGAAAAACATGAATAAATTGCTTTTAACATTGCAATAAAAGCTAATTACACTATCTTAAGAGTTAAAATCAAACATTATTGCTTTAATTAATTAGATCAACACTTAAAGCTTAAATTTGCAAATTATGCTGATCATTTTATTAAAAGAATATTGATTAAGCACTTAAACTGAAGATTATGACTGTTAAGAATAAGTCAATAAAAGATTTAAAAAGTCTTCATTTAGAAATGAACTGAAAAATGATGATTATACATTTAATTTATCTATATATAATGTAATAAAAGAGCTGCTTAACTCTATTGCTGAAATTACTGATTATAAACAGTTCATTTTATGTGTATTAATTCAGAAAGTGATTAACAACAAAACAATATATAATAAGAAGCAATCATTCTTTCTTGAACTTATTCATCTCTTGCAGAACACTGATGTTTTAACAGTAAAGATATGATAAGACTTGAAATTACAGAGTAACTGCAGTTATTAAGACATTGATAATAGTTTGTAAATGTTTAATTTCATTGAATTACTTCATTATAAAAGCAAGATATACATATTATTTGATAAAGTCATTAAGAATGAGCTTATGAAGCTGCATTATGATAATGTTTTAATAAAACATTATGAAGTAGACAAAACAATTAATCTACTGTTTAAAAAGTATTACTGAGTCAATATAATAAATGATGTTTAAGAATATGTTGCTTTGTGTACTGCATGCTTAAGAATTTAAGTATTAAAACATCATTTATATAATAAATTACAGTTGTTGTCACTATCTACTTAATTATAAGAGAAGATAACAATGAATATGATTACTAACTTGCTGTTTAGCAGATAAGAAACTAATGTTTATGACTTTATACTGATAATTATAAATCATCTTATAAAGATAACTCAATATATCTCTGTTACTAGAAAACTTACTGTGATCAAGTTAGCTAACATATATATTGAATAGATCATATGTCACTATGAAGAATTCAAAAATATTGTCTCAGACTGAGAATCAATCTTTATCAATACATATTGATTTAAATTCTGTTATTAACTTTAAATAAAACAAAGACTAAGCACTGTCTTTTATCTGTAAACTGATAATTAAATTAAAAGACAGAATTAAATTTTAAAATATTATTTATATTATTATTGTTGTAAAAAACAAGATGACTGAGTGTTCTTTCTGTTAATAACAGAGTTTGCATATGCAAACAGAAAACATATAACAATTAATTGAACATCATTTAAAATATTAATGAGCTATTACTTAAGAATTACTCAATATGTTAAGAATAATGTCTGTAAAGAAGAGATGTCAACAGCAAAAGATTAAGCATAGTAAATGAAGAAAATCTGTGCTATAATGATAAAGTGATGATAAGCTGCTGTAAAAGTGCAAGTTAAGTACTTTGACAAAAATTATGTTTAAAAAAGTTACAACATCAATAATTTAATGTTATTGTTCATTAAGAACTTAAAGCAACACAGATTAAGCAAGAAATTGTTATATAAATTCATTGAGTCTTTTTAAATTATTAATCTTATTAATAAATAAGTATATTAACTGACTTTATCTGCTCATTACAGAATTCATAATGTATTTTATGTCTTATATTTAAAGTTTTATAAATGCTATCTAAATAATAATTCTTTGTCAGAACTGTCTCTTCTGAATCTCATAAATAATAAGAAAAAATATGAAATTGAAGAGATCTTAAGCAAGAGATAAAGAAAAGAACAATTACAATATAAAGTTAAGTAAATAAAGTATTTAACAGAATATAATGAGTGACTTTAAGTAGAGAATATGAGAAATGTAAAAGTGTTGCAATAAGAATATGATGTAAAAATAGAGAGAAAGCATAAATATAAATAGACTGAGTGTATAAGTTATCTATAGGTCACACAGGTCAGAGTTAAGTTCAAGTATTGAGTTAAATTAAACTAACTTTTATTCAGCTAAGTTGAGTGCAGATTAACTTAACTTAATCTGTATAGAGTTATGAGTTTTTTGTAAGTTATATATAGTCTTAGTAAGCATGTGTATGTGCTTAGTAAGCACATATATTGACTAAGTAAGCACATACACATGCTTACTAATGTGTGTTTCTAACATGCACCTTCACAAAAAGTCATGATTTTCATAACTTATTCAGTAATATATCTTGTGACTATGTAATTTATCCCTATATAACTAGTTAAGGTGTAATTTATTATAACTAATATATCAATAAGCTTTCACATTTTTGAGCTTTAGCTCTGACCTTACTCATAATGACTAGCTTAAAGTTCTTAAGTTTAATCTGCACAGATATAAGTAAAGTTAATCTGTACATAAATCTAATCTGACTTGACCTGAACTCTAGTGCAGATTTAAATTAAGTACACTTTTTTCTGACTCAATCTGACTTTACACTCAGTCTAAATGTAAATGAGATTTAAGAAATTAAAAACTTCTATTGAAAATATTCTACATAATATTATCTAAAAGAAGCAAAGTTAAAATACAATTAATATATCAGCAAAATGCTATTAAATCACTTTATTATCTTTGTATTTACATCACTATCAGAAGCAGAAGACAAGAATAGTGACTGTTTATTAATATTATAATTGCTGTTAAAGTGACTGAGTCATAATGTTAAGTCATAAGAGCTTTTCAAGATGTTGTTACTTAATTGAAGAGAGAGAAGTTCATACTTAAAGTGAAGTAAATAACATGACAACAACAGCAAAGTGTAAGAAAATTAAGAAAACAAATCATAAAGCAAAAAATATTTAACATAAATGTCTATATCACAGTGACTGCTCACTACTCTTAAATTATGAACAATAATAAATTACAGATCTTTATAAACTTATAATGATTGTTGTGATGCTCTGCAACACAAGTAATGTAGATAGTAACATGCTTAATAAATGATGTCTATATATAATTGAGATGACACTGAAACTAAAATTAATGAATATCATTGATTGTTATGATGACAACATGATTGATAAACATATATAAATTATTAACTCAACAGTTAAAGAATGCAGAAATCTATTATTGTTAATGTATTACAAGATGATAAGAAACTTTCTGTTAAATTGAGTTGCACAGCTTTTAAAGTATTTTATAATAATTATAATTTTAATTCTTAACAATATTACATTAGCTGATGTTGTTACTGATATGCTTGAAACAGCAGAGACAACAGAGAGAATTTAACTTATTGTTGATATAATGATTATGATATGACATTAAGATGATGTCAGCATGAGTAAATAAGAGAATAAAGAAATTGTTAAGAATATAATGTTATGAAGTGATGACACTCTTAGAGATTGAGATAAAAACAAAATTAAAGTGCAATGTGTATAATAATGCTATTGCAGAAGAAGAATATTGCATATGATATAAAGTAAAAAGATATTTATTAATTGTAATTTTAAACTCAGCACTTTTCTGAGTAATAAATTTCTTATAAACTGATTATATCTCAAAAATGATGTTCTGTGATGTTAATGATGCAGTAATGATCATTAAGTAAGCATTTTTAATTAAATTTGTCAATAATGATTTATCTGCAGCTTAAGAAAGCAGAGATAAGATGTAAAAAGATGATATTTTGTTGTTAAAAAGATTAAATAAATATAATTATATCTATATACAGCAATAAGATTTCTGCTGCTGTCTTTTCTGTATAATAATACTATTTAGAGCATGTATCTCATCATTGTTATGTAGATATTTTGTTAGCAAATTTATTTTAAGATATTTATATTTCTTATGCATAATATTCTTCTTTGTCTTGTTCTGTTTCTGCATTTCATTTCAACAGAGCAAATATGTTAACAATGTTACTTATAATATTTATTATATTCTTAATTAACTTAATTCTTACAGACTTAATCTTCAGAACTGATTCTGACAAATTTATTAATTTATTAATATTTAAGATTGTGTTGATAAATGATATTTAATGATGAGCACAATAAAAACTTAAAGATTTTTTATTGCATTTCTTTATATTTGTATAAGTGCATCTCTTAAACTGCAACATTATTAAAATATGTTGATGTCTTAAATGCTATATGTATAAAAACTGCTAACAATCTCACTGAATTTTTAATGAAAGACACAGCAGAAAAAATATCTCTTTTATTTTTCTTAATAATTATGATGTTACTGTTGCTACACTTCACTATTATGTCATTTACAAAGTATTACAAGAGAGAAGCATCATTCAAAAGCATGAAGTTGCTACAACTTTAATATATTAAGATGTTGAAGATGAAATAAATGCAAGTTATATGTGAGAAAGAGTTTCTTATGTATTGCAATTAAACAAAGAAATCATCAATCTAACTGATTCAGAAATAGAGAAAAGTTAATTTTATTTATATTTTGTGTATTATTCATTGTTAAATAAAGCTGAATCATTATCTATCTGAATGTAACAAACTTAAAGTGTTGCATAAGATCATCAATTTAGTTAAGATAGATAACAAGTAAAATATATAAGAATGTTAAGCAAATCATTGCTTATATTTTGTTAATTTGATTTCATAGAATTACAATATATCTATAATGTTGATGATACATCAATGTGCTGAAGAATCAGCACATAAAAAAGAAGACAATTATTATAATATCATTATGCATTTATACTGAATTATAGCTGAACTTCTTACAAAATAATTGATAAATAAAATACTATATAGACAGTCTTTACATACAAATCTTTTAAGTTTCTTAATTGTTAATCTTTATCAATACAAGACTTTAACATCAGAACTTTATTGAATAGCTGTTGTAATGTAGTATCTTACATTGTTACATATCTTACTCATTAATCTCTTATAGATAAGAGACTCATAGATTTATATTTTTATTCTTATTGTTAAAAGGTGGCACCACACTAATAGCACAGCTATCATGAGTTATATATCTAACACTCTCTCTAACCTGCAATCAGCCCACAACTGACTTGCAGGTGTAAAGAGTGCACACAGACAATGGTTCAAACTCATGACCTTTTGAACTTACTCTCTCACTATGGACTTGAACCATCAGCAGAGGTGGCCTAGGCACCACTTTATGCAAGTTATCATGCACTAACCTGAGCTCATAACCTGTTAAAAGGTGGCACCACACTAATAGCACAGCTATCATGAGTTATATATCTAACACTTATCTTTATTCTTATCAGTATTCTTGTTGTCTCAGTAGTCTTTAACTATATGTAAGAACTTTTTATAATGAAAGTATACTTTATTCTTTTTACATTAAATTCAATAAGTTTTCATATTTAACTTGTTTAATTTAGATCTAATTGATCTCTCATAACTTTAAGATTGATCTTAAGAATTATTTAATGAGTTATTATGATTTAAATTTAAGTCATTAAAGATGTTAAGATAATTCTCATTATGTACTTCTTAAAGACTTTATTCAATTTAATTAATTCATTAAATTAACTTATTAAGAGTAGTCACTTTAATCTTTAAATACTTTCAGAGTTTAAATTAAATCTTTTACTTTAAATTTTAAGTAAACTATTATTTCTGTTTATATTTAACTGATATAGACTGAAGAAGTTATATAATCTTTATAAACTTTACTTTATATTGTTAAACTGATTTTATTTGTTTCAGAGTCTCATAACAGCAACATTGATGTTTTATTTCATTAATATTTTTAAAGATCAGTAAAAATGCTAAAAAAAATTATTTATATTTTAAAATTTAATGTTTAATGAGTTTTCTTTAACTTAAAGTCATTCTTCTTTTTAAAGTCATCATACTTTGACAATATCTTTTAAATAACTGACTGTAACAGTAATCTTTGCTTCATCACTTAGAAGTTAATTCATCAACATTTTATAAAATTGAAAATAAGCTTTTATTTTAAGAATTTACATCTTTACAGTGTTCACTTTTTAATTATTCTTATAAATAAGCAGTATCTTCATCTTCAGAAAATTCTTAAACATCATTATAGAAAAAGACACTATTACATTAAATATTTTTTAAGTCTCTGAAGCTGCACTAAATAGAGATGTGATTTTAGACATAAAGCTAAAAATTAATTAATTAATATAAATATCTTTTAATTAAATCTAAAGAAATGCAATTTAACTTGTTATTGTCTTATAATTGACTTAAGAAATCATTTTTAACACTGTTAATTAATTAATGATAGTGAGCTTATTCATTATTATAGAAATAGAATTGAGCTTTATATTGAGAAATTATAAATAATTAAAGATATTAATTAATAAATTAATTCTAATTTAATTTAAATCACTGTCAAACATATTATAATATAAGAGAGATAAAACTTTTCTTTATATAATACAGTATAAAAATTTGTTTCTTTATTCTGTAGTCTCAACACTGAAGTAGTGATGAGTACTGAAAAGAAAATGAATATGTAATTTATATATTATTGTATTAAAACTTTTACAATTAAAATATAAATTAAATCAGCTCAGATTGAAGTCTGAGTTTTAAAGTTGCTTAAAAGTGTGTTTTAAATCTTTGATGCTATCAGATGTGAATTGATCTGTAGAAAGTTGTTTTTATTTGTTTATGCTATGTAGAGTATATATAGGAAATGATGACTAAGACATAAATAGGGATGCTTAGTAAGAGATGAGTAAGCAATGATATCACAGGTGTAAGGCTGTTGTATCACGTGCCTGTGTGGCGGGGTTCCTCCTCTGCACAGCCTGGGGACTTTGAGACGAATGAGAGGAGAGGTCGGCCCCCCTGCCTTTCCACCTGATTGGTATGGATCCTTGTCCTTTCGTGGTTGTGCATAACGGAAGATGGTGGGTTGTTGGAGCCTCGCTTCAGAAAATGTACCTTCGTACGCAACATTTGTATTACTCTATTCGAACACGTTAGACGCATGTTACCATTATAACGGAACACATGGATATCAAGCAGTGAAGACTCTGTCTCAAGTTCGGGAACCCTGATTAACTCTATAAACCTACAAAAACGCGCTCATGAATCTGCATCTACAAGTCCACAACTTTAGCTAGGCAGGATAGGTCCGCCCGCCCTTCTCCCCTCTCCGTACCCATCTCCCCCAACCCCTCGTTACCCTCCCAGCCCTAAGCATAGATACTCCCCAGATTCTCCTTCTTCTTCGCCTGCACTTCCGCGATAGCATCGACATAATGCTCATGCCCAATCTTCACCATCCCCTTCCTCAACGCAATCATGCCCGCCTCCACGCAAACAGCCTTCAACTGCGCGCCCCCAAACTCATCCGTACTCCGCGCCAACTCCGCCCAATTGACCCCCTCGTCGACCGTCATCTTCCGACTATGAATCTTCAAGATCTGCGCCCGGGCCTCCTCGTTGGGCAGCGGAAACTCGATCTTCCGATCGAGACGGCCGGACCGCAGCAGCGCCGGGTCGAGCACGTCGACGCGGTTGGTGGCGGCGAGGACCTTGACGCGGTCGTCGGACGCGAAGCCGTCCAGCTGGTTGAGGAGTTCGAGCATGGTCCGCTGCACTTCGCGGTCGCCGCTCTTCTCGGAGTCGAAGCGTTTGGTGCCGACGGCGTCGAGCTCGTCGATGAAGATGATTGACGGCGCTTTCTCTTTGGCGAGCGCGAAGCAGTCGCGGACGAGCTTGGCGCCGTCGCCGATGAACATCTGTACGAGTTGCGGGCCGGCGAGTTTGAGGAAGGTGGCGTCCGTTTGGGCGGCGCAGGCGCGGGCGAGGAGGGTTTTGCCGGTGCCCGGGGGGCCGTACATTAGGGCTCCTGGGACGGATATTAGCTTGATGTATGCAGACCTTTTTTAGCGTGTGAGTAGATAGTGTACCTTTGGGCGCCTTGATGCCGATCTTCTTGAATCGTTCAGCCTCCTTCATCGGCCATACTACGGCCTCGACCAACTCCTCTATCTGCTTGTCCAAACCTCCTATGTCCGTATACTTCTCCGTAGGCTTCTCGTCCACCTCCATCGCCTTGACTCTGCTATCGTACTCTGCTGGTAATGTGTCTAGTACCAGATATGAATCTTTGTTGACGCCAATAAGATCGCCGGGCTTGAGCTTCTCGTGATCTACCAAGCCGATGAGCGGAAGGAAGATGGTCTGTCGTGTGGAGGTTTTGATGACTGCGGATTTGCCCACTCGCGTTGCGTCCAGATCGATATTTGCGCCTTCTTCCGCAGCTTCTTTCTCCACATCCAAATCGAGAAGCTCTACGACGTTGCCGACAAGGTATGGTAGTTGCCTAGTAGTTCATGTATTAGCACCATGCGTGAGCCGCAGGAGATGCGGTCTCCGCTCGTAACGGACCTGTTATTCTCGATCTTCTCCAAATTCTCCTTTATTTTCTCCTTCATCGCCGCCTGCTCGTGCGTCAACCGCTGATACTCGCTCTTCATGATCCTTGTGTCGTTGTCGAGTAACCGTCTCCGAGTGATGATATCTCTTGTGCTCGAACGTAGGATCTCCGCATCTATTTGGTCTTGTATATTTTCTTCCTGCTTCTTCTCCCCATCTGCGTCTTTCATCTCCGCATCACCATTCTCGTTTGGCTTCTTTCCGTCCTTGCCGCCTTCATCATTCTTGTCCTCCTTGCCTTCACGCTCCAAATCATCGAGGTCTTCTAAGGTCGACATGGCGACACTATCAAGTGTAAGGAATCGAATTTCAGCTAAGATGGAGCTCTGTTGCCTCTCACGGTAATAGAGCGAATACGGGTTCGTGGGATAGTTGTGAGGTTGTTGTGTTCTGGTTGTAGAGTCCAGAGCTGTAGTATGAGGTCGAGCTAGGTACTCCTACCTAAGCATATAGGGATTAGGTAAGCAAGCTTCGCAAGGCTGCAGGTGCCTGTTCACGGAGAGAGATGTTTACGATTACGAGGATTACAACTTTCCGGTTGTGTAACTTGTCGTACAAATTCTTGAGCATAAGACTTGGTAAAATTCTTGAAGATATGGGGTCCCTCTGTACTCTGAGTAATGCAGTGACGGTTTATTATCACTCAGAATACGAAATCCTAAATATACTGCGTTTACTGATGAGACTTATAACTTCCTCAACACCTCCTCACGACTAAAGTTCGTCATACGATACCTAGACATGAAATCGTCATGGTTGACTGCGCGGTCTCAGCAGCGGATCAAGGCAAGTGAATGTGGTAGGGCTTACTGTAACCACCACACATCCTCCGCTTCCCTGTGAAGGCCGACCGCCCATGGAGCACTCTCCAGTTATCAAAAACTGCATATGTTAGCATTCGCCTCTCGCATTGATTACAGATGTCGTACTTAAAGGTCGTCCAGGCTTCAACTGTTCCCAATACTCGCTGGTCTCACTTCTCAGAATCCTCGACCACGTCCTTGCAGCACGATACCAACGATCAATATCGTCTAGTGTGCTCCAGTGGTCCATGGTAGCCCTATCGTCGTTATTCCACCGCACCTGATACAACTCCCCAGTGACAGGATGCTCATTGAGTACTGGACGTGGTGTACTAGGCTGAATGCTGATGCCTTCGTTGCCGCTTGAATGGGTGGGCACGGGCGTGGAGCGCAGGAGATTATAAGCTTCTGGAGATTGCTCCTTAAGGATGGCAGCCGCACGGAACCCATCAACGAGCAATGATGCACCTCCGTCGCCCTCGGTGTGTGAGAGCAAATGGAACATTTGCAATCCGGCTGGATCCGTAAAGTATGTTGTGTCGGTATGAGCTCCTAATGCGAGCGAAGTATAAGCCGTATCTTTTAAGGAGAGATCAGATGTAAAATCCCAGAACCCGCCTGAAGGATAGTAAGTATCAATCAGACCGGATGCGGGCTGTGAGTTTATACCATAGTGCGTTACACGGATAAACGCTATGCGCTCAAGCAGCTCTTGGGTTGCCTCTGGGGTCGGGGGACAGCCATCGACAAAGCAAAATCCATATTGCCGCTAGAAGGATCAGTAAAAGACGCAGAGGTAGAAAGATATCCTATACAATTTTGGATGTCCAGTGTTTGACCCCTTTCTCCGAAGCCATGACATCATGATACGATACTGAAGGAGGAGATATCTTGATTTCTGAACCCCATCGAACAGAGCTCCTAAAATCAGTAACGACAGTAGGCGGGAGAGACGCGTAACATACTCGAAGGACTTCTGAACGGTCCCGGAAATACGGCTACCGCCAGTGAGACCACTTTTGATGCCATGCAATTGCAGCCAGTTCCAGTCGTAGAAGCTTTGATGACCACCATCGCTCCCTGCTACAGGTCAGCAAGGTTGATAGTTGTTGTGGGAAGGATACCAACAAGTTATGTGAAGACCGTCGTCACCATAATGCAAACTCTGTGCGTGTAGATTGTTTGGAATCTACAAATGGATGTCAGTTTCAAGATTCGGAGTGGATGAAGCTTAGACAGATCTGTTAAGGAATCTTGTGGCTTTCATCTGCCTCTTGATGCCAAAGGACCAAAAGGAGCAAGGACTTGAAAAGGACTAGGAGTTGGAGACAATAGCCCTAAGTGACCCCTCCCCATAGCTGTCATAGCGGGGAGGCATTTTATTTTTTTATGAATATCTAGGGAAGATATCCCACAACAAACGGAAGATCCATACTTACAGCAAAGGTATTGACTAGGCGCTGCTTCGTCTCCTCGTGTTGACAGGACCTGCATTGGCAGTGGTCTCTAGAAAAGTGACCAATCAGTTGGCTGCCGTTGTGTAATTCAACTAACCTTTACCTCAACCAGAAGCTATGACTGTTGGTGGTTCAAGAAATGTAAGATTAGATATACACAAAGTAAGTTGAGGATCGATATTGACGTACTAGATTGAACTCTGGCCGTCGTTCCAGCCCACAGAGATGGCCTTGTCATCCACAGAGACGGTAATGCCGGGTCGAGGAGCGGCATGAGATGGGAGACGCGCTGACTGCTTTACGGCTTGAGCAGCAGCAGTATTCTGATAACAATGTGAGATCTTGGAGCGTTTAGATGGTGGAGGTTGAGTTGTAGAAGCGTACGATGCAACGCCGGGAGGGGTTGGCCCTGCCTAAGCGCGGAAAGCTCCTGGGAGAGCCCTTCAAGAAATGACAACCTTCGAACAGAGGTCTGCTCAGCACCAAACGTAGCAATGAGCTGCCAAGGAAAGATTCAATTTTCACAGCCATAATGAGTTTAGATGTTGTTTGAAAGGAACATCAAACAATCCGAGGAACTGTACGTATTCGGAGGTAAGGTAGTGATTGTGACTGGAACTAGTACTTATAGTGTTTCCTTTCATCCTTAAGATACAGACGAGACCGGAGATGGGGTACTTTCTGTGCCACGACTGGTAGGACATTACTCCTGATAATGTACTTATTTCCGATATACGTTATTAGCACAATGGGCCAGACTACTGCCGCTTGCTTTGCAGTCACAGAGGTATTTATGATCCCGAAATGAAGACACAGAAAACTGCTCTACAACTTGCTTTTCTCGCCGACACACTTCATCAACGCCCTACCGTTACTCAAAACCACTTTCTTACCCTCCACTCGCGTTATGAACCTCACCTCTTCCCATCCGTCCTTGATATCACCGGTCCTCCACATCTCCGTCACCAGTTTATCCCCAGGTATGACTGGCGCAGCGAATCTCGCTTGGAACTCTTTGATATTGGCCGGGTCGCTCCCACCGAGCGCCTGCAAAAGCCCATGACAGGCGCTATTCCAGCTGAAAAGGCCATGCATGATTGCACCTCCGAAACCCATCTTCTGGCCTGGTTCAGGGGTTGCGTGAAGTGGATTATAGTCGCCATTCAGCCTGTAATATCCTTAGCACATAGCTCATGGATGCGTCCAGATATGATGGTCGTACCGATAGAGTAAAGCGGATTCTTTGTTGGTCTGCAATATATGGACAGCATCGGGTTTCTTGCCCTCAGGCGGAGGATAATTCACCGTAGCTGGGCCTAAATGCACCCTTGTCAGTCTTCCAACCACACGACTGTGCATATGTTGAGAAACCCACCCTTCGGGCCACCCCAATTTCCCTGCCCCACGAAGAACCCACTGCCCACCGCCCTGGCATAAACATCTCCTCCCTTCTCTACCAGCAGTTGCTGCGTCTCCACCACCGTGCCCGGCTTTCCCTTATCATATACACCCAGTACTTTGGATCTTATCTCGAAGGTCTTGCCTGCGCTCGTTGGAGGTAGCGGCTTCAAGAATGTTATGGATCTCTGACCATCGACGACACGGCGAGAGTCGAGTTTCGGCACACCTGGGATGGGAGTGGCACTGGAACGGGCGTAGAAATCTATGACTTCTTGATCGGTATGTTTAAACGCTGGAGCTGATGGTCAACGGAACCGTCCCGAAATCGGAGCTAAGCGGTGCCATGTGCTTACGGAGGATGATTGGGTAAGTAGGAAAGACTTGGAAGTTTGGATGGAGCTCCTGTAAGCAAGTCAGAATGGGCACCGTGACATTCGGTCTTATGAGCCATATACATATAAGAAATGTAATTCATTAGCTGTCGCCCCGATGCTGTTGGCGAAGAGTAGCACATCCCGCTTCAGCCAGGCAATTTCCTGCGGTGGATATTCAAATCCGGCTCCTGGGCCAGCCATGTTGTATACTATAATTGCACAATGAACATGTATGAAAAGAAGAGAAGACCGTGTACGCGTCGAAAGCACAAATTCGAGATGACTGCTGATGCGGTGCCATCTGGAGACGAGCTGCCAGCCTTCGCTTCGATGTGCCGAGGTTCAGCCCCCAGGTCTATGATACACATAGCCTCCTGGGTGACGGTACAGGCTGTTAGGAATTTTCGATCCACCGTATCGCAGCTATAGTCTTCAGTACTATGGATCTAATGAATAGGCTGGCGTCTAAGCGTGAGGATGCCGAGGAGACACCAATTACAGTTGGGAGGGATTTTGGCACCCTTCATTAAGGAGGCAACTTCGCCAGGTTAGGAGATATCGTAACTTCATAAGGCATTGAGAGGGGTGCTTCAGAACCTAAACAACCCCGTTCATGGAGGCTTTGAAGATAGATTCCTTGTTCTCAGATACCTACAGAGTCATTATCGGCTTACTGTAAAGCCAAGTATTCCTGGCACGGCTTATACACTTATGGAGACATAGCAATTTCTCTACTTTCTGGGACCCATGATCTAGCGTAGGTATCTACCACAACATCCAAAGACAAAGCTTCATAAACTCCTTCTCTTCAAAAGCGGCGTCAGCTAGCTCCGGTTTCAGCTCCCTTCTCAACTGCGCCGCTTTCTCCGCGCAAGTCCGGCTTTCATCCTCTCTCTCTCTCTCCTCGTATAACATTGCGAGTTTGAAATAGGCGCGGGCTAGCTGACCCTTTCCTTCGTTTACCGACTCGGCAATGTCAGTCAGTTGAGTCAGGAGTTCGCTGTGTGAGCGTGAGTAAGCCAATATGTCAACTCTTACAGCCTCAATATTTAAGGGCTACTTACATGGCGGAAGCAATGTTACCCTGTTGATAAAGCAGTGAAGCAACCTCGTACAGCGAATCGCAGGTTTTCAAACGATTGCCAAGTAAATTCTGACGGAATGCTAGGGCCTTGGAAGCAAGGCGAACGGCATCGTTAAGTCGGCCCTGACTGAGGCGTATGCGCGAGAGAAGGACCATGTCACCTGAGAAACGAGGATTTCCGGTGTTGAGGAAAGTTTCGTCGGTGAATGATTCAAGGGACGGACAGCGCTTGAGCATCTCCTCTGCTTCATCTGGCTTACACATGCGTAGAAGAAGGCTGGACATGTTGCTGTACGAGTTACCGATTCGGTCACTCTGAGTGCTGAGGCGAATGTGGATTGCTTCTTCATGCATTGCATAGGCTTTATCCAGTTCACCTAGCTCTGTGTAAGCTAAAGCGATGTTATTAAGACTCGACGCAATGAGAGGATCGACTGGTCCGAGGAGCTGTCCACGGATTTCGAAGGCCTTTTTGAATGTATTTAGAGCTTCCTTTGGATTGTTCACATCAAGGTCAATTAAGCCGGAGAGATCAACTGCGCTGGCAAATGCAAGAGATGTCTTGTCTTCAAAGGTGTCAAGCGCTGCATCCACCATGTTTCTTGCCGTATCGTAGCATTCGCGTTCGTAAAGGTACCTACGTCCATCATTATCTAATGGTTCAAAGGCAGCTAGTTGCTTGGTACATACCAACTGCATCGTAAGAGTAGTTCTCCATATTCTTGCTGATCATTAGGTTCAATCGAGTACCGGTTGCGCTGTTCAACTAAGTGGTGAACATGCGGAAGACATTCCTCACATTTCTTCCAAAAGTGGAACTGATGACCCACATCCTCACTCCAGGTGTTCGGGAAGCCCCAGCTGAGGATACGCACAACCGCGCCAAAATATCGAGTCCGTTCTAAATTGGTTAAGGCGATGAATCGAAAGACTGGCGTGTTGAGCACCTTTGTCAATTAGGCCAGATTTCAGCAATGTTGTTTCTGCATCACCGAGGCTAATACCAATTCAGCCAATTGTATATCTCTTTCAGAGCCAGGGTGTCGGAACTTACTCCATTTCGTCCTGGATGAAGTGAAGTCCTGCATCGTCAACTAGCCTTGACCCTTCAACAAGGACAGTTTCGCTTATGGCGTCTGGTTGGAAGAAAGCTAACAGATTCAAGAGTGTGCATGGATCACCGGATAGTTTACGTATAGACATTTCCCACACAGTGCTTAGTGTGTGTTCGTATCCATCGATACTAGTTTTGCGCGAGTTAATCTTAGACGTATTATGCTCGTATAAAGGGAGGAAATCATGCAGTGGCAGCCTTCGCTGAGTGATGAAGCCACTGATCTGATTGAGCGCCAATGGAAGACCACCGAGAGTTTGTGTGATTTCTTGGGCTTTCTCTTGGTTGGCAGGAGATTGGGTGTCAACCCCGATAAGGTGAAGTAAGACCTCGGATCCGGTGGCATCATCGAACGGTTGAACGTGGAAGCCAGCTGTAGCTGGACTGTGGCAAGCACTAGCATCACGTGTGGTAAGCATGATAGAGCCCTGTCCATTTGCTGGCCATATGTGTCGCAGAATCTCGAGATCATCAGCGTTGTCGAAGACGAGCAGCCACGGGCAACCTAATGGCGTTTAACCATCCATTCGAGAAGTCTACCCAGATTTTTGATCGGAATGATTTGCTGGGTAAGAAACGGAGGGAAAAGGTTTATTGCGAAGTAGATAGGACACTTACGAGCTTCTGTAAGCCAATTCTTCACTTTCAGCGTCGCAGCAGCAGCATCCTGCATCTCCTGGTCATTCCGAGCAAGGCCAAGAAGCTTTGCTATCTCCCTAAAACTTTGGCCCATGCTAATAACATTATCTGCGACAACCCAGATTATAGCTTCGTAGTGCTCGCGGTTTCGGTTAGCATATTGTAATGCAAAAATGCTTGGGCCGAAGGTCCGAGTGGAAGAATCAAGAATGGTAATTTAGAGGCGTCTTGCCTACACCTCCCATGCCGTAAAGGGCAAGTGTCTTCAGCATGTGAGGCTTGTTGTCCTGTCTGAGAGCTTCTTCAATGGCATCCAGGGCGTCCTCGCGGCCCCAGAATCTTGGACTCAACTCCGAAGGTATGAAATGATAATGAATCGCCTCATTACTTTTGAGTTTAGTCTCCTTCAAGGTTTCCATTAGGTCCAAGACTCCGTTGTACTTGGACCTTTCGTGTCTCATACGGACTGATTCAGCCTCCATCTCCACGGTAGAAGAAAGCCGCCGAATGCGGCGTACAGTGCGATTGAAGTCATTGCGAAACTCCTCCCAAGCATCTCGGCGTAGAAAGACATGTGGATGTGTACGGAAGAAGTGAATGCAACGTGCGTAAAAGCATATCACTTCAGTGTACACATCAACAAGGGCAGTTTCGAGCCCTCTGTCCATTGGCAGGGTGGTTTCATATGCTTTGAGCCTAGGCAGGGTGAGGCTTAACTCTTCGAGCATGTTAAGCACGTCTTTCAGTATGTCTCCTGCAGATGATGCGAGTGTAAGCATAAGCCGAATGCTTCCCCATACGAATGTCGTAAGTTTCGCATCCGCCCCGAATCACACAGCAATAACAGCCGAGAAGTCATCCACGAACTTCAAAGTCGGCCCAAGTCGATTCATGGAGTCTAGAGCGGACCGCTCCCGAGGCAAGAGAGGTTCAATGGTCTTCGTATAATTGAGAAGGTCTTCAAGCGACTCAATTTCGGTGATGGATTGGTAATCGTCATTCGCCTCAAGCTCTTCGCGATAGCGCTCCAGCGCTCGGTGTCAAAGCGGATTGCCGGTCCGTTTGTCCCTACTTTCAGTTAGTGCGCAATCAAAGCCATCAGGGTTCGCTGGTTTTATACCTGGAATCGTTTGAAGCCATAGTGTTTGGCGCCTGCTATCTTTCCAACCCTCGCTGTTTTTAAGACGAAAGTGATGAGACCAGTCTAGGTAACATGGAGGGGATGCGGCACAGCCCTTATTAACTTACCTTACAGGCCACCCATGATACACAAACACAGTATTAGAGATTCTGCATCCTGGTTTACTCTCTGGGCAGTGCTGATTATTGGCGGAATTGGAATCATGCTAGCATTCATCCAAGTTATACTCCAAATCATGCAGGTTGCTCTCCAATTCAAGCAAATGAGTCGTTGACAAGGAGAGGTCTAAAACCAGATCCTCCGTTCGTACCAACTCTGGATCACCCCTTCCCTCGAGGCTTCATACTCTTTCAGGATTACATGGCCATTATCAAGGAAAGTGTTCGGCTGAACAAAGACCCATCTTGGCATTTTATTCGCCAGGACCACTTTTCTCCACTCGAGATACTCGCCGTCCACTTTGGAGAGGTCTCCATAGTAAGCGCGGCACGGCTGGACATCGGCTGTGCAGCGATACATGTGCAGCCTCAGCAACATCCTGCCGAGGGCAGGTTTTCCGTGTGAAACCATCTTGGACCGATCAACGCGAACGATAAGCTGCTGTTGCTGCGGATTGCACTCTACAGTCATGAAGCCACCGCCGTCTGTTAGGAGGCATTTGAGGGTTGCAAAATGAGCCTGTGCTTAGCTGATTAATGGTGACAAGATGCGCATCATAGAGGCCGCTGCCTTACCCTACTATGGGCCTGACCCCATTTCTGCAGACGCCTTGAATCAATTTTCTGCCGATAGAATACTCGATGCGGAGGAGGACCTTACATGGTTATCGATGTTGAAGTTTGCCAGACCGCGGAGACCGTCAACACCCAGTTGCAGATAGAGGTTGTAGGTAACTGTCCGCCTATTAAAATTGCCGCAATGATAGTCCGGAAAAGCAACTTACTATCTTCAGCAGTAATCTCGGATTTGTCATGAAAGCCGAAAAGCTCAAGGAGATCCTTATTGTCCATCAAATAAGCACCCACGAGCTCGGCCCTACATTCATCTACGGTAGTTGCCAAATCTCCGAACTGGCCAGTCCAGGTCTGCCCGGGTTGGTACCATTTAGAGATAGGGTTTCCCGTGAGAGGATTTATTGGTGGTGCACTTATATCGAAATTGAACTGATCTTCACCTTCTTGGATCATCATCTTTCCCGTGCCGTGACCCAGAAGCTCGTGGAGAACGACCCACCAATAGTAGGTGGGATACTTGTGCTTTTGGAATGCTTCGGCTTCTGATGGATCAATAAATGGGCAGATTGTCGGCTTCATTGCTCTCGGTACTCATTCGATTCGTTATGATGACGTTCTTAAAACCGCATTCTTGGCGAATATCGTTGTACTATTGAGCTAGGAATGAGTCCAATAACAAGATACAAGAATAGAGCAACGTACGTTTGGAAGATTAATTCCTGGAAAAATAATACTAGAGCAATATGCGAGAGCTGAGAAGGAATTAGAGTGATGTAATATTACAGCTCGTCCACATACCGTGTAAGCTGGTAAAGTCTGGGCGTTCAAAAAGTGCTTTCTCAAAGGGCCCTTTTCCTTCGTTTGCAGATGACTCTGTATTGGCCCAGGGAAGAAGGCGTATGAATTGCGTAGAATGCTCGACAATCCTTAGCAGAGCCTTTGTTTCCTCAGTATCATTTATCGCCACTAGGCCCTCAAATTCTGCCCGAATGCCATGTGGATCTCTGTAAGGTTCGACAAAACCAAATATATTCTCCACCCGTGGATTCTTATCTGTAATCCAGGTGCGCTGGGAGTTTCGATAAACATCAAGACTCCCAGTTCTAAAGCTTTCGATGTATTGGGATATGAAAAGCTTCTGAGTATCGTTTGCCGAGTGTTCGGAGGCCTGAGAGAGCGCAGCGCAGATACACTCAAGCTCTTTGGAATGATCACTTCGTACTATCTTTACAAGGCCTGCGGATCCAGGCAAGAAAACTTCTTGAATCTGTTCATCCTGCTCGATGGACGCTTGAAGAACCTCGAAAGTGGGTGTCGGGGTGGAGGTAACCTTGCGAATGCGCGTATTCTCGGGGAAGATCAAGTTTTCCTCCAAATGTTGAGATATCATGGCAACTTCATCCTGTGTGATCCGCGCATTCCCCGGATAGTATGCGCTCTGTGCCTGATCGCTGGGATGTCCTAAGCTGTATGGCGGGGTTGATGATATTCGATCAGATATTACCGCAAATAATTCTTCGAGTCTTGGGGATCTTCTTGCATTTTCTCGAGCGAATCAAGCCCAAGTCGCGGGACAAACTTCTGATCGCCAGAGCCCTAAACCACATTTGCAAGCTGTCGTGCACTCCCACGCCGATAGACTCACGTAATAGTTCCCCATGTTCGACAAGAAGGTAGCTGCATAATCAAGGAAAGCGTCGCACTCATCCGCAGTGACTCCATTTTCTTCGAGAAGCATTTTCCAATTGCCCGAGCAACTGCCGTAGAGCTCTAGGATGAAGTCAAATATCCCGATTGATTCCGGAGAGACTTGACGAAGTATTATTCTCGTCCCATGCCAGGCAGCACTTGTGAAGTGATCAAAATCAGCCCATCGCTCACTGGAGTGCTTGAGTGGTCACTTACCGTGACAGGTGGTGAGCATATCGCTTCTCCTGCAGGGTGAGGCTCTGGAAGGCTCTGTTGATACTAAGTCGGTGTATCGGTGGCGCTGCAACGATGGCAGCCTGGTTCTCTGGCATGGTGGCTAGGGCCAACCGCCAAGTAGGGGAATTTGGATTCGATTCAATTCAGATGCACGTGAGCAATATCCACGAGACGTTGGGATTATTGCTACCGCACAGTGGAGTTACAAAGTGACGTGTAAGGATGTTTCGACGTCATGCCTCCCGAGCACCGGGATCATTGAGGGGTTTGAAGGCGACGTTAGAAGTATAGCCAAATGAAAACGAGATTTTTGCATTCAGCAATTGAATAGGCGAAAAGTAATTACAGAATTCTCCGGAGAATCTTGAAATAAGCCTTCGTACAAGACCTACTAGGTTAGATGTACGATGCTCCCAGTTTATGAATATAACTTCCATTGTTAATGAGGGGCGATGCCAACTTGGAACTTTGGCATCACTTGCTTGCTTACATCATCTTTGCTTCTCTTCACTTAAGGCTGCACCCCAGCCCTATTGGATGAGTCACAAACCCAAGATCAGCCCAGTCAAATGAGATGACCAGCACTCAGTTATTCATACACATCTCTTGGAGGCACCAAACCTTGAGTGCTGGTAATTAGAATTAGACTACATACCAACCTACCTTCCACGCACAGAATGCGTCATCGACACCGCAAGACTCACCACCGTGCCGCACAACCCTCAGCTCCGCCCGGTCCTCCAACGACCCCTTCCCCTTCCCTCCTCCAACAAATTTATAACCCGACCCACATCCCCCCTCCCCACCTTCCTTCCCCCCACAACCATCATCAACCCCCCAAACTCCCAAATCCAGGAACCAAAAAGCCACCGCGGCCAGAAAAACAACAACAACAACAACAACAACAACAATGGAGCCCATCTACTTCCACGGCGCCGAAAACTTCCTCTCACAATGGCACCCGAGCCCATTCACCTCCCCCTCCCACCCGAACACCGTCTTCCGCACCGCCGAGCAATACATGATGTACCGCAAAGCGCTCCTCTTCAAGGACGCCGCCACCGCCTCTGCCATCCTGGCCAGCGCCAAGCCCGGGGCGCAGAAGAAGCTCGGCCGCCAGGTCAAGGGTTTCGAGGAGCGCGTGTGGGTGCGCGAGCGGGAGGGGATTGTGGAGGAGGGGAATTGGTGTAAATTTATGTTTCCGGTGGAGGAGGGGAAAGAGGGGGGTGGGAAGGGGAAAGGGAAAGGGAACGGGGGCGGGAAA
>JAABUY010002306.1_pt1 | contig 23006 bp, 22 predicted proteins | sample 5560271 | NCBI WGS metagenome assembly JAABUY01 (sample SAMN10711886, study PRJNA513374) | rock metagenome | isolation source: Antarctica rocks | place: Antarctica: Victoria Land, University Valley | reverse complement strand
GGCGCCGCCGGGCATCGGTGCGGCGGCCGACGGGGCGGCAGCCGCCGGTGCCCGCACGGCGCCCGAGGCTCCTTCCGCAACGGCGACAGCTGGCGCTGCGCTGCGGCGGTCGGCCTCGTCGGCCGCCGCCCACATGCGCACCTCCACCTCTGCCTGCGCCAGCCAGCACGCGCATGTATTTAGCATGGGTCGGGGGGAGAGAATCTTATACGGTCTAGGGTAGCAAGAGCACGAGTGCATGGCTTCCATGTTTGGCACAAACGACGGAGTGTTTGGCACAAATGACGGAGTAGAAATGTGCACTGGAGCTCGGGCCACGCCCGTCCGGCGCTCCCGCCTGGGCATCAGGTCGCGGGAGGCGGCCGCGCGGGGGTCCGGCAGACCCGGGTGGCCACCCTGTCGACCACTAAGCCTGGTTGCCAGTTACAGACGCGCGGACGGCAGCGTGTGCTCCCAGCGCTGGCCCGGCGAGCCCGAGCGGGTCGCCGCTCCCAGGCCGTGCGCGGTGGCCGCGTCGGGCGCCCCTCAAGACCCTGGCGCAACGCCAAGGTCGCTGCGCAGGGCGGCGGGCGCGCCTGTAGGCGGGCCATCATCGCGGCCGGTAGCAGCGGCGCGCGCGCCAGGTCCGGCAGTACGCGCATCTCCAGCGGACGCCAGCGCCACCGGCCGCCATCGGCGCCGCCGCCCCCGCCGCCGTCCGGGCCGCCGCCGGGCGCCCCGTCCGTGCACTCGCCGCGCGCCGTCGCCGCCCGCTTTGCCGCGCCGCCGGCGCCGCCGCTCGCGCCCGCCGCGCCCGCGTCCTCGTCCATCGGCGCGGCGCCGCCGTCGTCGCCACCGGCGCCGGACGCTTCGCCGGCGCGCGGCGGCGGCTGCGGGACCCGGCCCGCGGCGTGCGCAGCCGCGCCCAGCTCATGGCGCGGCAGTGCCGCCGCCTCGGGCTTCACCCCCGCCGCCGCGGCCGCCTCGGGCCTGACCCTGGCCGGCGCGCCGGGCTCGGCGGCGCCCTGCGCGGGCGTGGCCGGGTCGGGCGGCGCGGCGGCGGCGGCGGCGGCGGGCTCCGGCGGCGGCGCCGGCGGCCGCGGCGGCGTGGGCACGAGCGTGAGCCGCGCGAGCCACTCGCCGCCGCTGCGCAGCGTTGCAACGCCGCCGCCGACGGCCGCCACGCGCACGCCGGGCGGCAGCTCCTCCTGCGGCGCGCCCATGAGCAGACTGAGCGCGCCCGCGGGCACAGGGCCGGAGGCTTCTGTTGCAAGGCATGCATGCAGCGCATGCCAGGTCGCCGTCGACCGGCGGCCACCGCATGGGGCCGCGGCGCCACGCGCGCGCCTGCAGCAGGCGCGCGCGCAGCATCTGGTCCATCAGCCGCACGGCCGCGCGCCGGCGCGCCGGCGCCGGCAGCGCCGGCGGCCGCAGCTCCTCGATCGCCGCCGGCAGCAGCGCGTAGCCGCCTGCGCCGCCCCGCCACACCATCGTCGGGCGCGCTCCTGCCGGCTGGGACCCTCCGAGCCCGAGCGCACGCGCGCACGCGATGTCGAAGCACCGCATTCACGACGCCCTGCATTCGCGGCGACCGAGCCGCAGGCGCCGGGGCGGGCGCCTGTGGGGGCGCCCCGGCCGGTGGCGCTATACACACCCTGTACAGGGGCTGCGGGCTACATATACCATGTATATACCCTATATGTACCCTTAGATACCCTACACAGGGCCGCGCCTGTGAGCAGCACGTCAGCGGCGGTGGGCACGTCCCAGGCGGGCGCGCGCAGCGCCTCCAGCTCGCCGTGCAGGAAGGCCAGCTGGTCGGCCGCCTCGCGCATCGCGCCCGCATGGCGCGCCGCCACGTCCAGCACGCGCCCGCACTCCACCACCGCGCGCGCCTGCCGCCCCCGCGCGTGCGCGGGCCTGATACCGCGCCATGCTGCAGGCCGCGGCCGCGCCGGCCCTGCCACGGGCTGCTGTCCTGCGGCGGAGCTGGCGTGCGCCAAGGGCGGAGCCATAGCGAAGGCGGGAGTTCCCGCTCGTGCCTGCACGGCACGGCACGGCACCCCACCCCCCCACCCGCCCCTCGCATAGCAAGCTCAAAACCTGAATGCAGGGCATGCAGGAGCCGCCTGCTCGCCGCTAAGGCCGGACGGCGACGCGGCGGTGAGCGGCGCCGCGCCCAGCGGCGCCGGCGGCGCGCGCCCGCAGCCACAGGGGGCGCGCGCGCGGGCGCGGGCTGGGCGGCCCACTGGGCAGCGCGCCTTGTTGGCCCACTGCGCGACCACGAGCAGGCGCAGCAGGCGCTGCTTGGTGGCGTGCAGGTGCGCCAGCAGCGCGCGCTTCCTGCGCGCGGCGCGGGGCCGGTCATAGGCCGGTCATGAGACCCAGCGCGCTGCGAGCTCGCGCCGGGGCCGGCGAGCGGCCCGGGCAGCCGCGCTGGCGCGCGCCGCGCCGTGCTGGCGCGCTGCCTGCTGACCGCCGCTGCCCGCCTGGTGCAGCCGGGGCCTTGCTCAGCATGGGTTCCGCAGGGGCGCCCCTGCTGGACTGTGAGAGAGCGCGTCCTTGCCAGCCAGCGCTTCCCAGTCCTTGCGCCCAACGCGGTGGTACCACATCAGACAACCACTCGGGATGTGGCGGCATCAGGCTCCCGGTGCGGCCTGTCCGGCGACTGCCGCAGGCCCAGGGCACTGTGCATTCCAGGCAAGCGCCTGCAGGCGCCCTTGCCGTGTGGCGGCGGCCCCCTGCTTGGCTCAGCGCGACAGCGGGGCAGCCGCGCGCGCCGCCGGGCGCACCTCTCCGCATCAGGCTCGCCGGGGAGGCTGTCGGCCAGCTGCCGCAGGCCCCCATACGCCTGTTCGACCACCACATCCAGCACGTGGCGCAGGTCGGTGAGCCGCAGCGCCCCGCTCAGCTCTGGCTCCTGCCCGGCCGCCATCGCGTCTACCCGCCGCCGCCCGCGCAGCAGCACCGCACATGGTTACGCCATGCCGCGGCCACAAAAGCTCCGCCAAGCTTGGGGCTTGCAGTACTAGCGGCACGACTGAGCACTCTTGCCAGCGGTGCACTTGGCGGCCAGAGCTACGGAGTATGGTCCCCGCCTCGATGCACTTTTTGCAGAAGGTTTTTCATGGGTTACCCAGCATGCTGTTCCAGGCCAAGAGCAGGTGCGGCCCATGGCTTTCAGGCTTGTACAGTGGTTGCTCTTGTGCTGGACGGGCAAGCACCTCGCATTTCCTTTATCAGCAAGCAAGCAGATTTCACATGCAGCATGCACGTCAAGCCTCTGAACACATGCTCCGGACTTGCGTTTGCAATGTCTGACCATGCTCACAGACAGCACATTGGCTTCAGATTTGAGCATGAGCCGTCACTGACCACAACATCAACACCAGCGTGATGGTGATAGGTGGCGCGCACTCTGCACATGTTGATATCAATTGCGAGAACCCACGTATCAGTTCTCCTCTCTCACAAAGCAAAGCCTCATATACTTTTCAGTAAACGCACGCTGGTTGCAGCAGAACAACAACAAAGCGCCAAACCAATTTGCATTGTACACGTCTGGACACGGGGGCCACTGCACGCCAGGCCTGCACAAGCCCTGTGCCCCACGCGCCCGACGCAGTGGTTCCTACCTGTTGGAAGGAAAAGCCCTGCAGCTCGGGCGCACCCTGCGCACGCACTGGCGCGCAGCAGTGCCCCCGAAAAACTGAGGCCTCACAGCCTGGCAAAGCAAGCACCTTCGATGCCCTGGCAAGTAACATGATGCGGCAATGCGGAGCAGGCGCTGCATGCGCATGTCACCGCTGCGCTGGCAGCAATCCACACTGCCAAAGAATTGGGGGAAGGGGGGAGCGTCCTGCTGTCACAAGCATGCATTGCTAGCTGCAAATGCGCGCGGTCACTGTGCAGGCACAAGCGTCCGGCGCGCGCGGATGAAAGGTCTACGCTCAAAGTCTATGTGCATTGCAGAGTCTCACTGCAGGCAGCTACACCCATCGGGCCTGCAGCCCCACATGCCGGGCAGCCCCTGCACCGCCGCGCAAATCCGCAGCCCGGCTACATGCATACATGCATAGCATAAATGGAGGTTTGGTGTGCGAGCCGCCCTGCGCTTCAAAACCTCGAAGGCAGAGCCGCTCACGCTGCCGCCACTAGCTGCAGCATGCGCACATCGCCGTTGGACAGCGCGGTGGCCAGCACGGGGCCGCGGCTGCCGGCGCTGTCAGGGCGCCAGGCGATGGCGCTGACAAACTCGCGCGCGCCCGGCCCGCGCGCGCGCACGACCGCGCGCGCCGCCAGCGGCGTCGCCCAGCTGGTGTGGTACCCCACCGCCGCGCCGGTCTCCGAGCCGGTCGCCAGCAGGCGCTCGCGCTCGCACACGGCCAGGCCGACAAAGTTCTTCGCGTTGACGTGGCCGCGGAAGGTGCGTGAGAGGCCCGCGCGCGCGCCCGGCGCGCCGCCCGCGGCCGCCGCCGCCACGTCCCACAGCGCGAGCGAGCCGTCAGTGGACGCTGTCACCACCTCGCCGCGCCCCAGGAAGCGCGCGTACGACACCGGGCGCGTGTGCGCCGCGAGCACGGCGAGCGGCGACGCGGTCGCGCGCAGGTCGTACACGTATGCGCGGCAGTCGGCCGCGGCGAGCGCGAGCAGGTTGCCGTCGCCGCTGCAGAAGGCCGCGCCGCAGACGGGCGCGCCGCCGGCCGGGCGCAGCACGCCCGCGCTCGCGCGCAGGCCCTGCCCGGCCCACAGGCGCACGGTGCCGTCGTCCGACGTGGACGCGACCAGGTGGCGTCGCTGCACCGAGTGCGCCACGCTCCACACCCTGCCGTAGAGCACATCCCCGGTCAGAGACGTGGACGGACCCTCGGAACATTGGTAAAACTTGAAGCACCCAAAACAACCACGCACTTGTTCCCACCGTGCGCATTTATGCAGTGAACACTCGCTTTGCTGCTTCGTAAGTTGTTGCAGCAATCAGGACCACACCACTCATCCAAAACAAGTAAAAATTTGGCAGGCACGCACCGGCGACCATCGTGCTCGTCCACATCTGCCACCAGGTGCCCAGACGCCACATGCACTTGCGATACCACGCCGTCGTAATCTCCAACAGTCACGATGCCCTGCATACACAGGGCAGAGGCTCTCAGAGACAGAGCAGCAAAGCCATGCTGGCAACCAAGCAATTCAGGTCTTGCTACCAGGCGTGACACAAGACCACATCGACATCAGAAGTCACAACACAGCGTTGCAGGCTACTCCGTTTACATGCACCTCCTGCGCTTGCAGACCGTCACACAACCAGCCTGTGGCCATGAGGCAAGGCGGCCCACCTCGTCGTCAGGGCACCACGCAATGGAGCTCATTTTCTGCGGTAAGCGGTGCACCGCCACAGGCTGCTGCGGCGCCTCGTCTGCGAACAAGTCGTCTCTGAGGTCGCCCACAGCGTACACGCGCACCTGCGTGCAGAAGCACATCAGCATTGTCCACCAGCAGGCTGCACATCATACAACCCCACAGGTCTTGACATGAATTTCAGACACGCAGGTCGTGACCACCCAGCATGACGCGGTCCAAACATGAAACAGAACCAGTCCATGCACACACGCAACAAGATTGGCGCAATCCACGCAAGCACGCATCGATGTTGGCGCGTCACAAGAGGTGCAGCCTCGCAGCACACCTGCTTGGCCACGCCGGCGCACGCCAGCAGGCGCCCATCGGCCGTGAACTCGACGCCGCACACGATGTCAGCATAGTGTTGCCGCGCGCCGCACAGTTCCCGCTGCGGCCGCTCAAACGCGCCCACCTCCACGAACGCAGCCGGCGGCGGCTCCGAGAGCGCGGCCAGCTCCGAACGCCACCTCCGCTGCTCCAGCGCCAAAGGGCTGCCGGGGTACAGGCTGGTCAGTGCGCGCTCAGCAGTGCGTGACACGCGTCCTGGCCGGCGACCTCAGCAGAAGAGCAGTCACGTGTAGCACATGCACTACACACTGTTTGGACCAGTCACAGAAACGTATCAACAGCATATTAGGTCTAACCTCCTGCACATTACCACCCCAGAAAATGGCATACCTGGCGCTGCAGCTGGGCTGCGCCTCGCTGTCGCCGGTGCACGCCTCCGCCGCGCCCCCCGTGAGGCGCATGAGTCGCACGCGCTTGGACCGCACCGGCACCCGCTCCTCCACCTCTGTGGACGCTGACAGGTTGCTGGAGGACGCATAGCCGTGCACCATCCGCGCCACCCCTCCGCTCACCTCGCCCGCGCCTGCCTCCAGCGCCACCGCTGCGGCCTCCTCGGCCGAACGCTTCAGGCTGCCCTCGCAGCTATGGCTCGCGCTGGTGGCTGCGCGAGGTCCACTGCCAGCCTCCACTGAGCCCGCACTGGCACCCGTGCTGTTGGCAGGCGCATGCGCGCGCTCCAACCCCATGTGCGTGTCAAGCCCCGACGCTCCCATGGCTTGTTCCGCTTCCCGCGCGCCCGCGCTGAGCTCGCTGGCCTCCGCCTGACAGAGCGCGCAGCAGGAGCTGTCGCAACTCTGGCTCGGGATAGGCCACGCTGCGCGACCCTGCAGGCAGCGCGCCACCCGCTTCAGCTCAACACGCTCTCCAAGCGCCTTGCAGACGCACAGCTGGAGTGTGGCCAGGCAGGCACACAGGCGACCCAGCAACGCCTGACACACTGCACTCAGCTCTTGTTTGCCCTCACCTACACACACGGCCGGCTGGATCACACCGTGCCTGGCCCCACTCTCAGCTACGTCCCGGCCTTTGGCTTGCACGCCCAACGGAAGCCCCCACGAGGGTGAACACCGTGTCAAATGACGCTGACCAGCTTAAGTGTCGCCACGATAGCCCGGACATGGCCGTCATCCTGCGGCTCACGCCGCTCGCAGCGACCGGCCGCTGCCGCACAATGCACAGGCAGCGGGGCCAGGACAACATACACGCCCGCGGTTGCCCACGCTGCCGTGATGGTGCCTCGCCCCAAAGGCCGGGAGGCGTAACAGGTGCGCGCCTGCGGTAAGCTGCGCTGCCACCAGTCCCTCCCCGCTGCCGAGCCCCGGACCAGCCGTGCCGGTGCCTCCGCGGCCGAGGAGCAGGACGAGTGCGTGTCGCTGTGCGCAGCGCCCGTGCCCAGCTTGCTGCTGGAGTGTGTCATAGCTGCGCCTGCATACCGCACCGGCCTGCGTTGTGCACTGACGAGACTGTAGTGAGCTCGTTGAGGCACCAGGTGCGATCTGGGGATCCGCGGAATAGAAGACGATAGAAGACGACGAACTGTCTGCGTGGCGAGCGCGCAGCTCAGCTTGAATTTACCCTAAGAGAACCACGCAGCCGTGAAAAGAAGCTGACTCGTGAGAACTTGCTGAGCCTTCAGTTGATGACAGAGCTGCATACGTGCCCAGGTGCGAGCGCCAGTGCCAGCCAGCTGCACCTGTCAACTGCTGAGCCAAGCCGCGAAGACAAGAACTTCCTGCCGTCCAGCCATTCTTTGGAACACAACGTGGTGGCAGCGCAGGAAGGGAGTCTATGCAGCGCTGTGGTGGACCGACAGCAGGGGAGGCCGTGGTGTGTCTATGGCCGTGTCTGCATGCGTAGCCTGGGTGCCGTGCAGCAGCTGCGCGTCTGTAAACGGTTTGTTGCATTCGAGCCGCATCCAAGCTAAAGCAAACCTGGTTACCTTGGTTGTGGAGCTTTTGCAGTATGCTGATTTGCACCACAAGAGATCGACCCACTGGGACAGCGTTGGCAGGGTCAGCTTTGGCAGGGAAGCAGCGCTGCATGCAGTTAGGGAGCCCTTTCGCATCAGGAAGGAGTGTGCTGCATGGTACGCTGAGCTGAACCACACCGGCCTGTTCCGCTGGGCGAGGCTGAGCGATATGCTGAGCTGCACTGCAACAGCCTCTTCCCGCTGGAATGGCTTCAGCAGGGAAGCAACTGTGCGCAGGAAGCTCTCGCGCCTGGGTATGAGTCCTGTGTGGTGCGTTGAGCTGCCTGGACCAGCTGTTTAGAAAGGCCTGGCAGGGAAGCAGCGCAACATCGACACGCACGCCCGAGCTACCCACGCTGATCACCATTGCGCGCACTCCCTGCAGCCTTATCCGCTGCAAAGCGCTCTGCAACCAGCCGCGCCTCCACCGCCTTGCGCTTCCTCGTTGCCGCTGCAGCAGTAGCGGCGCCACGCGCACCAGCCAACCTTTCCGCGACCGCCTGCTGCACCGCCGTGTGCGCTGCGGCAGCACTGCATAACTCTGTAGTGACCCGAACGGCCGTTGCTGCACCGATGCGGCGCAAGAACGACTTTCCGTACAGGAACACCAGCCCTGGCGCGAGCGGCCGTGCAGGTGTGGTGTGCTTGTGGTGAGTGCGCTCCGCCTAGTTTGCAGCGCAGGCACCTGCGCCGCCACCAGCGCACCCACCACAAGCGCACCACACCCCGCATGGCCGCTCGCACCAGGGCTGGTGTTCCTGTAAGCAAAGCCACTTCTGGGCTGCACATCTGTGCAGCAACAGCGACAATCAGGTCACTGCATCCATTATGCAGCACTATTGCCAATGCTGTGGCCTTGGGAGTGAGTGCCTCAAGCAGGAGCCAAGCGCAAGCCGGCCTCTTCTTTTTGAAGTGCATGAGTGGGGCCGCCTGCTGGCTGCTCGCGCAAGCGCGCGGACAGCTGACACCCGCGCCATGCCGGCTTTATATCAGCCTGTGCACGCGCAACCCAACATGCGGGCCAGCGTTGCCTCTGGGCCCCAATGCGCATCCTCTTCGCGCCTGGTCCTGCGGTGGCGAGAACAACCCGGCCCTTAGAGGCGTACTAACCTGTTTGCCCTAAACGGAGGGTTCTGAGAGTGCCGGGTCGGCCTCGGACGCTGCTATGATCGGGGCGTCTGATCTGTAGGCACGTCCCCACGTCCAGACGTCCAGGACGCACAGCAGTGTCACACATGGCTGGAGCCATGCCGTGGGGCAGCGATGGCCCCAGCTTTTGGCAGGACCTGTGGCGGACGCGCACGTACAGGCTCTTCCCGGCCATGCTGATATACGTGGCCTGTGCGTCCCTGTTACACCGTTGCCCTCCCGGCCTCGGGCCTGCACTCTGTGTAGCTGCACAACTGCCATGCTGCCCGCGGGCGGGCATGGCCATGCTGAGAGCGCGGTACAGTGTCCTTGGCCCGCGCCTGGGCATCGCGTCTTGTTAGTGGCCGAGAGCCCCTCCTGTGGCTCCCTGACAGTGGCTGCGCTCCTGCTGGCGGGAACCCGTGCGCAACATTTGACCCGCAGCCTGCGCCCGCTGTGGTACCTTGCCCGCGGTGTGCGTGCGTGCGGCACAGCCTGTGCTCTAACGAGCTCACGAGGCACAGCCGGGGCCTGTGCGTCACCCACCAAGTGCCCACTTTTTGATGCCGGCATGGACAGCTGGCTAACCTGGTTGGCGGGCGTGGGCAGCGGCATGCTCCGCGTCTGCTGCAGGCCTCGATTTGCGCAGCAGGCGCACTCGACCGGAGCCGCAGCCGCGCTGGACAAGACAAATACACTCTCATGCGCGCTGCCGCGCCCGGGTGAGTCACATGCAGATCTTGAGCGAGGATGCGCGTGCGCGCGCAGGCCTGACGCTGCTGGCGCCGCTCAAGCCGGCGATGCTGACCGACTTCTTCGCATCGGGCGTGCTCGCGGAGAAGGTCGTCTGCCTCCCGCTCGACGCGCGCCAGGTGCGCGCGCGGTGGCAGCCAAAGTTGGCTGATACACAGCTGCGATATGTCATGCAATCCCAGCCTGCCTGCTCGTCGGGCGGCCCGCCCTCCGGCTGCGAATATTTTTGCTTGCCTGCACCGCTCGCCACTCGGGCAGCAGCAGCCCTGGCAGTGCCTTGAGAGCGCGCAAGGAAGTCACGCCTGCTCGCTGCCGCGCGTGCGACGGCGCGCGTGCCGCTCCAGCAGTCGGGGCTGCCGCCCGGTCGACGCTGCGCGCGCCGGCGCAGGCGTGCCAGGACGCGCACTCGCAGGTGGTCACGTACACGTCGCTGTCGGACTTCTTCGCAAACTCGTTCTTCGCCTTCCTGCTGGTGCGCCCCTGCGAGGTTGTTTCCTAGGGGCACGCGCCGCGCGCGCCGGCGGCGGCCCGCGGTCTGCGGCAGACGCCGTCGACGCGCCGCGGCCCCGCAGCCCCTGGCAGCCGCCTGCCTGCGCCGGGCGCCCCTCCGGCGCGGCGCGGCGCCGCGGTATATTTAGGTTACATGAGATGTCATGGTCACATGCGCAAGATCGAGCTGTTAGCCTTCACGACATCCAATCTATGCGTTAGGTGGCCAGCGATCGCGCGTGCCCACGCCCCGCCCCGCGCGCGCGCAGAGCCCGCTGGTGGGCCGCCTGAGCGACGCGCGCGGGCGCAAGCCCTTCCTGCTGCTCTCCTTCCTGTGCTCCGGCGCCCAGGCGGTCGCCATGCTGCTGTACCTGCGCTGCGGCGTCTCGCTGCTCTGGTTCTTCCCGGCGCAGGCGCGCGCGCCCCGCCCGCCCGCCCCGGCGCGCGCCGCCGCGAGGCGGCCCCGCGTGCCTGCTTGCCGGCCGCCTGTCGCGCCGGGCTGCGCGCGCCATCGCTCGTCTGCTGGCCTCCCCGAGCCGGGCAGCGCGAGCGTTGCAGCTCCGTGTCAGGGTCCTATCCCGCACCAACGGATGCAGGAAGCCAGCATTTTCGTCGGCGCGCCCCTGCGAGGAGCGCGGCCGGCTGCGGGTAGCGCGCGTGCGTGAGCCCATGGAGCGATGCACCCTGGAAAACCAGACTCCTCCCACACTGTCCCATGCCCACTCCTCCCATGGCGCGCGCCAGGCGCTGTACGGCGCCTTCTCCTGCATCAGCCTGGCGCTGGCGTATGTGGCGGACCGGCTGCAGCCGCAGCACCGCGCGGCCGCGTTCGGCTACGTCATGGCCTCGCTGTCCATCGGCGTGCTCGTCGGCCCGCTGCTCGGCGGCGCGCTGGCCCCGGTGCGCGCTGCGCAGGGGCGAACAGGGTGTGTCGGATTGTTGTTATTTGGGCGCAGTGCGCCGCAGCGACTGCGGCAGCCGACGCTGGCGGCAGCATGGAGCGCGTCTGCCGGCCGCCCAGGGGCGCAGCGCCATTGCCATCAAGCGGCCTTGAGACGCGCGGGTCAGCGGCAGCGCAGAGGCCCGCCGCGTGCCGCGTGCCACTGCTGCAGGAGGCTGTTGCTCCTGGCACAGCAGTGCTGTTGAACATTGAGATGTTTGAGGATGGCGGGCGGGCACCCTGGCCTGAGTGGCGCGTCACTGCAACAGGAGATGGCTGCGTGGGTGGCGTGCGGCGGCGTCGGCTTCTGCCTCCTGTACACGCTCGTGCTGCTGCCCGAGTCGCTCAGCCGCCCGGCGCAGCTGCTGGTGCGCGCCCGGGTATAGGGTATAGGGTATAGGGTATAGGGCCGCGCGCAGACGCGTGCCGCGCCCCCATGTCGTGGTCGGCTGGTGCGGGCGCACAGCGGGCGTGCACGCGCGGTGCATGTTTTGGCCGACGCGCCCGCGGTCGCCAGCCGGGCCCTGACAGGTTCCATGCGTGCTGGCATGCAGCACCCAAGCCAGCCGCCCTGGTCGGCCGCCACCGGCAGGCCGGCCTGCGGCGAGCCGGCTCGCGCCAGCTGCCCGGGGCCGGCAGACACCCCTGTCCTGGTGAGGCGCGCCGTGTGCGCCGCCTGTGCCGCGGCGCGGCCGATGCCCGGCGCGCGGCGCCCGACGATGGCCCTGTCGGGGCCCTGTGATGCGCGCGGCACTCACCTGTGCTGCCCGGGGCCCAGGCGCGGCAGCAGCAGGCGCGCGCCGCGCGCGCCGGCAAGGGCAGCAGCCTGGCGTCCGGCCTGCGCATGCTCGCGCGCAGCCGCCTGTTCACCAAGCTGACCGTCTGCGTCATGACCGTCGGTGCGCGCCCCCTGCCGCGCTGCAGCCTGCCAGCTCCTGCCCGCTGCGCCGGCACGCGCGCGCTGCTCTGGCCGGGGCATGCGCGCGGCGCCTGCGCGTGCGCTGCCGGCGCACGCCCATGCGGTGGGAACACGGCTGCGGTGTGCCGGTGACTGGCCGGGGGCGCTGCGTGCCGCGTGTGCGCAAGGCAGAGGGCAGCGCGCGCGGGCTCAGCATCCATGCCTCTGTCTGTGATTCGGAAAGGAGTTGCCTTAATTGGGCCTGGGCTGATGCGGGGGCTCACCGTGAGCATGCATGCGCAGGCATGGCATCGGAGGGCATCATCACGATGCTTACCCAGTACCTGCAGCTGAAGCTGGGTTACGAGACTTCGGACCAGGCGCGCGCGCGCGCTTTCTTGCACAGCGGCCTCTGCCTGCCGCCCGTCCTGTCCGGGCCGCCGACTGTGGTCCAGCATGGGTGTGCACCCGGACGGAGCTGCCAGCATGTGGCCTATTCCAGCTTGGCACCCCGGCAGAGGAGGCCGGGCGCACGCACTGCATGCGGGCATGGGCGCGGAGGCCTGGGCGGCGGGCGCGCAGGTGAAGCTGTGCGTGGTCGTGGGTGCCGCGGGGCTGGTGATCAACACGCTGCTGCTGCGCAGCCTGCTCGCCTGGCTCGGCAAAGTCCGCCTGCTGTGGCTTGGTGCGGCCCGGGGCGCGCACAGAGTCCTTCAGTCGCACGACGCATGCATGTTTAGCCGAGCGCATGCGGTGCTGCCGGACGCATGCATGTGGCCTCAAGCGCCTGGCAGCGCCGCGTGCACCCGAGTGGCAGGCCGCGGCTGGACAGCCATGGCCCGAACGGCACAGCAAGCGGCCGCGTCGCTGACCAGACACCGCAGGCTCTGGAGCGGTCTTGCACATCCGCTCGCACACACCGACAGCGGAGCCTGTGTCTTGCCTGCTCGCGGTGCCGTACGCCTGGTTTGTGGCTGAGCAGGGCCGCCCGGCGGCAGGTCTGGCGGCGACGACGGCGCAGATGGTCGCGCTGGCGTGGGTGCGGTCCATCCCGGCGTCGCTCGCGATCATGGCGGCGGGCGCGCTCGGCAACGTGGCCTTCCCGGCCATCAGCGCCATCCAGTCCGGCCTCGTGCCGGAGACCGAGCAGGCGCGCCAGCCAGGACATGGCACCCTCGTCCTACCCTACCGTAAATTCCCTGCAGACTGGGGTGTGCCGCCGAGCCCGCTGCCGCACAGCCCAGCCGCGCCCCGGGACCGAGCCGGCGCGCCGGCGCTGCCGCCTCGGCCATAGGCTGTCGGGCCTCCCGGCGTCCCCCGGTGTGGAGGCGCCCAGCGCGCCGTGCGAGCTCGTGCTGAAGACGCAAAGACGGTAGGGGTAGGTGTGCGGCACGGCGCATCTGCACACTGCAATCACATGACGAGCGGTGAGCGCGCTTGCTGCGGAGAGGCCGCGCGCGACGGCCTCCGCGCCCGGCGCGCAGGGCACGATCCAGGGCGCGCTGTACGGCGCCAAGGCGCTCGCGCAGGGCATCGGGCCGCTCATCTTCGCCGCGCTGTTCTCCGCCTGCACGCGCTCCGACTCGCCGCTGCCCTACTTCCCAGGCGCGCGCGCCGCCCGGGCCGCCGCGCGCCCCGGCGCGGCGCGCTGGGGACCGCCTGCGGCCGTGCGTACCAGCCGCCGCCCTGCGCCGGCTCGCATGGCCGTCTTTTTTCTCTACGTAACCACCGACCACGCGAAAGCAACAAAAGCAACCCTGGCACCGCCATGCAGCTGAGCCTGCCGCGCGCGTGGCGCAGGGGCGCCCTTCCTGCTGTGCGCGGCGATGCTGCTGGGCGCGCTCGCGCTGGCGCTGTCCATCTCGCCGGGCGAGGTCGAGGCCGCGCGCGCGGTCTGCGACGCCTCCCTCACCAACCCGCTGCTGCTCGGTGCGCGCCCGGCGCGGCGCCCTGTCGTGCGGCATGCTCGCCGCTGCCTGCCGCTGCTTCAAGCTGCAGCGCCAGGGCTCCACCATGTGCCAGGCCAGCTCTGACTCACCCCGGCGTTCACAACCCGGCAAGCGCAGGAGGCTGCAGGTGTTGTACTGCTGGCAGGCGGTGCGCCCGATGCCACAGCGCAGCTGGCCCTGCTTGCCCGACTGCCTGGCCTCTCGCCGCCCCTCAGACGCAGCGCCTCTCCAGCCAAGGCGGCACTCGCTCTTGCCGACGCAACGTGCGCACGCAGGCGAGGACGAGGAGAAGGGGCTGCTGGGAGGCAAGCACCCCCCGCTGCGCGCGCCCTCCCTGGACGGCCTCCCCGTCAAGCCGCCGCCGCCGCCCGGCCTCCAGCCGGCCCATGGCGCCCGCTGCTCCCCGCCGCGGCTGGCCGCCACGTGCTCCAGCGCGCTGTGGAGCATCCCGGAGGCGCCCGCGCAGGCGCCGGGCGGCGCGGCCGAGCGCCCGGCGCAGCGCTCCCCCGACGACGAGCGCGCGGCGGCCGAGGCAGCGACGCCAGCCGGCGCCGCTGCGCGCCAGAGCGCGCCGGTTGGCTGCGCTGCGGACCCGGACGGCGAGCGCGTGGGGCTGGTTGGCGCGCTGGCACACGGCGCGCACTTTGTGTGGGCGCCCGCGCCCGCGCGCGAAACCGCTGCCCCGCCCGTGACGCCGAGCGCGGCGATCGTGGCGCTGCTGCCCGTCCCCGTCACAGCACGCATGTGATGCGCGCGCCGTGCGGCTGCAGGCTGCGCAGCGCATTGGTGACTGCCGCCTGCGCCGAGCGCGGGCGACTGCCTCACCCTGCTGCACCGCAGCCCGCGCTGATTTGACCTCCTTGACAGCCTGGGTGGCCCCTGCGGCGGGCGTGCCTTGCGACGACAGATTTGGCTGCTCCGGGCGGGCGCACACGTGCTTCATACGCATGCGCGCGCTGTCGCGCAGGCTGTACATATGTATACATGTGCACGCTACCCCCAGTACAGGTTTCCTGGTACATACTTGTTCTGTACAGAAAGGGGCAGCGGGGAGTGCGGCAGTCACGGCCCGGCGCCTGCTTGGCCAGGCCCCGCAGCGCGGGCCGCTTCTGAAGCGCCCCCGCATGCATGCGCGCGCTGCTGCGGCGGGCCGCGCCGCAGGCCCCCGCGCCTTTTTAAATTGTACCCAGTGGCGGCCCGAGCATGGGCGCCACCAGCGCCTGGTGTGCTGCGCGCGCATAGTCGCGCGCGGCGTGCGCCGTCTCTGTCGTTCTGTGCTGTGGTTCCGCACTTGTAGCAGGGCGGCACTTTGTTGCCCCGCGCTGCGCCTGTCTTGTCCGGCCCCCAGTTTGTTGTTGCGCGCGATGCGGCCATGCTGTGCCTGCCCTCAGCGGCTGGCGACGCATGCGGCCGCCGCGCACTCTTCTTGCTGCCACGCGCCCTAGCGCGCGGCCAGCGCATGGCTAGCATGCAGGCCTTGGAGTCGGCGCCTGCCACAGGGTATTGGACGCGACCCGCCTGCTCATTCTTGTGGGCGTTTCCCACGACAAAGCTGTAGGTAGCTAGAGGCATACTGCTAGAACAGTGAGGGGCCAGCGCTTTCAGCTAGAACTGATGCCCCAACACACGCCGTGCTGCCGGCTCTCATGAACAACGGAGGCAGCAGCTGGGCAGAGGTGGTTGGTGCGCATGTGTGCGCTGGGCCAAGGCGCTCCAATGGGCGCTCCACTGATATGCTGTGGAGCGCATTGGCCCAGGTGCTGCGACAAGCGGTCAGAGGCTGCTTGCACGAGTCGCGGTGTCAACGCAGAGTTTCATAAAACGGCGTGCACTCACAGCGCGGCGTTGCAAGAGGCAGCTGCCTCAACGGGCATGCGCTACTGCACGAAAACAGTGCTGAACCAAAATAAAATAGGTATGCTACCTAATGCGCACAAACCGCAGTGTTGCCAAAACGCGCCCGACGGCGCACGCGCGCCCCAGGCCGCGCATCAATACCATGACACATAGCTGCCCCAGACAGGGCTACTGACCTACCAAAAGCACGGCAAATACTGATAACTAAAACAACGCCATAACACATGTACAACGGGACTGTGCAACGCCGCACATCCAGACGCGCGAGCGGCCCTGCTGGCACTGTGAGCAGGCACGCTCGCCCGCTCCGTGGGAACAGGCCGCCAAAATCGCCCCCTGCCATTGGCGGGTGCTGGCTGCGGCCCAGTGACAGTCGGAGCGTGGCCTGCGCATGGGCGCGTCGTCTGCGGCGGCGCACCGTGCGGGGCGCGTGCGGGCAGCGGCCGGGGCCGGGTGCGGCGGGGCTCACATGAGAGGCCCGGCGCCGCGCGCACACCCACACGCGGCGGAGTACTCGTTCTTATACTTGCTGGAGCCTTCAGCTGCGGGACAGCGACAGGCGTGCGGCGGAAGTCACGCGACGGCTAGGGTCGGCGATACTGGATAGCAGCTGCGACTCAGCGCGTTGCGCAGTGCGGGTTGCATGTGCCGCCGTGGCGTCCTCGGCCTTGCTGGCACGGGACACGCCTGGACGCACGCGCAAGCGCAAGAGTAAGAGATGGCCAAACGCGCCGCCCGCTTGGCGGTAATATCTCCAAACATGCCTAGGCGCATCCTTACACCAGGCTTGCACCCCCCACCACGTGGGGCCAGCCACAGCGCCCCGCTGCAACACAGCAGGGCCTCGCCAGCGCTCTGCGGCGCAGGCGCATCCGTCCGCACCGCCCTATATAGTCCAAGATCCTTCCAGACAAGCCGCCGCGCAGCGGCGCGGCGCCGGCCCGGCGCGAGGGCGCGTGCCGCACCTGCAGCGGGAGCTGTGTAGAAGCGGAGGCGGTGGCCGACCTCCTGGAACACGTTGGAGCGTCTTGGGACTTGAAGTTCCAAACGGAACCGCTGCCCGGCTCGGCCATCGCGTCTCGCCAAGCCAGCCTGCGTGCCGGAGACTGCTGGGAACGATCGCGCCACCGCGCCCACGCGCTTGAGCCATAAGGCAGAGGCCTGGTCCCGGCTAGCTCGCGTGGGTCACAGGGCGACCAGGCGGTAACGTGAGCCGGCAGTGCCCACCTAGCGGGCTCAGACGTTGAAGATCTCCTCCAGCATGTCAAACGCCACCACCATGGGCAGGCCCACCAGGAAAAGTTTGCTGGTAGCACTCAGAGCCAGAAGAGTGAGCAGCATGGAGAGCTCAGAGGCGTTGGTCTGGGCCATGGTGCTTGCTCCCAGCAGGGCTCAAGTGGGCACAACGCTTTTGACTATGGACACACCTCTCAACTCACTGCTGACACGGCCTCCGCATGATGAAGCATGTGCCCTAGGTTCTACTTTCAACTGGATGACTGACTGGTGGCTGGATTCAGGCTGTGGCCTTTCAAGCAGGTGACTCTCCGCGTCCGAACAGGCCGTCCTGCTCCAGCCCACCGCAGGGCCGTGTTCAAGGCTTGCGGGGAGCTGCCTGCCGGCGGCAAGCGCTCGAGCAAGGAACGCGCTCTTGCGTGGCAGTACCGCCCATCCCTTGCTAGTCTCGCAAGGGGCGATGGCCGCGGCGCGGGAGGCTGCGCTGGCGCTGCGAGCGCGCCTCGCCAGCGGCCTGGCGGCCGGCCCGGCCGGGCACGTGCGCGGGTTCACGGCGTCGGCGGCGCTGGGCCGCTTCCGGCGCGGGCCGGACCACACGGTCCGCTACGAGGACGGTGCGTGTGGCCGAGCTCTTTGCGTTGCGTAGAGCAGGCCTGGCTGCCAGGCACACGGAGCAGCCTGCCGGGGCGGGCGGCGCTGTTCGCACTCTGCTGAGGCTGCTGCGCCGGTGGTCGCAGCGCCCGTCGGCGCGCCCAAGCCTGACTTGGTCGAGAAGGTGCGCTGCGGTCCGTCACACATTTGCGCGCTCATCCGCGCCTGCGGCGCTGCCGCGGCTGCGGCGGTGCGCCTGTGCGTGCCTGCGCCCGTCTGAGCGGTGTGCGCGCGCGCCAGTTCCTGGGCGAGGAGCTCCTGTCCGGCAAGGACCGGCTGCGCGTGGAGATGCGCAACGCCGCGGCCCCCTTTGAGCGCTTCGAGGGCGACACAGGCAGCTCTGAGGTCCAGGGTGCGCAGAGCTACCCCAAGGGCTCCTCCCGGCTCCAGCACAAGTCCAAGCTTGGTGCGGGGGGGCAAATGGGCTCGTCATACGCCGTGGACTTCTCTGGTCGTGGCCCGGTTGCTGCTTCAGACAAAGTGCGGGGCATGGTTGCGCCTCTGTGTTGCACATAAAACTTTGCGCATGGTGTTGAGAGGCCTCCTGCAAGTCGCGTGCTGTGAGCTTCGGGGCTTGTTGCACCGCCGCGCGCCCGTCACAGCCGCCCCGCTGCGCGCAGTCGCGCGGGTGACGCAGAAGATCCTGGCGCTGGCGGAGCACATGCGCAGCAACCGCAAGGACTTCAGCGCGCGGAGGTGCGCGCACAGCCCCCGCTGCTGGCTGGCGCCTCCGCGCCTGGGGTCTGCCCTGTACTTGCGGGTGGCAGCCTCGGTGCTGACCCCAGGACGGGTGTTATGTAGGGGTGGGTGTGTGTTATAGCCTACTGCTCGTGAAGCTGTACCATTCATGCCTGGATTGGACCTGCCCTGTACCAGTAGGCAGCAGGGGGCACAGCTCGAGACCGGGTGCTACAGCGTGAGGCGCATGCAAAACGTCACAGTGAGACTACACCAGTGACAGCGTCATGCCTTCATGAAATGCGCGGCTGGGGCACCTGCACAACATGGAGCCATGGCATCAAGGGGCTGGGCAGGCTCCTCAGCAGGTAAACAGGGGTGGCAGGCGCGGAGGCGGGTCACCTGGGGCGTGCTGAGAAGGACAGCAAGCCCGCCCTTGATGGTAAGCTGGCGTGCGCAGGGGCCTGGAGGCTATGCTCACGAGGCGAAGGGCGCTGCTGCAGTACATGCGGCGGCACGACTTTGACATGTACGCCGTCACGCTGGCGCGCTTGGACCTGAAGGACAACTTTGCCAAGCAGGTGGGCGTCATGCAGCCTTGGTGCCCCCGCGCCTGTGCCCTTACACGCTTTTCGATCGCGCTTCAGGGCAATCGTCGGGCAATGGTCTCGGCCTAGCTGATACAAGCATGCCGTGCGTGCAGGCGCGGTTGGTCAGGCACCCAACTGCCAAGGGCGCCCCCTGAGCACGTCCATCGCTAGGCGGAGGGTGTCCACCTGCGGCTCTATCAGTGTGTGGATGCGGCGCCTTGTTACAGGGGTGTATACAGGGCCTGATAGCTAGGGGTTGCGCTTGAGCTCTCGCGCACGGTAAACACTGACAGACACAGTGTCTTGTAAAACGCCCAGCATCGCTACTTCCCAGTCCCCTGCAGCGTCACCACCAGCCGCCTGCCCCCGCCGCTGTCCCGGTGTTCGCACAGCCAGATGCCCTGCGCGCCGCAGCGGGCTGCTTGCAGTGCGCAGAGCGCGCTACGGCGGCGTGCGACCGCTTGCACAAATCGCATCACGCCCCCGCGCCTGCCAGGTGCCGAGGTTGAGCTTGCCGTCTGTGATGGGGATGCTCAGCGAGCAGCCAAAAGTGGACGACTTGACGTGCGCTGCGTGCGGCGCGCGGCGTGCTCAGTCGTCGCCTGGGGCGCGCTGCAGCAGCGCACAGCGACGGCAAAGCGCACCTGGCATGTCGTCGGGGCCCTCCGCGGTGTGCACCCAGGGCGCCTGCCTCCCCTCGGGCACCGAGCGGTTGAGCCAGGTCTCCATGTCGGTCCGCACGTCTGGGTCGCAGTTCTCGTTGATCGTCCTGTGCCAGGCAGGCCCAGCGGTGCGAGCTCAGGGACGCCTCGCGCGCATCCACTGCAGCTGCAGGCCAGGCAGCCGCGCGGGGACGCACAGCGACGCGGACGTGTGCTGCACTGCGCCGCGCACGCCAAGGTGAGCGGCGAGGACAGGCAGCCACCACACACAGGCGGAGCCGGGCCGGAGCGGCGCGGGGCGCACAGAAGACGTTGCACAGGCCGACGCGAAAGTCTGACAGCGAGCCGCCGACCGCCTTGAGCACCTGCGTTGCGTGTGCAACCGTGACAGCGGCAGGCCGGCCCTGCCTGCGCATATGTGTGTCACGTGTGAAGCAGCCAGCCTGCGCGCACCTCGTTGGTCACCAGGTGGCAGCCGCGCCGCTTGGCGCCGAGCTTCACCTGCGCAGCGGCCGCTGTCAGCAGCGGTGCAGTACAAAAACAAGCGGCCTGCTGCGTCCGACGACCGCACCTCGTGCTGGGCCCACTTTGCCGCCATGTGACCGTTCCACCTGGTGTGTTGGCCCAGCAGTGCTTCCTTGGCGGTGGTCACACGCGACCTCTCTCGGCCTGTGAGTCAGAACCCGCCAAGGGCCTGGGTGGCACTTAACAGCGCCTTGACTGTATTGACTGTATGTGTCAAGCACGGTGCAATGCTGAGGGCGTGAGCAAAGCGCGGTGCTCAGCGGCAACCCGCGTGTGCCTGAGCGCTGCGGGGCGCGTGACGTAGCTTAATCCGCCGGGGGGCAGGCCGCACAGGCTGCAGCTGTGCCCCGCATGTCCGAACCGCCTCGCGCCGGGGCGCGTGGCGGCGCGGGCGGACCCCGGCACGTGCTGCAGAGTCTCAGCTCCCTGGAGTGGCTGGAGCAGCCCGCGCCTGAGCAGGGCCGCTTCTGCCTCAAGCGCCTTGCGTCCACCACCACCGAGGTGCCGGCCCAGCAGCCGCAGAGGTCCGAAAGTTTGCTCCCTGCGCCGCGCTGGCCAATGCGCGGCGCGGCAGCCGCAGCGGGGCTTGAGGTCAAGCAGGGACGCGAGCCTAGTGCGGCCTGGAGGCCCTGTGAGGGAGCGTGGCGAGCGGGGGGCGCTGCTCGCGGGCGCAGGAGTATGTGCCGCAGCGCTGGCAGGCGGACGGCGTGCGCCGCACGCTGGCCGACGACTTCTCCTTCATGTGCGTGGACATGACCTGGCGCGGGCCCCCTCCCTCACTCCTCTTTCCCTGCGCGCGTGCGCCCGGCCCCGCTGCCCCGCTCGCCGGCCCTCTGGCTCTCCGCCGCCACGCGTGTGCGACTGCACACAGGCCCCTGTGCGTTCCCAGCCTGCACGCCTCAGCAGCGGCCGCCCTGGCCGCCGCCCCACGCAGCACCCAGAGCGCACGCACGCGAGCCTGAGCCGGAGCGCCGGCGCGCCCGCAGGTGGCAGCTGCTGTGCTTTGTGGTGTCGGTGTACGTAGCCGCGTCGGCCGCGTTCGCGGCGGCCTTCTGGGCGCTGCACTGGGCGTCCCCTGACATGCTGGCGGGCGACAACCCGGCTGGCATGTCCCTTGCCGAGGCGCGCGCGCCGCTGACGGCCTTCGCCATGCACCCCGGCCACTGCCTGCAGCTGGTGACGGGTCGCGGCCGGTCTGCAGCTGCCCAGCTCCCCCACTGTGAAAAGTCAGCTGGCCCTTGCATGCGTCCATGCGTTGCACCGGGCGGCCAACGCGCCTGCCGGGCTGCCAGCGCGCCTGGGCCCCCACGCCGCCCGCGGCTCTCCGAGAGGCACAGGCCTCGCCGCGGCGCAGCATGCGCGGGAGCCTGCATGGCCCCTGTGCTGCCGTGCAGGTGTGCCTGTGGTACTCCGTCATCAACCTGGTCACGACCGGCTACGGCAGCTGGGTGCGCCACGCCATGGGTACCGCCCAGCTCTCAGTGGGGTGGTTGTTCCTTTTCCTATTGGAGCCAACATCCGACTGTGCAGGCAGGGGAGGTGGGGACTGAGCGGTAGGTCTGGCTGCATCCCCGGCCACTCGGCGGCGCCCACGGGCAGCCGCGGCGGATCTGACACGGGTGCGCGGCGCCGCAGACGCCGCAGACGCGCGGCGGCTACATGCTGTCGACCGCGGAGCAGTTTGTGGGCCTGCTGCTGAGCGCGCTGCTGCTCGGCGTGGTTGTGACCAAGGCCTCAGTGCCCTCCGCCAAGCTCGTGTTCAGCAAGGCGCGCGCCCCTGGACGCGCGGCCGTGCGGTCGCCCCCGGCGCGGCCGCCCTCGGCGGGCGCCGCACATGCGAGGCCGCCCGTGCACTCGCGGCGCCGGCGATGCCCCGCACGCGCTGCACGAGCGCCGCGCCGCGCGCGCAGGTGATAGTGATGTCGCGCCGCGACGGCCGCTGGGTGCTGACGTGCCGCATTGGCAACGCGCGCGGCAACTTCCTATACAACCCGGAGATCCGCCTCGCCTACCTGTTCCCCACGACGAGCGGCGAGGGCGAGCGCCTGTGGGCGGCGCGCGCCCGCACCCGCCCCGCCGCCCCTGTTCCCCGCGAGCCTCGGCGAGGCGGGCCTGCGCCCTTGCTGAGGCGGGCCTGCGCCGCAGCCCGCCCCGGCCTGTCCGCAGCATGCCATAGGTGAAGCCGTGCGCTGGCGGGCGCGAGCGCCGCGCACGGCGCAGGCGGGTGCGCGTCGCCAGGGCTGCCAGCCAGCACGTGCGCGCCGTGCCGCCGGGCCGGCGCGCCGCGGCAGCAAGGGATAGGTCCTAGGGGTACAGAAATACCCTAAACCTGACACGCGCGCGCAGGAGGAGCGCCTGGAGGTCGCCGACTCGGCCGCGCTCAAGCCCGTGTTCTACATCTGCCACGCCGTGACGCGCGCGTCGCCGCTGTGGGGCAAGTCGCGCGCGGACCTGGCGCGCGAGAGGGGCCTGCTGGCGCTGACCGTGGTCGCCACCGACGACCAGGCGCGGCCCCACCATGAGCGCTGGTGGCTGTGCTGAGGCCCCGGCCTGGCGACAGGGCGCCCTGCTGCGTCCGGGCTGCAGCGTGCTGGCGAGCGCGCATCGGAGGCAGTCCCTTGGGTTTGCAGTGCAACCCGCCCACACCAGAAGGAGCCCCTGAGAACGCCCAGCCAAGACGCATGATAGCTGCGTGCTGAGCTGCACGCGCCGCCGCGCGCGCAGACGCTGCAGACGCTGTACGCGCGCATGGTGTACCGCGCGGCCGACGTTCTCTGGGGCCGCTGCTTCGAGGAGGTGCTTGTGGAGCGGCGCGCCCCGGCTGGCCGCGCCGCCACGCGGCTGTCCATCGACTTCCGCAGGCGCGCGCCAGCCGGCCCTGCCCACCAGCGTTCATCGCATAGGGTTCAGGTAGGGCAGGGCAGGGTAGCTGCAATGTAGCCGCTGCGCGCCGG
>JAABUY010002305.1_pt1 | contig 23011 bp, 14 predicted proteins | sample 5560271 | NCBI WGS metagenome assembly JAABUY01 (sample SAMN10711886, study PRJNA513374) | rock metagenome | isolation source: Antarctica rocks | place: Antarctica: Victoria Land, University Valley | reverse complement strand
AAGGAGGGGCGGGGGGAGGTGGGGCCTTGGGGGAGGTTGTTTTTTAGTGCGAGACGGTGGGTTGGGTAGGGGGAGGGTTGGTAGTGGGGGGTGATTGAAGGGGAGGTGAGGAGATGGGAGGGATTGGGATGGAGTGGATGGGATGGAGTGAGGGAGGGGTCGAGGAAGGGGACGGGGGTGGGAAGAGGGGTGTGTTCGGTTGGTCGCTGTGCTACTTCATGGTAGATGTGAGGGGTGGAAGGGTTCACACCGGTGGTGGTGGCTGTTGCTGTTGCTGTTGCGATGGCATGGCTCTACGGTATCGATACGGACGCACTATAGAAGGTACAAATACATTTAGAGCGGAGACGTAGGTCACTTGCTAGAACAAGTTCGACATGTGCACAGGCGAAGTGTCGCTTGCAGGTATGCTTGGTGTACTGTAGGGCAGTCCCAGACTATCAGAGAACAGATACTCGAGATAGTAGAAAGGAAGGTGCATTTGCCGGATTGGGCTGCCATGCTCTGGAAATTACCTTAGCTACCGTAGAGGGCAGAGGACACGCGAGCGTCATGACCATCCACGCCTTGCTTGCACGGTACGCTGTCCATGGCTTGCGGTTCAACCGATCGTCTTCTCTTTTCATTACTTGCGTTTCATCTCTTAAAAAGGGCTCGCACTTCTACTACAGCGGCTATTAGACTCGCGAGGAGGTTGATTCTAGATGCCCGTAGCCGGACCGAGTGACTAGCTACGTACATTGGCGATCCAGCCAACCAGAGCGTCCTGGTGCTCAACTTGCTGTGATTGCGGCATGAAATACGTGTGGGATTCTGGAAGGGTTACTCGCCCATCTCGTCGCTATCGGCCATAGCGTCCTCATCTCCCTCTCCCTCTCCCTCTCCCTCTCCTTCTCCGTCCGCATGCGGGTCCACATCGTCGACATCCATACTCTCCATGACCTCCACATCCCCATCATCACCAGGCTCCAGCTCGAGTCCCCTCCACTCAATCTCGCGCATCGAAGCCGCCACCCTCGGATCAAGCGCGCCCGCACGACCCGTCTCCACGCCATTCTCGTCTCCGCCCCCCTCTCCCGCAGGGCCACTCCGTGTCGCCGCCGCCACCGCCGCACCCTCAATCGGAACCAACGGACGCCTCTTCGCCGGCGACGCCGCCTGGACCCTGATCTCCGCCGCCCACTGCACCTCACGGCGCGAGCCGTTATGCACGACAGCCAAGCTCCGATTGGACGCGTCGAGGACGTCCGGGAAGTGCACGAGCCGGGCGTAGTCTGCGTCGACGGGGACGCCGCCGTGGCGGATGGTGGTGAGTTTAGCCTTCATGATGATGCGGGCCTTGGCCCAGGTGCCGTTGTGGTACCAGCCGTCGGAGCGGATGTCGCATTGGGCGCGCAGCGAGGGCGAGTCGAGGATGGCGCGCAGCTGCGGGTCGGTGATGTCGCAGACTTGCCAGACTTTGCCCTCGAGGTCGGCGCGGACGCCGTCGAAGATGTGGCTGTCGGTGGGGCGGGGGCGGGGGCGGGGTTTGGGGGTGTGGGCGTCGCGGGGCGACTCGTCTTCGCGGTTCGTGGTGTTTGGCTGCGCGCGGGTAGTGGCGTCGGGATCGCGGGTGAACAGCTGGAACATGAGGGTTTGGTAGATGCGGTATTGCGGGTCGGTGCGCGGGTCGAGGCCGAGGGTGACGATGGCGTCGCGCCAGGGTCCGGAGCGGAACATGTAGCTGACGTATTGGAAGGCTTGTTTGAGGGTCTGGGCGTATTCCTTGTTGACGATGTGGTTGGTGATGGCGCGGCGGGTCCAGATGGGGCGGGTGGCGAGGAGGGTTTGGAGTTGGGTAATGGTGCGTTGGAGGGATGGGTCGAGGGTTTCGAAGGGGGCGAGGTTGGGGGGTGGAGTGGACGGGACGCTTGCGACGTCGTAGGGGACGAGCTGCGTGGATATCTTGGGGGCGGTCTGAGTATTGCTTGTTGTGAGGTGGCCAGCTGAGTTGACGGATTGCTTGACGGCGGGGTTTTGGCGGTAACTGGGAGGATTCGAGTTAATCTGGGAACGATTGCGAAAGATGGCCTGGAGCGTTCGCTGGCTTACGAATAGATGAATGGGATTGAGATGTGACTGAAGCTGGGCGGCGGGATCAAGTCGGTGTTCACTTGTACGCCTTTGCTCGGGTCGAGAGCGAATTGCTTCATCTTGTCATCTGATTATGATCAGTATAGCATTTCCGTATATCAGTTGATGGGAATGGTAACATACATTGAAATGGTAATATGTGCTCCCTCATCTTCTGTATGAACGGGCTCTTTGTGGTCGAGTAAACGAAATCCGGCATACCTTGCCATCATCAGTGTCCAGTCATGCGTCGCTGTGACGTCGACATATAAACATGAGTCGCTGACTTACCTCGGAAGCGATGGGTGTGTTCAATCACACCGACTGGCTTGGCATCGTAGTTGTCTTTGTTATCCTGTAGGGCTCGTAGAAGATGCTTGGTCCTGTCGTCTAGTCTTGCCCGGGGTGAACCTGAGGCCGTTGAGTGCTTCGACCCCTTAGAGAGGTGGTCGTTGACCTCGGCAGGGTCCAGAAAGGGTCCATTAGAACCCTTCTTCCTGCGTCGTCCGGTGCGCTTGGGGACGGTGATATGAAGCACGACATTCCTCGTAGCAACATTGTGAGACATCATAGGCTTACTCATACGATCCTCTGGGCGAAGATAAAGTCCGATCACAGCATCTTTGCCATCAGGGGCCACAATCTGTAGCTTACAGTCAATCTCTTCGCACTTCGTATCGAGAGGAGAAAGTGAAGAGCGGGCTTACTTTGGCGATGCTATTCTGGCCGCCCAAGGTTTCAATGCCCTTCTGAATGTTCTGGATGATGAATGGATGTTCCACACCCACGATCTTCAGCCGTGGAACATTGCTCCATGCTGCTGTTTGAGACTGGGTTCGAGAACTCGTTTTAGTTGTTGTCGGGCGTTGTGGTTGTTGTGGTTGTTGGTCATGGGTCGGATCAACGAGAGGGACAGCAGAGTCCATTCTGCCCGTTGGGGCTCTACCCTAAGGTAGGTACGAATACGCTAAGTCCGGATTTAGTTGAAGAAAGGTACTCTCGTGCCCAGAGCGGTTACTTATTTTCAGATCACTGTCTTCATAGATGATATAGGATACTATAGAACACATAGGAAAATATGGGAAGATATAACAGCTCGTACGTTAGGTAGAAATCCATTGATCCATTTGCTCAGGTACCTTAGGTAAGGTAAGGTAAGTTAGGTACCTTTACCTTAGGTATCTTTCCAGAGGCTAGGTTACTTAAAGCTAGCGCCCCCCAGCTCGCGTCAGACCACCGCTAAGCCGAATCGACCGCTAGTCCAAGCTAGCTTCGACCTCCAAACGCCCGCAGGACATCACGTTTACAGATCAATCAACAAGGTAAGTAAGGTACCAGGCAAGCTCTGAGCTTCAGTCACTCACGCCGGATAGCGTGCTCCCAATGTCTTAAGCTACTTCCATCATCACATCATGCGAACGGGCTTTGATATCCTCTGCATCGCTCCCATAGCCCGGCGATAGTCCTAAGGTAGGTAAGGTAGCCACAGCAGATCCGAGTGACGCGCACAGTTGGCAGAGGAGTGCATTGGCGACCATACCAGATCAAGATTATTCGAAAGTTCATACCTCGTACAGTACCACAGCGCCGTCGAACCGCCTCTTGCTGTTCGCTTCAATTGATCTTGAGTTACGGATTACGGGTTCTTGAGGTTGGAAAGCCTGGCACTGTTCCTGTGCAGTGGCCCGCCATTACGGTTGAAGATCCGTCAAGCACGATACTCTAGCAGACCTCGACAAGAGCTGGATGTATCACAACATGAAGAACTTCAGACAGAGAGTTGTAAGAGTCCCTAGCATTCACATGAGCTTTCGTGAAGCTTCCATCTCCATGCCACATCAAGGATTTTAGCACAAGAAGCGGCTAACGTACTCAGCACGAGCAGCTCTCTCGAGCAAAGGATTCAAACAAGTCAGCGAAGAAGAAAGAGTCTACCACAGGCACCTCTTCTCCATCGGCCCCGACCCCATCAAGCCATGCCCAGTCTCCATCGAGCTCGAACCATAACACTCCGTCTTCCTCCACCACTGCTTTGAACGACGTGAGGAGTAAGCCTCCACCTCCGAACGAGACTCCGCTGGGGCCAGGTGGACAAGCGAACACAGGACAATCCGTGCAGCAAGGTCCACTCGGCTCTTTGGGTGCTGGACAGCCATTCTTACCTTCACAACATAACATTGGTATCATGGGACCGCCTACGGGGGTTGGAGGGCCTAGTACGCCGACGAGGCAGATCGGAACCTTGGCCCCGAGCGTCGTGATAAGCCCCAGTGCGCCGGTGAGTACCTTGCGTCTCGGCTCGTTGCAGGTTCTCGTGGCTTGACGTAACTTTTTAAATGCAATGCTTGCGGATTTTACCATTGATGATCATCGTGAATCTACTGACACTCTAATTACATAGCACGTACCTCCTCCAGGCGCTGCGGAAACGATGCCAGGCGATCTGGCCCCTCCGAAAGCTGGACAAAAGTCTCTTCTATTCGATCGTTTACAAACAACGCCCAAGGAAGTTCCAGAGGGTATACGAACACCGAAGCGACAACACTCGTCAAGGTTCGACATCTCCGACCAAAGACAGCGAGAGCTGGAAAAACTCCCCGGCTTCCATGAAGTCCCACCAAACCGTCGCCAGGAACTGTTTATGCAGAAGATCGATCAGTGCAATATCATATTCGATTTCAACGACGCAAGCGGCGACATGAAGTCAAAGGAGATTAAACGTTTGGCGCTGCATGAGTTGCTCGATTATGTCGCGAACAACCGGCAGGTCATCACCGAGCCAATGTACCCTCGGGTTGTGGACATGTTCAGCAAGAATTTATTCCGCCCCATACCTCCTCCGATGAATCCGCAGGGCGAGGCTTTTGATCCGGAAGAGGATGAACCTGTTCTGGAGGTTGCATGGCCTCATATTCAAGTTGTCTACGAATTCTTCCTCCGATTTATCGAAAGTCAGGATTTCAACACAAATGTCGCAAAAGGCTTCATAGATCATCAATTCGTCCTTCAAGTGAGTCATTGAGCTGCTGACCGCCGTCCCTACTGCTAACCTTGCCAAGCTTCTCGAACTCTTCGACTCGGAGGATCCTCGAGAACGCGACTTTCTCAAGACCACTCTACACCGAATATACGGCAAGTTTCTCAATCTACGCTCTTACATCAGACGATCCATCAACAACGTCTTCTTCCAATTCATCTACGAAACCGAGAGGTTTAACGGTATTGCCGAGTTACTGGAGATTCTTGGCTCCATCATCAACGGTTTCGCGCTGCCGCTGAAAGAAGAACACAAGCTTTTCCTAACAAGGGTATTGATACCTTTACACAAAGTCAAGAGTCTGAGCATGTATCATCCGCAGCTAGCATACTGCATCGTACAATTCCTCGAGAAGGATGCCGCATTAACTGAAGAGGTATGATCGACCCTGTTAGACGGTAGGCAAGTCGCTCATCCAATATGCAGGTGGTTCTTGGACTATTGCGGTACTGGCCCAAGGTCAACAGCACGAAAGAGGTCATGTTTCTCAACGAGGTCGAAGACATTTTCGAAGTCATGGATCCTGCCGAGTTTGCAAAGGTGCAAGAACCATTATTCAATCAGCTGGCAAAGTCGGTTGCCAGTCCTCACTTTCAAGTAAGTTCCCTCCAGCTTTACCCTTACCAGCCCAAAGCGGGGGTCTAAGTTGCATTGCAGGTGGCTGAACGAGCACTATACTTCTGGAATAACGAGTATTTCTGCAATCTGGTCAGCGACAATGTAGAAATTATCCTTCCCATTATGTTTGCGCCACTGTACGAGAACTCAAAAGGACACTGGAATCGGTAGGTGAAATCTTCCAAATATACGAGTTGTGCGCTCATAGTTCTAGGACCATTCACGGCATGGTATACAATGCGATGAAACTCTTCATGGAGATCAATCCGCAACTCTTCGATGAGTGCTCTCACGACTATACCGAAATGCAAAACACTGCGGATCAGCGAAAGCAGGCACGGCAGAGCAAGTGGGACAAGCTCGCCGAGCAAGCCAAGCAGAGGCGGAATGGCGTGCCTCCAATCATCCCACCGCTTACTAGCAACATAGAGTCTAATCTGAGTACACCCTTGCGTTCAGACGATCCAGATCCCCTCGCACAGGACAACCAAAAGCGATTAGACGCTCTCAAGATCCAAGACGAAAACCCAAGCAAGGAGCGGAGGCTTAGAGATCATGAGAAGCAGAATTCGGTAGGCACTTCCGCAATTCTGCTTTGAATTCACATCTGTGTGGTAGCCATGCCGAACTACTATAGCCGATTCAGGGCTTCTTCTAAAAGAGTTTTTCATTCTCTGCTTTTTTGAGAGCAACAGCGTGCATGGTTTCTGACGTCAGATCTTCTCGTTAATCTCAGAGGGTTCCTTTCCAGCCATCGGATGACAATAGAACATCAAGCGGTGACCGTCAGCCTCGACTAGAACGACGAGGCTCAGGAGGTGGTGTCGTTACGCCTCCCACGATATCTCGGTAGAACTCTAGCACCACAATCCCTAGGGCTAGATGACGAAAGTCTTTTCCTTCCGCCTCGAGCATTGCGTGAGCAACGTTAGGGAGCTATGGGTGCTGCTCTAGGGCATATGTACAGAGAGAAGTGGCGCCACATGCTGTTCCCTAGGTTTGCATGGTGGGGATGGGCATAGTACTCGCAAGCGAACGTACGCATTCCACTTCCTCATCTCGAATTCGTCAGGTATTGTTTGGGTCAGGGTTCGAGGCAATGGGGTTCTGAAAATACACCGACTTGTTTGGACGCATTTTCCTCCTCATCCCTGGAAGAGACGGTTGCCGCGATAGGCGTCTGTATTCGAGAACAAAACATAGACTATATTGTTTTCTCGTGTCATTGGGTGTATGGGCATGCTAGACACCACGATGATCACTTTACCACAACGATGAACAGAGCCAGTAAAGTCCAGTAGGGGGTTTAGTGACAGTCAGTATTATATGCGAAGTCTAGAAGCCTGATTGTACAGAGTATGAGAGAGTCAGGCTGCATATACACAGAACGTTGGGCATACCCGATGAGTTTAGTTTCCTCAGCTTGTCGGAGCCTTGCAGAAAGTTCCAATGGTCTGGAAGCTGAGTCATGGCTGACTCATTGCACACATGTGAGAGAGATGTATAAAGCAGCACGATCGATTAAGCCCAGAAGCGAATGAGAAAGCCATGCTTCTAAGCCGCTAGGCTCAGTAAAAGATAGTGGGAGCGCTGCTTAATCGTCGCCATCTTCAAGGTCAAGACGACTCCCCTCTGGAGTTTATAAGATCGGGCTATCTGTGAGATCGTGAATGCAACTAATGCCAGCCTGACAGCCCGCCTCCACCTAAGGCTTCTCCTCCTCAATCCCCACTGTCAATTCCTTTCACTCAATCATACCGCATGGTGTTAGGTGTTTGTTGCAGCCGTGCAAGAGATCTTTACAATTTACGACACAGAACCACGAAACGATTGCTGATTCAAACTACGAGTTCGATCTATGAAGACCGCCGCTACACACTGCGACACCGATTCCACAGTCTGCCGGCCGCAAGGCCTGGCATACTGGCACGCTGCTCGTTCAATCACCCCGGGGCCGCATACATAGGACCGCAGCGCAAACATGGCGGAAAGGCAGATTGATAGCTACGCTGCACGGCTGGGCGATCCTAATCTGGGTACACCTACCTCTTCTGAAGGGCGCTATATATTAAAAAGAGATGATTCGATTGGAGTCAATTCAACTCCGAAGTCGTGCTCTGGCTAACTCGCCCGTCACAGATGTGAAGATCAAAGTGAACTTCGCTACAGAATGCAGAGATGCTATCGAGATCTTATGCTCGGGACAGCTGTACCCAGTCTTCCTCAAGAAACTGGTTCCGGTATTTATGAAGCTGCTGGAGGGTCCGCCGGTCTTCATAAGCACATCATGGGAGCAGGTTGGTCACTGCATGCGTACGAATCGAAACATCAAGCCCGGTAGGCTAACCTTCTACTTCAGAGACTGCGTAACTGTACTCTCGAGATCTTCCATCGCCTGCCAATGAGCCCGCCTGAAGCTCTCGAGCCTTATGCTGCAGATATCGTTGACCTCCTTATGGGACTTGTCAAAATCGAGAACGAAGATAATGCGGTACTATGTATGAAGACAGTCATGGACTTCGCAAGACACCAAACCAAAGCAACCGAGAAGAAGGTGCAGCCGTTTCTGGATTTGATACAGGAAATGTTCGAGGCGATGGAGCAGGCCGTCAGAGATACGTTCGACAATCCAATTCAGGCCAGTATAGCGGGCGTACCTTCGACGCCTGGCAACGCGCAAAACTTTCAGTCACCTAGACCGGGCTCCCCGTCGGCGTCGGTCTCAGATCTTGGCATCGAGCAGCAGACTACACGCCCATTGTTAAGTGGAATGCAGTCCTTCAAGGTACTTGCCGAGTGTCCAATCATCGTCGTGTCTCTTTTCCAAGCACACCGGAACTGCGTCCACAAGAACGTCAAGCTCTTCGTTCCACTCATCAAAGGCGTATTGCTGCTCCAAGCAAAGCCGCAGGAACGAGCACATGCCGAAGCAAAGGCGCAAGGCACCATTTTCACTGGTGTCAGCAAGGACATCAAGAATCGAGCTGCCTTCGGCGAATTCATCACCGCTCAAGTCAAGACTATGAGCTTTCTGGCCTACTTACTCAGAGTCTACGCTCAGCAACTGACGGACTTCTTACCAACCTTGCCAGACATCGTGGTTAGATTGCTCAAAGACTGTCCACGTGAGAAGTCCGGTGCGAGGAAAGAGCTGCTGGTCGCAATAAGGCATATCATCAACTTCAACTTTCGAAAAATATTCCTGAAGAAGATTGACGAGCTGCTGGACGAGCGGACTTTGATTGGGGATGGTCTGACGGTCTACGAGACCATGCGTCCTCTGGCTTACAGCATGCTTGCCGACCTGATACACCACGTTCGAGAATCCCTCAATCGTGAGCAAATCCGTAGGACTGTCGAAGTGTACACCAAGAATCTGCACGATGACTTCCCTGGGACTAGCTTTCAGACAATGAGTGCCAAGCTACTGCTGAACATGGCTGAATCCATCAGGAAGGTATTATCAAATAACAAGCAGGACGCCCGTCACTTTCTCATGATGATCCTGGACGCAATCGGGGACAAATTTGCGGCGATGAACCGCCAGTACTATAATTCCATCAAACTCACAAAGTTATACTCCCAGCAGTCGATCGACGCTGCTTCGGAGAACTACCTTGCGGACAAGGACAACCCACCAGATTGGGATGAGGTCGACATTTTCAGTGCTGCTCCGATCAAGACATCTAACCCACGGGACCGAGGAGCGGACCCAGTAGCGGACAATAAATTCCTCTTCAAGAATTTGATATCCGGTCTCAAGACCATGTTCATCCAGCTGAAAGAATGCAACCCCGTTCCACAACCTGTTGACCCTGCAACTGCCCCACTCAACTGGCAAGACGTCTCTTATGGGTACAATGCAGAGGAAGTCAAAGTCATTACGAAACTATTCCGCGAGGGTGCTCATGTCTTCAGATACTACAGCTTGGAACAACCTCCGACGGAGACCCACTACACGTCCACTGTGGAGTTTCTGGCGAATCATTACATGGTTCAGAGCGGCAAGGAAGAGAAAGACCTTCTCGAGACCTTTGCCACTGTCTTCCACAGCGTGTATCCAGCAACCTTTCATGAGGTCTTCCATTCAGAGATACCACGCCTCTATGAGATGATGTTTGAGCATACAGCGCTGCTTCACATCCCGCAGTTTTTCTTGGCCAGCGAGGCGACCTCACCTAGTTTCGCGGGCATGCTCCTACAGTTTCTGATGGAGCGGATCGAAGATGTCGGGACGTCGGATATTAAAAAGTCTTCTATTCTCCTCAGGATGTTCAAGCTATCTTTCATGGCAGTCACGCTGTTTTCTCAGCAGAATGAACAGGTTTTACTACCACATGTTACGAAGATCGTCACAAAATCTGTACAGCTTTCGATCACTGCAGAAGAGCCCATGAATTACTTCCTGCTCCTCCGCTCACTGTTTCGGAGTATAGGTGGCGGCCGATTTGAACATTTGTACAAGGAGATTCTTCCGCTCCTAGAGATGCTGCTCGAGGTTCTAAATAACTTACTGATGGCGGCGCGGAAGCCACAGGAACGGGATCTCTACGTCGAACTTTGTTTGACCGTCCCGGCACGGCTGAGCAACCTGTTGCCACACCTGAGTTACCTGATGAGGCCACTTGTTATTGCACTGCGGGCTGGTTCGGATCTAGTTGGCCAAGGCTTGCGCACACTGGAACTGTGTGTTGACAACCTGACTGCCGATTACCTTGACCCCATCATGGCCCCTGTCATCGACGATCTCATGACGGCTCTGTGGGACCATCTCCGGCCAAATCCATATAGCCACTTCCACGCCCATACCACCATGCGCATCTTAGGTAAGCTCGGCGGTCGCAATCGCAAATTCCTCAACGGACCCCCTGCTTTGACCTTTCAAAAATTCGCGGATGACCACTGTAGTGTGGATATTAGACTTGTTGGATCAAGCAAGGAGCGAGCGTTCCCCTCGGACATTGGCATCGACCTCGCAATCGGCAAGTTGTTAGAAGTACCGAAGGCCGCGGCCGCGAAGAAATCGGATAGCTTTTACAAGCGCCAAGCGTTCAAGCTGTTAGGCAGCCAGCTTAAGCTCTACATTGGATTTGATGCTCTACCGGATGACTTTGCACAAATGGTTCGACTACAAGCTATCGATTTGTCAGAAGGTAGATATGAAATAACACCAGACTTTATGCAGAAGTCAGAACGTGAGAAGTCAATGGCCAAGAAAGAAGCGCAAGAGGCGACGCTGAGAAAGCTGATTAAGGCTTGTATGAATGCGAACTCAATACCAGAACTCAAACCCGATGCGTCCCTTCTGGTCGCAGACGTCTGTCGACATTTCACCATTCTTGAGATCGGTCGAGCTCTGACTCAAGAGAAACAGCGTCGAAAGCAATTCGATGTCAGATCGGGGGAAGGTCCACTCCACCTCGACAGCAGGATGCTCGCTGAGGCCATTGTAGAATGTCTCGCATCAGATCAACCGGCTGTCCGTGAAGCGGCGGAAGACGCAATCAAGGTTGTTCATGACGCAGCTACGGCAATCTTTGGCTCCATACATAAGGTCGAGAAGCTGCAATTCTTCGGCCATTTAGCCAAAGTCTTCTGTCACAACTGTTACGAAGAGGAGTGGTACACGAAAGCAGGTGGAAGTCTGGGCATTTGCATCATAAGCACCAAATTTGACCTTGGCGATTCTTGGGTTATGGACAGACAAATCGACTTTGTGCGCGCTTTGATATACGTGATCAAAGATCTTCCACAGGATCTACCGGCCAGTCCACGCATCAAAGCCCAGGCAACTCTTGAGCTTTTGCTCCGGCGATGCAACAAAGGTATTTCCAAGGAAGATATAAAGGACCACCATAGTAGGCTCTTTAATCTGTGCGGCTTCCTCGTCTACGAACTTGCCCATATGAACAAGCATGTTCGCGAAGCTGCTCAAAAGGCGTTCGCTATCATTGCCGAGGTTACAGGCTCGGAAACGTATGACCTTCTCGCTCCAGTCAAGGACCGTCTTCTACAGCCAATTTACAACAAGCCCTTACGAGCTTTGCCGTTTGCCATTCAAATTGGGTACATCGAAGCGGTCACTTTCTGCTTAGGACTGCAGCACGACATTGTCGAGTTCAATGACCAACTCAACCGACTCCTTATGGAATCCCTCGCACTCGCCGATGCTGATGATGAAAGTCTAGCGGCGAAGCCCAATGAGCAGCGAACCTCCGAGTCGATTGTAAGCCTCCGTGTGTCATGTATTCGGTTGTTGTCGATGGCCATGAGCTTTCCGGATCTTGCTACAGCGGCACAACTTCAGAGCCGATCTCGAATCATCTCCGTCTTTTTCAAATGTCTGTACTCAAGGTCAACAGAGGTCATCGATGCAGCCAATGCCGGTCTCAAGGGGGTCCTGAATCAGACTAATAAGCTGCCGAAGGACCTCCTCCAGAACGGCCTTAGACCTATACTCATGAACTTGCAAGACCCCAAACGATTGAGCGTTGAAGGGCTCGACGGGCTAGCCAGATTATTGACCTTACTTACGAACTACTTCAAGGTTGAGATTGGTTCGCGATTGATAGACCACATGAAAACGATTGCAGATGCGGCCACACTGCAGAAGATCTCCTTTACATTGATTGAGCAAAGTCGGCAAATGAGAGTCTTGGCTGCTATCTTGAACATATTCCATTTGCTGCCACTGGCAGCCATCACCTTTATGGATGCGTTGATCAACAGAGTACTGGAGCTAGAAGAAAAGCTGCGACGAACGCACTACAGTCCTTTCAGGGAACCCCTTGTGAAATACCTGAACAAGTACCCAGTAGAGACCTGGAGCTTCTTCTCGCTTCGCCTGCATGAAATGAGATATGGCCGGTTTTTCGCTCAGATTCTTGCTGATGAGAGAAGCGCTCCGTTGCGGGACGTTGTCACTGCGGATCCCGAAGGTTTCCTGAAGGCCTCGCTCGATCATCGAGACGGCGACAAGCGCATTGCAGCCTCGACCAATGGCATACATGCTGTCCACTCAATATGTCTTCATCCCGGGAGCGGCACTTCCTTTATCTCACATAGGATCATGAGGCAGCGTCTAATGGCTGCCGGGATAGATTTGGAGGGTAGGCTCAGGCAAGACAAGATACCCGCGGCCCTACGCCTTGCCGTGGAACAAGCGGGGGAGCAGCTGATTAGAATCATCACCGTTTATCTAACGCATAATCCTCAAGACCTGGATTTCCTGTTCGAGGTTATAGATGCCATCACCTCTCAGCAAATCAAGCTCTGCTCTTCCATCTTCAGGTTCATATACAATAACATTATCTCAAGTGAGTCCGTCGACTACTGGCGTACTGTTGTACTACGCTGTATGGATTTATACAGTTCACGCACCTCGTCACAGAAAACAAAGGCCTTCGCCTTCCACAATCTGGTCAACCCTATATTAGCCATGGATATCATGCGTACCTTCAATATGCCACAACCATCGGGTAAAGGTTCAAGGTTGATGGACAAGAATATGACGGAAGCAATCCACACGCGTTTGTGGAAGCCTCAGTTACGTGATATTGGTGAAGATACAGGGCAGCCTGGCGTCGATCACTCGCGAATGGAGCTACTCCAGATGTCGGCCATGCTCGTCAAATATCATCACAACCTGGTCGCGGACTCTCGCAAAGATATCATCAAGTTCGGTTGGAACTACATTCGATTGGAGGACATCGTCAACAAACATGCCGCATACGTGCTCATTGCCTACTTCATCGCCCACTACGATACACCCTCAAAAATAGTTAACCAGATCTATGCTGCCCTGTTACGCGCTCATCAGAATGAGGGACGAGCCCTAGTCACTCAGGCGCTTGAGCTCATGGCGCCAGTTCTCCCGAAGCGGATGACCAATCCCAGCGCTCCAGGTGCTCCTTCGCTTCCTGTGGATCCCCGATTTACCAACTGGACGAGGATACCGAGGAAAATACTTGCTGAGGAAAGTTCGAACCTGCAGCAACTGATGAGCATCTTCAGCTTTATCGTCCGACATCCTGGTCTTTTCTATGATGCCAGGGAGCATTTCGTAAGCCTCATAGTACCTGCTCTTACAAAGGTCACTCAGCCTCCGAACCCTTCCAACGAGAGCAAAAAGCTTGCGTTGAACCTCATAAGTCTGATTTGGCAATGGGAGGAGCGGAGAGTCAAGAGTGCCGGCTCGTCGGGCTCACGCGGCCATTCCGAGTCGCCCCAAACGAGGAAGCGCAAGCTTGAAGGTGTTCAAGCTGACTCGGCTTCCCCAGCGGCCATATTAGGCCCTCCAACATCTACCGAGCGTAACGAATATACTATACCCTCGGCATTAAGATTAGCTCTCATCAAGTATCTGGTTCAATTTATCACCTCCCTCCCTGAGCGATATCCCGTGCCTTCCGCCAGACTGAGAGACCTGAGTCCCACTCATGTGCAGGACTACATGCCTTCGAGCGAGATGTGCAAGAAAGCCTTGATTTTATTCCAGGATCTACTTTCTCCGGGATATTGGGACGATCTGGATTTGGACTTATTTCCGAAGATTACTGATATGATTCTGTGCTCGGAGAAGACAGACAAGCCAGACGAGAAGTTCCTAACGAATATCATCAACACACTGCAGGTTGTACGGATTATAGTCAACTCAAAGTCAGACGATTGGATCATCGTGCACCTTTTACCTCTGCAGAAACTGCTCGAAAGACCTCTTCGTTCCGAGAACCCCGAGATTCAGGACTGCTTGCACACCCCCAACAACGATGAAGAACAGGTGAGAAGACGGAGAACTCTAGTCAAGCGTGTTCTGGATGCTTTACCCGATGAAAGTGCAGGAGAAGACGAGATGGAAGTGGAGGCACCATCTTCAGACTTTGCGACATTTCTGTCAGCTATTGCATCCGAGACCTTGTCTGCAGGTAATCACATCTCTGGTATCAATATTCTTTGGACCCTGTCTCAACGAAGACCTAAAGAGATGGATCAGCACATCCCACTAGTCATGAAGGTACTTCAGCAGAAGCTCGCAAAAGATCACGTAGCAGCTTACAACGCACCACCCGCGCAGGCAGGCTTACCACCTGGCTTGCGTGCTAATGAGTCCACTCCGGCCCTGCCTGATGCCCGAGAACAAGAAATACTTACGGACCTCATTTTGAAGACCATTGACCTTGTATCCATACGGATGACGAACTTGGGGGAGCAACGGCGACCGTTCCTTAGTGTCCTCGCCTCTCTGGTTGAAAGATCGCAGAGTACAGCGCTCAACTCAAAGATTCTTGACATGGTAGAGTCGTGGGTGTTTGATTCTAACGAGCCGTGGCCGACGCTGAAAGAAAAGACTGCTGTTCTGAACAAGATGCTGCTATTCGAGTCGAGAGCTGATACGAAGCTTCTTCACAAGTTCCTGGAACTGGTTATCCGCATCTATGAAGACCCAAAGATTACTCGAACCGAGCTCACCGTAAGGCTAGAGCATGCTTTTCTGGTAGGCGCAAGGGCGCAAGACGTCGAAATGAGGAATCGCTTCATGGGCATATTTGATCGAAGCTTGACTCGCACTGCGACCGCTCGACTGAACTACGTCTTAACATCACAAAATTGGGATACTCTAGCCGACTCTTTCTGGCTCAGCCAGGCATCTCAGCTCCTCTTGGGCTCGGTCGAGATGGCTACACCCGCCGAGCTTCATTCAGAGGACTTCAGAACATTTCCACCATCCGTCTTATTCGGCACGTACAACAAAGATGACCGGAAGAGTAGCGTCATGCTGGATGACAGATTTGAGGAGTTCATGGCCAAGCACAAGCGATTCTGCACCGAGCTAGGAGAAGTCAAGGTCAAGGATATTCTGGAACCCCTGTGTCAACTGCAGCATACGGACTCGAATACCGCATATCAGACTTGGGTTGCTTTATTCCCGCTGTTTTGGTCCGCGCTGTCGCGCGATGATCGTATGGAGTTAGAGAAGGGAGTGGTCACTCTTCTCACTAAGGATTATCATCAACGACAAGTGGACAGACGTCCGAACGTTGTGCAAGCATTGCTGGAAGGTGCCGTGAGAGCCAAGCCGAGATGCAAGCTCCCTCCACATGTTATGAAATTTCTGAGTCGGACTTACGACGCCTGGTATACGGCGGCATATTACCTCGAAGAAGCGGCCATTACGCCCTTGATCGATACCCAATCTGTCCGTGAGAGCAACCTCGATGCGCTCGTGGAGATCTATGCCGGGTTGCAAGAAGATGACCTCTTTTACGGTACTTGGAGGAGAAGGTGCAAGTTCCTCGAAACCAATGCTGCACTGTCTTATGAACAGAATGGCATCTGGGACAAAGCCCAGCAATTATACGAGGCTGCGCAGATCAAAGCCAGGACTGGGGCATTGCCTCCTTCCCAAGGGGAATACATGCTGTGGGAAGATCACTGGGTTATCTGCGCGCAGAAGCTGCAACAATGGGAGATCCTGAGCGACTTCGCCAAGCATGAGAACTTCAACGATCTTCTGCTGGAATCGTCGTGGAGAAATCTTGAGACCTGGAGTGGCAACGAGAATCGAGATCAGCTCGACTCGATCATCAAGGCTGTTTCCGACGCTCCCACGCCAAGGAGGAAGTTCTTCCGAGCCTTCATGTCGCTCCTGAAGCTACATGCCAAGACCGAAACTCTCGACGATTTCAACAAAGTTTGTGACGAGTCGATCCAGCTGTCCATCCGGAAATGGCACCAACTACCGAAGCGCATCACCAATGCTCATATACCCATTTTGCAGAACTTCCAACAACTTGTTGAACTTCATGATGCCAGTGTAATCTGCACTAGTTTGGCCCAGACGAGCCAGGGTAATCTCGATACCAAATCCCAGGAGTTGAAGTTACTGCTGGGCACATGGAGAGACCGGCTCCCTAATGTGTGGGATGACATCAACGCTTGGCAAGATCTTGTAACCTGGCGACAACATATCTTCCAGCTCATCAATGGAACGTATCTGAATCTACTTCCTTCACAACAAGGTAACGCTACCGGGAACTCATACGCTTACAGAGGTTATCATGAGACTGCCTGGATCATCAACCGATTCGCTCATGTTGCTCGCAAACATCAGCTTCCCGAAGTGTGCATCAACCAGTTGAGCCGGATATACACGTTACCCAATATCGAGATCCAAGAAGCGTTTCTGAAACTTAGAGAGCAGGCGAAGTGTCATTACCAGAATCAGAGCGAATTAACCAGCGGACTGGATGTTATCAACAACACCAACCTCAACTACTTTGGTCAACAACAGAAAGCGGAGTTCTTCACGCTCAAGGGCATGTTCCTTGCTAAGCTCAACCACAAAGACGAAGCGAACGATGCGTTTGGGACAGCACTTTACTACGATATCCGGCTAGCGAAGGCTTGGGCCGAGTGGGGTTATTATAACGACAACATGTTCAAGGAGGATCCGACCAACATGGAGCGCGCTGCCGCAGCCGTGAGCTGCTACCTCGAAGCTGCCGGACTCCACAAGAACGCCAAGTCGAGGAAACTGCTCAGTCGTATCTTGTGGCTGTTGAGCCTAGACGACGCAGAGAACAAGATTTCTCGTGCTTTTGAAGAATTCAAAGGGGAGACCCCGGTATGGTACTGGATTGTCTTTATCCCTCAGTTGTTGACAAGCTTGTCACGTCGCGAGGCAAGGCTTTCCAGAGCAGTCCTTGTGAAAATTGCCAAGATCTACCCGCAAGCACTTTATTTCTTGTTGAGGACGAACCGAGAAGATATGCTTGCTATCAAGAAACAACAAGATCAGAAGCAAGATAAGATGAACAAGTTGAAACAAGGTTCCCCGGCCAGCAAACAAGGGATTGATACTAATCAAAGCACCCCGCGTCCGGGCAGCTCTTCAAGACCTAACACCGCGAACGGGGACTTTAATCTGCAACCTAACGGGCATAGCATGTCGCCAAAACAAGAGCCAAACAGCCAGATACAACAAGGTCCAGACCAGGAACTTGTACAGCCGCCAGTGCCTAAGAAACCTTGGGAGTATTCCGACGAGATCATGTCTGTGCTCAAGACGGCATTCCCACTACTGGCCCTTTCGATGGAGACCATGGTTGATCAGATACAAAAGCACTTCAAGTGTCCACCCGATGAGGACGCGTATCGGCTCATTGTTGCACTCCTCAATGATGGCTTATCGGTATGGAATAACCTTCATGTAACTTATCACGTTTCCAACCGAAAGCCATTTGCTAATCAGTCACAGTACGTTGGTCGTATGCCAACTTCCTATGCACAGGACGTCAAACTACCGCCGGCTACGGAGGCGAATATCACTCGTTTCGCGGAGACTATATTGCCAGCACATATTCGCAAGTCTTTCGAAGCCGATTTTGTCACCAGAAAGCCAACCATGCACGAGTACATCCAAAAGCTTCGTCGTTGGCGTGATAAGTTTGAGGAGAAGCTTGATCGCCGATCGCCACGTGCGAGCTTGGAGCTATACAGTCCCCACCTCAGCGAATTCCGGTTCCAAAAGTTTGATGAGGTAGAGGTCCCGGGTCAGTACCTGCAGCACAAAGACAAGAATCAAGACTTTATCCGCATCGAACGATTCCTACCCGATTTTGACCTTGTCCGAGGTATCGGTGTCTGCCATCGTAGGTTGAAGATTCGAGGTCATGACGGCAGTATCCACCCGTTTGCGATCCAGCATCCGGCTGCTCGGCATTGCCGCAGGGAAGAGAGGATCCTACAGCTTTTCCGCATTTTCAATGGTGTGCTGTCCAAACGGAAGGAGAGTCGACGCCGCAACCTCAATTTCCATCTACCGCTCATGGTGCCTTTAGCGCCTCATATCCGTCTGGTGCAGGATGACGATACTTACATCTCCTTGCAAGGGATCTTCGAGGATCATTGCAGACGGAATGGAATGAATAAAGACGAGCCAGTACTATTTACGATGAACAAGCTTCGGGCCTTGGCGGATCTGAAGAACAACGTGAGTGCCGTCCGGGAAGTCTCCGCTGTGGATTTGGCTGACGGCCTCGAACAGAGATACCCCGATCAATCCCAACACCTCCGCATGGAAGCCTTTACCGCAATCCAAGACCGATGGGTTCCAAACACCATCGTCCTCCACTACTTCCAAGCGATCTACCCGAACTTTGCCGACTTCTGGCTCTTCCGCCGCCAATTCTCGTACCAACTCGCGGCGCTCACCTTCATGACCTACGTCATGCACATGAACAACCGCTACCCGCACAAACTCTCCATCGCGCGCGCCACCGGCAACATCTGGGGCTCCGAGCTCATCCCCGCCATGGCCGCCGGCAAAGCCGTCTTCCACAACCCGGAGCCCGTCCCCTTCCGGCTGACGCCCAACCTGCAGACCCTCATGGGGCCCATAGCCATGGAGGGCATCTTCTCCTGCGCCGTCATGGCCATCGCCCGCTGTCTTACGGAGCCGGAGTTCGAGCTCGAGCAGCAGCTCTCCATCTTCGTTCGCGACGAGATGATCTTCTGGTTCACGCAGCAGCATCGGGGTGGGTTGCAGGAGAGCCAGCTTCGCGAGACGGTGCAGGTTAATAGCGAGATTGTTGTTAGGAAGGCGGTTAGTTTGGCGTCGCCGCCGGAGGATGGGCGGCCGGCTAATCAGACGGTTATTGATCTGATTTCGCGGGCGGTGAATCCGATGAGTTTGGCGCAGAGCGATGCGCTTTGGATGCCGTACTTGTGAAAGCGTTGGTGGAGGCGGTGGATGTTGTGCGGATTGGCGTCTGTGTTGTTTGCGTCTTTTCGGGTCCAGCTGAAAAAAAAGGGGTGGTGGGAATGGGATTGAGTTTGGCAGGGCGTTTGCTGGTATACCATGGGTTGGCTGGTGACTTGGTGATGGGCAGGGGTTGCCACGTGTGGCTCCAGTGTTTGTTGTTGTTGTTCTTGGACTGTGTAATGTATATCGTGCAGAATGGATTCAGCCCAAACATCATACAGTGCCCTGCTCTAACTTGCTGTACACAGCTCCATCAGGATGACGGCTTCGAGGCGGTTATACCATTGTTAACATCATGAAATGGATGGCAGCGGAAAGGTAGGTAGGGCTTGCACTATGGTTGAGGTGACTGCTGCAGAGAAGATGGATTGACGGGCTATAGAGCGCATGATTCGCAGGAAGGATACATAAAATTCTAATATCTAATTCCACTCAAGGTTTGGATGCGAAGACAAGTCTGTGGTAGTCTAGATCTAAGTAATGATTCTACCGTAGTAGAAGGGATTCCTAATCCTCAATTCACACCCGTGGCGTATGTGACTACTTTAGCCTTCGGTGGTAGGAAGGTCATCGTTCTTTGACCGAGGCCCTTGGAAGGCATCTACTACGGCTCCCGGCACGGGCACAAGAGTGAGTCTTGTGTCGCAAGATGAGAAGCAACTTTTCCTTCGCAATATCAATTCGAGAGCAGATCACGAAGCTCCTTGTGAGTGCGGACGTAGACAGACCCACCACGCCTTACCCGAACGGGAGGAATGATGCCTCATCAGGCCAGCTTAAGGTACGGTAATTTACGACCTTTCCGCCGCCACGATGCCAATCAAGATGGCCTCGCAGCGCCCAACCCGACAACCCTTCCTCCACCCTTTATTACAATCGTTTTCTAGTCTGCGTTGATCGTCATTGAGTTAGTTCGACTTGCACTTTCATCTTGCTGCGTGGCGTGGATCTCCGCGATCATGGAGGATGACGATGACTCCTCGTTGCGAGCGGCGTCGCCCCACAGAAAGGAATCGCTCTGGAAGCGGTCGAAGAAGATTTTGGATGCGAATCAGATTACTTTTTTGCAGCCTTTACTCAAGAATTCTGAAGGTGGGTGTTTTCAGTAGTTGTCATCATCTATTGTCTTATGCGGGTTTGCGCCTCGTTGCTCTTTACTGTGTCTGTTTCGGACCGAAAATGGTCCTCGGAGCTCTGGTATCAATGTACTTACATGCTATATACTCCTTGCTTGTCACTTCTTTCACTCATGGAGAGCATTCTTGCCTAGTTTGGTGTTGCCATGATCGCTGAGCTTCGCCTTGCAGACAAGCCAGCGCGGCAAAAGAAACAAGGATCCACATCTCCCAAAACGGACCCTACCCGAAGAAGAGAGCAAGTCCGCCAGGCACAGCGGTAGGTTCTTCTCAATCTGAACAGCAGCCTTTGTGGCGCTTTTCACCTCGGCTCCTCTGTAGCTGATTGGTTCGAATATCCAGTACTCACAGGGAACGCACCCAGAATTACATGAAAGCGCTTGAGAAGGAAGTTGTGCGCCTTCGTGAGGTAGAGACTCGTATGATGGGGGAGAAAGACGCGCTTCAGGTGCGGGTTGGCGCCCTAGAACACACATTGTCCTTGCATGCACTTCCTATTCCGACGGCTACGGACAACAACCTCACTGCATTCATTGACCAAGCTCTTCGGCAACAAACGGCGAACGTCACCCTCCGGAACGATGGCCCCGATGGTCGAGCGCTGAGTGTTGAGATGCCACCCTTCACATCGAATATGCCGACTAGGCTGAGCCACACGCCGAATGCCTCTTTCAGCGAGTACCAAGTCCTCAACTACAACCATGTTGACGGGTCTCCGAGCTCAAACACAGAAGGTAATAGGAGAGGATGACCGGAAATGGCTCGTCGCCGCCAACGTAAGCTTACGATGCAGTTTCTAACGTTCTATTCCTTCAGATGCCGCCAACTCAAACAAGGAGTGGATAGACCCCGACAGTCTCGCTTCTCCCGAGTGCGGAATCGAATTCGTCTTGGCGTAGGCAGCTCTTGCATCTGCTAGTGAGATCAAAGCTGAATGCAACTCTCGTTCTAGGGTGGAGCGGCCTTGCATGCAACACATCAACGTCCCGGGACACCAGTCACATGTCCCCATCACCGGACATGCCTTGATGGCCTCTTCTTCTTTGCTCTCCTTCGCTCCGTCCCCAACACAACCAACTCGCAGCCCACGGGCAATTACTGCGGCACAGGCAACTTGGCCGCCACAAACAAATGCTACGACCCCGGCGAATCCCTCAACACAGGCAGATTTCATGTCACAGAATGCGGCGTGGACCCTGCCATGCCACGAGATCGGACGACTCCTGGAGCTGAGCGCGGAACTCGACTTGGTCGGCCACATCACCCCGGTCGAGGCGTGGAACCGTATCTGCCAGCGTTGCCGGCCTCGTGGCATCAGCAAACGGGCATTCGTGGAACTTAGGCGCGAACTGGTGGAGAACACTGAGTGTCACGGGTAGGAAACTCCGAGTTGGAGAGTGATGCAGTGTGTGCTGATACTTAGCGACGGGCAGGTTCGGTGCGGTGTTGGTGGAGACGCAGTTCGAGTCTGTTTTGAGTAAGGTCCTTGCTGCGGATGGAGGGTGAGCGGATTGCGGATAGGGAGGTAGAGGGATGGAAAGGATTTAGACTTTTGTTGATTGCGGGCTATGGGTGGATATGATACCTGGTCGAAAGGAGTTGGGTTGTTCAAATGTGAGAGTGTCAATCAGCTGAATAGAATGGGCGAGAGCTGTAGTAATCCATTGCATGTGCAAGGCTTTGTAGACCTACGAGGGACCCCAAGTGACCACTGATAGAGAGAAATGAAACACCATCACTTTCAATTCATGGGTTGTCATTGCCGTAGTAGATCGATTTAGCTCATCGTTTCGTTCCTTCATATATTCAAGGCTCTGCCTTGAGTTCCTTCAAAGACGTGGTCCGTGCGTTGCGTGGATACCGCCACTTTCTTAAACCATCAATTGTCACCCACTGCCACGGTCAACGCAAGAACCCCATCTGACCTCCCACCACACCCAACCTCACCCACAATGTCCGAACGAAAAGTAATCTCGAAATACTACCCCCCCGACTTCGACCCCTCCCTCCTGACCCGCACGCGCACGCGCGGCCCCAAACCCACCGGCCCCAAAGTGCAAACCGTACGCCTAATGGCCCCCTTCAGCATGAAATGCACCTCGTGCGGCGAATTCATCTACAAAGGGCGCAAATTCAACGCCCGCAAGGAAACAACCGAGGAGAAATACTACAGCATCGCCATCTACCGGTTCTATATCCGGTGCACGCGGTGCAGTGGGGAGATTACGTTCAAGACGGATCCGAAGGGGATGGATTATACGTGTGAACGGGGGGCGAGGCGGAATTTTGAGGTTTGGAGGACGAAGAAGGGGGATGAGGGGGGGGAGGGGGAGGGAGGGGAGGACG
>JAABUY010002302.1_pt1 | contig 23030 bp, 21 predicted proteins | sample 5560271 | NCBI WGS metagenome assembly JAABUY01 (sample SAMN10711886, study PRJNA513374) | rock metagenome | isolation source: Antarctica rocks | place: Antarctica: Victoria Land, University Valley | reverse complement strand
TACTACGATGCCTACTACATCAAGGCACAGAAGACGCGCACGCTCATCAAGCGCGACTTCGACGAAGCATTCACGCGTGTTGACGCGATTGTCGCTGCGACCTCACCGACCGTCGCCTTCAAACTCGGTGAGAAAGTACAGGACCCGCTGGCGATGTACCTCAACGATGTGCTCACGATCCCCGCCAACATGGCCGGTACCCCCGGCATCTCGCTGACCTGCGGATTTACGGATGGGCTGCCCATCGCCCTGCAAGTCCTCGGCCCCGTCCTCGGTGAGGAGATCTGCCTCCGTGTCGCGCACGCCTACGAGCAGGCGACCCCATGGAAAGAACGCCTCGCCGACCTCTGATGTCGCGAAGTAGCCGTGTCGATTGCAAGGCGACATGGCTTATTGGACTGCTACAGTTGTACGTGCATACAGACGATACTGAGGTTTCGGCTTCACATTGATCTCGACATCATGTCCGAGTTTGTTGAGTGCTTGGAAGAGCTGGTCGGTAGAGACGCCGGTGAGGCGACCGGGCCGCACGTTATGAATGCGTGACTGACTCGTACCAAGAATTTCCGCAGTTTCTCGCATCGTTAATGTGCGTTCTTCCATGATGTGGTTGATCGCGATCGCAAGTTCAGCCTTCACAAGGGCCTCCTCAGCATTCGGCAAGCCGAGATCAGCTCAATTTGGTGCCATGTCCCGCGTTCAGGTCGTGGATTGGGGTAGTATTCATAGTTGTCGCCCGGACTGAACCAGACGCGCTGATTAAGCGCATGGGCCTTACTTGCGCGCGGATGCCAGCTACGCCCTTGCCCAAATGGCGGTGGCTGTGGGGGCATCGTTATGTGATCAGTGTGAGATTGAAACGCAGGGTGCGAATCTCGTCGAGTCGCTGGTCCGTCTCGTCCTCGTTGTGATACATGGCGGGCGAATCAAAACCGACAATGTACGTGTCCCACCGATCTTCGGAAACGACCGTGCCGAGAGGCGTTGTGAGTGTCGTGTTCGTCGGCGCACCCGTCGAGACGCACGCGCATTCCGGGAGACAGCACTGGATCACGGTCGTCGGGAGCGACCGACAGGTGTCGCTCCTCCGGCGACCGATTCACTTGCTCTGCATCTCTCTACTGACATCGAAACATCTCCAAACGACTGCATCAGTACACTGTATGCTCGCCACAGTATACTAGAAATGCCCCAATTCTATGCCGTGCGGACTGCAGCCGCATTCTCCAGGCCGAGTTCTTCAGTCGCAGTCTCACGCATCTTGTACTTCTGGATTTTGCCGGTGACGGTCATCGGGAAGGCATCGGTGAACTTCCAGTAGCGTGGCACTTTGTAGTGCGCGATGCGGGCACGGCAGTAGTCGCGTAGTTCGTCCTCCGTCGCGTCGTGGCCCGCTTTGAGGATTACCCAGGCCATCACTGCCTCGCCATACTTCTCGTCCGGCACGCCGATCACCTGTATATCCTGAATCTTCGGATGCGGATAGAGGAATTCCTCGATCTCGCGCGGGTAGATGTTCTCGCCACCGCGAATGATGAGGTCCTTCGAGCGACCAACGATGTTCACATATCCCTCGTCGTCCATCGTTGCGAGGTCGCCAGTGTGCATCCAGCGTCCCGCATCCACGGCTTGCGCGGTCGCTTCGGGATTGTTCCAGTAGCCGAGCATAACGATGTACCCGCGCGAGAGCAATTCGCCCGTCGTGCCGCGCGGGACAGCCGCCCCCGTCACGGGATCAATGATTTTGCACTCGACGTGCGGATGGACGCGCCCGACGGTGCTGACACGCTTCGCAGTCGGGTCATCGGTCGTGCTCTGGAAGGAGACAGGGGCAGTCTCGGTCATGCCATAGCAGATCGTCACGTCCGTCATGTGCATGCGCGCGTTGACCTGCTTCATCACCTCGACGGGGCAGGGTGATCCCGCCATGATGCCCGTCCGTAATGACGAAAGATCGAACGAATCGAATTCCGGGTGCGCCAGTTCAGCGATAAACATCGTCGGCACGCCATGGAGCGCGGTGCATCGCTCCTTCTCAACTGCTGCGAGCGCGCTTTTCGGATCGAAGCCGGGGGCGGGAATGACCATTGTCGCGCCGTGGGTGACGCAGGCGAGGTTCGCGAGCACCATACCGAAGCAGTGGTAGAAGGGAACGGGGATGCAGAGCCGGTCCTGGGGCGAAAAGCGCATGTACTCGCCGATAAAGAAACCGTTGTTGAGGATCGAATGATGCGAGAGCGTGACGCCCTTGGGGAAGCCCGTCGTGCCGGAGGTGTACTGGATGTTGATCGGGTCGTCGAACTGCTGCTCGCTCTGCACCCGCGCCAGTTCCGCAGGTGAGACGGTTTCCGCCATGTCCAATACATCATCCCAGCGATAGGCGCCGGGCGTCTCGCAACCGAAGGCAATCACCGTACGGAGGGCCGGGACACGCGCGGCGTGGAGGGCGCCCGGTTCGGCGGTGTCGAGTTCGGGGCAGGTTTCGCGTAGCAGTGTGGCGTAGTCGGATGACTTGAACGGTGGCCCGATGATCAGCACGGTACACCCGGACTGGTTGAGGGCGTATTCCAGTTCGTAGACGCGATACGACGGGTTGATATTGACGAGGATCGCCCCAATCTTCGGCGTCGCGAACTGCGCGACGACCCATTCGGCGTGGTTGGTCGCCCAGATACCGATCCGGTCGCCCTTGCTGACACCGAGCGCCAGCAGGCCGCGTGCGAAACGGTCGCAGAGCATCTGAAACGCGCGATAGGTGTAGCGCACACCCTGATGGCAGGAAACGAGCGCCTCGTTCTCCGGCGCCTGCGCGGCGACGCGATCAAAGAGATCGCCGATGGGCGAGCCAATCAGCGGTACGTCACTCGCGCCATGCACATACGAGAGGCGTTCATCATACAGCGCAAGACCCATCATATGCTCGCTTTCCTATGCCCCCGTGGTGACAAAATCCATCTCACGCACACGCGGGCGGGTCCACTCTGGAGTAGCATCAGTGTACGGCAGGCGAATGCATTGTCAACGACGCCTGCCGGAAAGCATTCTCATACCGCGATGCGTTTGACATCCGCGATGCGGCGCACTACACTCGCCGCTATAGAACAAAGAAGCCAGTGCATAAATCCAGTGCCTTCATGATGGGCGACATTCGGGACGGCTGCATAGAGGACAACGCCATGGCCATCACTGCGTCGGCAGTTTTGTGTCCGATAGCGGCGATGAGAAAGGGAAGGGAAAAGATCGGATGAGCAACGAGCAGTATTTGTCCGCGTTCGTACGGGAGGATTGGCTCAACCGGCGGCGTTTCCTGCGGTTGGCGGCGATTGGCGCGGCAGGGAGCGTTCTGACAGGTATGCTCGCCGCATGCGGGGGCAGCAGCAAAGCGCCGACAGCCGTCACCGGCCCCACCGCCGGAGTGGGAGGCGCCACCGCCGATCCCGCGAAGTTGCTTGACGCGGCGAAGAAGGAGGGCACGGTCTCCTGGTACACGGGCTATTATGCGCAGGAAGTGGTGGACGCCGTCGGCAAGGCGTTCACGGAGAAGTATCCGGGTGTCAAGGTCGAGGCGGTGCGGAATGCTTCACAGGTGGTCTGGCAGAAACTGCAACAGGAGCAGCAGGCGGGTCTCAAAGTCGCCGATGTCCTCAGCAGCACTGATCCGAGCCATTTCCTGCAACTCAAGGGTGACAAGAAACTCGTCGCCTACAAACCGAGTGGCATTGACGCGCTCCTCCCCTCAATTCGTTCGGTTGACCCCGATAACCTGTACATGATCGGCTCAATCGGCATTGTCCTGCCCTGCTATAACACCAAGAAGGTTACCGCCGATCAGGCGCCGAAGCGCTGGAAGGATTTCCTCGATCCGAAGTGGGATAAGCAGATTTCCATCGGCCATCCGGCGGCAAGCGGCTTTGTTGGCCAATGGGTGATGAGCATGGAAACGGAGTTCGGTTGGACATACATGGATCAATTGAACGCGCTGCACCCAAAGATCGGTCGGTCCATCAATGACACGGTGACCGACCTCGTCTCCGGCGAGCGGCAGATTGCTGCCGGTCCGCTGGGCCAGATACTCGCGAACAAGAAACGGGGTAATCCCGTTGACGTGCTCCTTCCCGAGGATGGCGCGATCCTCGTCCCTTCGCCATCCGGTGTGCTTGCGGACGCGCCGCATCCGAACGCCGCCAAACTCTTTATCGAGTACATGACAAGCAAAGAATATTCCGAGGTTCTCGCCAAGTTTTCCGAAGTGCCGCTGCGGAGTGATGTGCCGTTCAGTGGTATCCCACCGCTCGATACGGTCAAGTTCCAGCAGCGAACCCCGCAGGAAATCCGCGATCGGTTGCCGGGCGTCATTGACCACTTCCAGAAGACGTTCGGGATCTAACCAACAAGCGCCGCGCACCGTACGTTGACTCAACACTCGACACTCGTTTGAGGGGGAGAATGTGAGCGAGATCGCGGTACCGATAACGCCGCAACGCCGTGCATGGAGACAGACCGCGCTCGAACGCCTGCCAGACGTTGTGGTCTGGACGGTATGGGGGTTGGCGCTCGTCGCGCTCGTCCTGATGGTCGGCTTGCCGCTCTTCTGGCTGGTCTATCAGAGCATCTTGCCGGGCCGCACGGGCGCGCTCACGCTGCACAATTATGCCATCGTCGCGCAGCAGACGCAATTCCTCGACGCGGCGAAGAACTCGTTGATCCTCGCCGTTGGCGCGGCGACGCTGGGAACGCTCGCCGGGGTGCCGATGGCTTGGGCGGTGGCGCGGACGGACATGCCGGCGCGCTGGTTGATTCGCGCCCTCGTGCTCGCCGCCTTCGCGACACCGCCCTTTCTAGGCGCGATCGCCTGGATTCTCCTCGCCGCGCCGAATTCCGGCTGGCTCAACCGAATTGCTACCGGGATCAGCGGCGCGGCGCACGGGCCGTTCAATGTCTACTCGCTTGGCGGCGCGACATTCGTTGTCGCTATCTATTCCTACGTTTATCCTTTCATGCTGACAACTGCCTCGCTGGAATTGGTGTCCTCGGACATGGAGGACGCGGCGAACAACCTTGGCGCGGGGCGGTTTACGACGCTCCGGCGGATCACGCTGCCACTTGTGCTCCCCGCGATCATCTCCGGATTCATCCTATCGTTCCTGGAGGCGCTCTCACTCTTCGGATCGCCCGCGCTCGTGCTCATCCCGGCCCGCACGCAAGTAATCACGACGCTGCTCTGGCGGCTCTTCCAGTTCCCCGGCCACGTCGAGCAGGCGGCGGCGTTCGCGATGCCGCTTCTCTTCGTGACGGCAATACTGCTCTGGTTCCAGCGCCGTCTGCTCGCCGGACGCGGGTACGCGGCACTCGGTGGGAAGGGGGGCGTGCGCCGACCCGTCCATCTCGGGCCATGGCGGTGGGCGCTCTTCGCCTATTGCCTGCTCATCGCCACGCTCTCGATCTTCCTCCCCTATATGATGCTTTTGCGGGCTTCGTTCTCGCGCGCCTGGGGGCAGGACTTCTCACCAAGCAATTTCACGCTTCACTGGTACCGGAGCGTCCTCTTCGATCAGCCGCTCACCCGACTGGCGATCACCAACAGTCTCCTCTATGCGGCGGGCGCGGCAACGCTGGCGCTCGTGCTCGGTACGCTTGTCGCCTACATTGTGCGGCGGCGGCTCGTCCCTGGCGCGCAGGCGCTCGGCTTCCTCGCAATGGCGCCCTTCGTCATTCCCGGTATCGTCCTCGCCATCGGTTTTTTCGCCGCCTATACCCGGCCACCGATCCGGTTATACGGTTCGGGCGCGATCCTCATCGTTGCCTTCGCGACCCGTTTCCTGCCCCTTGCCTTCTCGAATAGCGACAATCTGATCCGTACTGTCAGCGACGATTTGGAATTAGCCGCGCGCAATCTTGGCGCAACGCAACTGGGTATGCTGCGCCGCATCACCGTGCCGCTCCTGCGGCGCGGTTTATTAGGCGGCTGGATTCTCGTCTTCATCCCGGCGCTCCGCGAACTGAGCGTCGCCGTCCTGCTTTTTACGGCGAAGACGAAGGTGATGTCCACGGTGATCTTCGAACTGACCGAGGAGGGCAGTTACGAGCAGGTGGCGACGCTCGGTGTGCTGATGCTCGTCTTGATCTTCGCAATTGTCATGGTCAGTTACCGGCTGATCGGCGGTGATTTCCTGTCGTCCCGTACGCGCGGCTGAAAGCGGCTGAGCGGCTGAAAGGGGAACGCGTGGCTGCGATTCAACTGACCGATCTCTGCAAAGCCTATCATGCCGGCCAGATGGTCGTTGACAACCTTAACCTGACGATCGCGGACGGCGAATTCGTCTCGCTCCTCGGGCCAAGTGGCTGCGGGAAGACAACGACGCTGCGGCTGATGGCCGGCTTCATGGCGCCCGATCACGGCGAAATCACTGTGGGCGACCGCGTTGTTTCCGCACCGGGCCGTGTCGTCCCACCGGAGCGGCGGCGGATGTCCATGATCTTCCAGAGTTACGCCCTCTGGCCGCATAAGAGCGTCTTCGATAACGTCGCTTTTGGCCTCGAATTGCAGCGCGTAACGGGTCAGGAGATGAAGCGTCGGGTGATGGACGCCCTCGAACTCGTCCGGCTCGCGCCCCTCGCCGCGCGCTATCCGGCGGAACTCTCCGGTGGCCAGCAGCAACGCGTCGCGCTCGCGCGGGCAATCGTCGTCCGACCGGAGACATTGCTGATGGACGAGCCGCTCTCAAACCTCGACGCGAACTTACGCGAGGAGATGCGCAGCGAGTTGCGAACGATCCACGAAGAGGCACGGATCACGACGATCTATGTCACGCATGACCAGGTCGAGGCACTGGTGACATCGGATCGCGTCGTCGTGATGTCTGGCGGACGCGTCGAGCAGGCCGGAACGCCGACGGAGGTCTTCGAGTCGCCCCGCACGGAGTTCGTCGCGCGGTTCATTGGGCGCTGGAATGTTCTGTCGGCCCGGTTAGCCGGCGCACGGCAGGTGGAGATCGCCGGGCGGCCGTTCGCGCTCTGCGCCGCCGTTCCGATGCTGCCACCCGCGACGGTCAGGGCATGCATCCGTCCGCAACAGGTGGAACTGATCGCTGGCGCCTCTACGGACGCTGGGCAGAATACGATCGTCGGCCATGTCCGGCGTCAGTCGTACCTCGGGGAGCAGCGCGACTACCTGATTGACGTGCCAGGATGCGATTCTCCGGTGCGCGCGTGGACCGCACCAGAAGTCCTCTTTCCGGTCGGCGCGGCGGTAACCTGCCGTTTTCCGCCCGCCGCGCTCCGCGTGGTCGAACCCTCGGACGCTTCCCAATGAACCGCGCTTCGGCTACTGTTTCCGTCAGATGCCGGAAGGCCGACCATACTGTTCGCCCGGCAGTAACGCGGACGAACCCGAAGGAGATGAAGCGATGGTGACGACAAGCAGCGAAATTGACCTCGGAACGGCGGATGTCCTCTTCGAGCGGCGTGGGCCAGTCGCGTGGCTGACATTCAACCGTCCCCAGGCGCGCAACGCGATGACCTTCGCGATGTACGACGCGCTTCTCCGCGTCTGCGAACATGTTACCGAGACGCCGGAAATCCGCGTGCTCGTCCTGACGGGCGCGGGGGAGAAGGCGTTCGTGGCGGGAACGGATATCAGCCAGTTCACGTCGTTCCAGAGCGCGCAGGACGCTCTCGACTACGAGGCGCGAGTTGGCGCGGTCATTACGGCGCTCGAACTGCTGGACCGTCCGACGATCGCGGCGATTCGCGGCTTCGCGGTCGGTGGTGGCGCGGCGATGGCGATGGTCTGCGACATCCGCGTTGCGACGCCGGAATCTCGCTTCGGCTTTCCGATCGCGCGCACGCTCGGCAACGCGCTCGCCATCGGCGCGTACGCCCGCCTCGTCGATTTGATTGGCCCGGCGCGGACCAAGGAGATGATCTTCCGCGCCCGGCTGATGGACGCGGAGGAAGCGCATACCGTCGGGTTGTTCAGTGAGATCGTCGAAGCGGAACTGTTGCATCAGCATGTACAGGAGATGGCGGAGCAGATCGCCGGTAACGCGCCGCTGACCATCCAGATTACGAAGGAATCCGTGCGCCGCATTCTCGCGCATCGTCGCCCGCCGCATAGCAGCGACCTGATTGTCAAAGCGTACACGAGCGAGGACTTCCACGAGGGCGTCAGCGCATTCCTCGAAAAGCGCAAGCCGAACTGGCAGGGGAAGTAGTTCGGAGTTCGAGGCAAGGAGGATTTGTGGCATGGGAGATGATGCTCAGGCAATGATGCCGCTTTCGGGGATACGGGTGCTTGATCTGGGGCGGCATTTGGCCGGGCCGTCATGCGCGCAGTTCCTTGGTGATCTCGGCGCGGACGTGGTGAAGATCGAGAACCCGGAGCGCGGCGAGGATGGCCGTGCGGCCGGGCCGCCATTCTTTGACGAGAACGGGCCGGCGACAGCGGGCGAGAGCGCCTTTTTCCTTTCTGCGAACCGGAACAAACGGTCGCTGGCGATGGACATCAAGGGGTCGGAGGGGCAGGCGCTCTTTCGCCGCCTTGCTGAGACGGCGGATGTTGTAGTGGAGAACTTCCGACCCGGCGTGATGGATGCGCTCGGCATCGGCTATGACGCAATGTCCGCCAAAAACCCGCGCATTATCTATGCGTCGCTCTCCGGCTTCGGCGCGGATGGCCCGGCTGCGAGCCGCCCCGGCCTTGATAACATCATCCAGGGCTTCTCCGGCCTGATGAGCGTCACCGGTTTTGAAGGCGGCGAACCAGTGCGCGTCGGCATCCCGATCGCCGATCTCCTCACCGGTCTACTCGGTGCATACGGCATTCTTGCCGCCCTAGTAGCCCGTGAGCGGACGGGACGCGGCCAGCGTGTAGAGACATCGCTCCTGGAAAGCATGGTCGGCATGCTCGGTTTCCAGGCTGTCCGCTATCTCAACGGTGCGGGCGTACCTCCACCGGCGGGCAATCACCACCCGATCAACGCACCCTATGGCGCCTACCGGACGAAAGACGGTTGGGTGATCCTCGGCGCGACGGGGGACAAGCGATGGAAGGCCTTCTGTACAATCGTTGGCGCCCCGGAATGGCTTGACGACCCACGATTCACAACGAACGGCGGCCGTTTCTCGCACAATGCTGAACTGACCGAACTGATCAACGCGAAGTTGCAAGCGCACATCTCGGACGAGTGGGAAGAAATCCTCAACGCGCGCGGCATCCCCTGCGGCCCGATTTACACGATGGAGCAGAGCCTCGAACACCCGCAGATTCATCATCGGGAGATGGTCGTCGAGCGCCCGCACCCAACGATGGGCACGGTGCGGCTGCTCGGCCTACCGGTGAAATTAAGCGAGACGCCTGGCGCGATCCATCGCACGCCGCCCCTCTTCGCCCAGCATACCGACGAAATCCTCCGCGAGATCGGCGTGACGGATGTCGAACTGGCGCAGTTACGCGCTCGCGGCGTCATCACCTCCGGTGCAGTGCCGGAGCGCGCCGCAGCGGACGGGTAAGGTAATGGTGGCAACGGGCTTCAACCTGCCGAACCTCGCTGCGGCTGGCTGGAAGCCCGCCGCCACTACATCTCCGTGCGGCCATTGTGGGAGGGGAAAGAGCATGGACTTCGCGGTCACCGAAACGGCGCTCCAGGAGTTGCTCGAAGCGTCGCCGTTCAACCGGCCGTATGGATTCCGCGTGCAGTCCATTGGCGATGGCATCTGCACGGTCGCCGTCCCGTTCCAATTTACGCACGAGCGACCGGACGGCCTCATCAGTGGCCCCGTCTTCATGGCGGCCGCAGACGTGACGACATGGCTGGCGGTCATGACGAAGACGGGAATCATTGAGCACCTCGTCACCGTCGAAATGAAGACGAACTTTCTCAATGGCGCGCGGGCTGAAGACGTGACCTGCACCGCGACGATCCTCAAACTGGGGCGACGGTTGATTTACGGCACCGCCGTATGCACGAGCGGCGCGGGCAAATTGCTCACGCATCACACGGTGACGTATATCCGCCCGGACGGATGATCTTGTCGTGCGGGTAACGCATTTCGGCAGGGTTCGTGTAGAATGGTCACATATGAAGAGCGAGGATGCCGACGTGCGAATGCGCGCCCCGGAAAGAGATTGCACGATGATTACCCTCGGCCCGAATGAACTCCTGACGATCCATGAAGGGGATAGTGCTGCATATTTTGCGCTCTTTCCTGCTAATGCCGCATTCGGGCAGACGCATTACGGCAACTATTATGAAGTGATGATCGAGAAGATACTCAACGGCTGGCGTGCCTTTGTGCCAGCGCATCCCGCGTGGGAGGCGACCGCGCTGTCTCGCGATGATGTGAAGCGAGAACTTGGAGAGGTAATCAAGGCTGACCTACGCCATCAGGAGGGATTACTGAGTACCTATATCCATTTCGATCCCTCAGAACCCGGCGTTGATCAGGCGCGAGTCGCCCCAGCGGATGTGCCGGTCTGGGTGATCGTAGCGCAACTCGAGGGTGTGAATGAAAATGTCACGCAGGTCGCGGAAGATTACGAACTGCCCCGCGAGGCAGTTGAAGCGGCAATAATCTTCTATCGGCGCAACCGTGCGGCGATTGACGCTCGTCGCGCCGAGAACCGTCTCCCGGGGACTCAACGGCGGTGGCAACCTGATATGATGCCGCAACCGTAGACGGTTATCATGCATTTTCTTCTTGATGAGAACCTGTCTCATACACTTGTGGGCCGACTCGTCGCGGCTGGACATGACGCGGATAGCGTCACGCTCCTTGGCATGAAAGGGTCGCCCGATGAGGAACTGCTCTGGTTCGCGAAAACGCGCGGCTGGGTGTTCGTCTCGATAGACGAGGATTATCTGCTTTTGCACCGCGCCTTTCGCCGATGGGGGATCACTGATAGACACGCGGGTATACTGACCTTACCGGATCTTTTGCCGCCGCCCGCGCAAACGTGGGCGCTCGACATCTTTGCGAGCGAAGGACTCCCGACAGCGGATCGGCTATACATCTGGGAAACAGCGCAAGGTGGCCAGTGGATACGCTACGATCCGCATCCCCGTGATGTGCAATTGTAAGTTCGGCGGCTCTCGCTACAGTGGAATATATCCGCCCAAACGAATAGGCAGCACGACCTATCCGCGTTGCCACAATGACGCCCAACACGCAGGCTCCGCCATGCCGCTCGCATATGCGGACGCGATCATTTTCTCGACATCGAGCGCGGTGCGGTGGAATGAGATGCGGATCTGGTCGTCGTCCACATCGAGCACGGCGTATTCTGTCCAATGCACATCACGATTGTATGGTCGTACGGAACCGACACCAGGCAAGCCGACGCTGCCCGGATTGATGATCTGGCGGTCGCGGAAGCGACGCATCATCGCGATGTGCGTGTGCCCACCTGCCATGATCGTTGGATCGTGCCCATTCATCATCGCATCAAGATCATCGTCGGGCGTTGTCGCGATGATCGTGTCATCGAACGAGCGGGGCGAACCGTGGAAACAAAGAAGCGTCCGCCCAGTCCCCAGCGAACGCTCGATCACTGCCGGAAACGCGCTCACATATGCACGATCTTCGTCCGTGAGTTGCGCCGCACTCCATTGGGTGACGGCACGGTCAATCGCGTCCGCGCCCGTGAGAGGCGGTGGCGCGAACAGCCAGGCATCGGTATTTCCCATCACGACCGGGTAGCCCAGTGCGCGCAGTCGGGCGATCACCTCGGCTGGCTGTGGGCCGAGCGCGGCAACATCGCCGAGGCAGATCAGTTCGTCTACCCACTCGCGTTCGAGTGCCGCAAGAACCGTATCGAGCGCGATGCAATTGCCGTGAATATCGGCGATCAGCCCAATGCGCATCGTTCTCCCTCACCGGAATTGTGCTATGCCCGAACGTCTATCACGATGCGGCCACGGACATGGCCTTTGAGGATTTCCTCGCTCATCGCCGGGACATCGGCGAGCGGGATAATCTGCGTGATGCGGGCGAGCATGTCTGCCGGGAGATCATGCGCGAGCCGTTCCCACGCCGCGCGCCGCTGCGCCTGCGGAACGAAGACCGAGTTGATGCCGAGCAGGCTAACGCCGCGCAGGATAAATGGCATGACCGTTGTATTGACCGTGAACCCTCCCGCCAACCCGCAGGCCGCGACGCTGCTGTTGAACCGCATCGCGGGGAGGATCGCCGCGAGCGTGTCGCCGCCGACGGTGTCCACCGCGCCCGCCCATTGCTCGGATTCAAGGGGCCGACCGGAGGGTTTCGCGGTTGTGTCGCGCTCCACGATTGTTTTCGCGCCGAGGCTGATGAGATAGTCGTGCAGTTCGGGCCGTCCGGTTGATGCAGCGACGTGGTAGCCGAGGTATGCGAGTACGGCGACCGCGACACCTCCTACCCCACCGCCCGCCCCGGTAACGAGCACGGGATGTTCGCCCGGTGTTAGGCCGCGTTCTTCGAGTGCGATGACGCAGAGCATCGCGGTGAATCCCGCCGTGCCGTAGCCCATTGCCTGTTCGAGACGCATCGTTGCCGGGAGGGGCACGAGCCATTCGGCCCGCACGCGCGCCTTCTGCGCGAAGCCGCCCCAGTACTTCTCGCCGACTTCCCATCCCGTCAGGATTACCCGGTCCCCCGGCTTCCAGAGGGGAGAGCGCGATTCCTCGACCGTCCCCGCGAAGTCAATGCCGGGCACCATTGGATAGCGCCGCACCACCCGCCCCTTGCCCGTCACCGCCAGGCCGTCCTTGTAGTTGAGCGTCGAGTAGGCAACCGAAACGAGCACGTCGCCGTCTGGCAAATCGCTGTTCGCGAGTTCCTTGATCGCTGACTGCACCGCGCCATTGGATTCCGTGAGCACGAGCGCTTTGAATTGATCGTCCGCCATTCTGCCCCTCTTTCCTTGGTAGCGTAGGCTTCAGCCTGCGTCCCTCTCCAGTGATGAATCGCGCCCGTGGTTTTTGCGGCTGGGAAAGCCTGCGCCACCGATTCTGAGACGCAGGCTGAAGCCTACACTACCGACTTACGGCAGCGCGACGTGCAGGTCGCGCGCAACGGTTGCGATGGCATCCCATGTTGCATCCGGGAGGGGAATGCCCTTCTCGCTGCGGTCAGCGCGGCTACGGGATTCCGGCTCGCCGGGGAGGAGGACTTCGTCGAATCCTTCAGCGGGCTGCTGGCTCTTCAGGCGCGCGGCGACGTTCTCGACTGTTTCGCGGAAATCTTCATTGGCGCGGAAGGTGCCGGGATCAATGCAGCAGACGAAGAGGCAGGAACCACGCTCGCCCGCCGGCACAACCTGCCCGCCGCTCAACCCGACCGCCAGCATCTCGACGATCACGGACATCGCGTACCCCTTGTGACCGGCGAAGGGAAGCAGCATGCCGCCGTCGTAGAACTCTTCCACGTCGGTCGTCGGTTCGCCGTGTTTGTCCAGAATCCATCCTTCCGGCACTGGCTCCTTGCGGGCGCGGGCAACCATTAACTTGCCCTGCGCGCCGCCCGTTGTGGCGTAATCGAGGAGGATCGGTGGCTGCCCGCTCGCGCGTGGGATCGCCCACGAGAAGGGATTCGTGCCGAGCGCCTTCGACTTCCCGCCGAACGGGGTCGCTTGATACGGACCGTGCGCGCCGGAGGCGGCCGCGAAGGTAATCAAACCCTCGCGCGCGCCGAGTTCCGCCCACTCACCGATCCGGCCCGTGTGGTGACAACGGAACGCGGAGGCTGCCGCAATGCCGATCGCGTTCGCCTTGCGCGCCGCGATCGTCGCGGTCATCCGCGCGCCGACCTGCCCGAAGGTCGAATTGCCGTCCACAATTGCGGTTGCCGGTGTCTCGTGCGAGACGAACGGGACGTTTGCCGGGCGTAGTTTGCCATTGTTGATGTCCGCTATGTAACTGGGAATACGGATCACGCCATGCGAGTCGTGCCCGGCGAGATTCGCGCCGATTAGCGAGCGTGTCACGCCCTCGGCATTTTCCGCTGTCGCCCCTGCCGCAAGGAAGATCGCTTGTGAAAGATCACCCAGCGTTTCCGCGTCGCGCGTCTGTACCATCTCGTTTCCCCCCTATCCCTTGCCGCTCTCGCGCGGGACGATTGCTGGAATGTGCGCGTCGCGAATCATCGTATTGAGCGCCGCGACATCCCGCTCAATGATCGCATTGAGGGTAGTACGGTGGGCGTTGGCACGACCGGCAAGGCTTTCATAGACTTCGACGGACTGCTTCGTCGGCGCGGCATCGGCCCCGGCGACCGCGCCGTAGACACCCGCCAGTTTGCTGTTCACCTTCACAGGGAAGTTGAGCGTGTCGGAGCGCACTTTCGCCTGTGTCTGGATCAGGTCTTCCTCGATTGGCGCGAGCCGTTCCTTGAGCGCCGCAATATGCTCGGTGATCGCCGGGTTCACCTTCTCGTCGCTGGTACGCTTCTCCCATTCTTCCGCCTGCGCGCGGACGGCGCGGAGCGTCTTGATCGTCGCGTGGGTCTCATTGATCGTGTCCCGGATTCGGCAGAGGAGCGCGAACTGCGCATCGAGGTCCGCTTGCGTCACCCGCACGCGTGGGTCTTTCTCGATCTTAAATGACTGCGTTTGCGTTTCGTCGCCGACAGTCAGACGCACCTGATACGTACCGAGCGAGGCTATTGGGCCGGGCAGCGTTCCTTCAGCGGTGAAGAAGCCGTCAATCCCCTCGGCGTCCGCGTAGCGCATATCCCACGCGAAACGGTTGATGCCGGGTTCCGTTGGCACCTTCGGCTCTTCCTTCTTCGGCGGGGTCGGGTTTGGGGAGGGCGGTTCGAGCACTGTCCCTACACTACCTTCCGGCTTCTTTTCCTCGCTCTTGTACGTCTTGATCTCATTACCGTCGCGGTCGAGGAAGGTGAGGGTCATTGGGCCTTCAGGCTTTTCCTTGAGGTAGTAGGTGACGAGCACACCGTCTGGCGGGTTGGCACCGGCATCGAGGAAGTGTTCGACGACCGAACCGTCCTCCTTTTTCTCCTGGGTTTTGGCGAGGATCGTCGCGCCCGTCATCTGGTAGTTCTTGCCGGGCGTCGCCTGCCGAAAAAAGCCCCGGTTCGTCACAAAGCGAATGGTCGGGCGCGGTGGGAAGAGGTGAAACGTCCCCTTCACCGTTTCGTCCGTCGCCTGCCGGAGCGACGTGAGATCATCCAGGACCCAGAAGGCGCGGCCATGTGTCGCGGCGATCAGGTCGGAATCCTTCACTGCGAGATCGTGGATCGGCACGACGGGCAGATTCAACTGCAACGGTTGCCAGTGAGCGCCGTCATCAAATGAGACGTGAACGCCAGTTTCGGTACCCACGTAAAGCAGGCCGCGTCGCGCCGGGTCCTCGCGGATAACGCGGGTAAAGTCATTCTCCGCGATGCCGTCCGTGATCTTCGTCCAATGTTTGCCGTAGTCGTTCGTCTTGTAGAGGTATGGACGGAAGTCATCGAGTTTGTAGCGCGTCGCGGCGATGTATGCGGTAGCGGGGTCGTGCGGGGAGGCTTCGATGATCGAGATCAGCGCCCATTCTCCCATCTCCTTCGGCGTCACATTCTCCCAGTTCGCACCGTTGTCGCGGGAAAGATGCACCAGACCATCGTCCGACCCGGCCCAGAGTATTCCCTGTTGCACCGGCGATTCCGCGAAGGCGAAGATGGTGCCGTAATATTCCGCGCCCGTGTTGTCCCTGGTGATCGGCCCACCGCTCGCTTCCATCTTCGTTACGTCGTTGCGCGTCAGGTCAGGGCTGGCCGTTTCCCAACTGCTTCCCTCGTCCGTCGAACGGAAGACATGGTTGCCGGTGATGTAGAGCGTCTGCGGATCATGCGGGGAGAGCATGATCGGCGCGGTCCAGTTGAAGCGGTACTTAACATCCTTCGCGCCCCAGCCGAGGTGCGGTTCCGGCCAGACATTGATGTTCTGTCGCTGCCCGGTGCGCCGGTCGAGGCGGGTGATCGCGCCGCCGTAACTCCCTGCGAAGATGATGTTCGGGTCGTCCGGCTTGACGGCGATGTAGCCGCTCTCGCCGCCGCCGACCTCGAACCATTCCGACTGCGGGATGGCGGCCATCGAGGAGCGGCTCGGCCCGGCTATCGTCGTATTGTCCTGCTGCGCGCCATAGACGCCGTAGGGCGTCTCGGCGTCGGTCGTGACATGATAGAACTCGGCGGTTGGCTGATTGTAGAGGGTGGACCACGTAGTGCCGCCATTGAAGGAGACTGCCGCGCCGCCATCGTTCCCCTGAATCATTCGTTCGGGATTTTTCGGGTCAACCCAGAGATCGTGGTTGTCGCCGTGCGGGATCGGGAACTGCGCGAACGTTTTGCCGCCATCAGTGGATTTGAACGCCGGGACGTTTAGTACCCAGAGTGCTTCCGGGTTCGTCGGATGCGCGTAGATATGCATGTAGTACCAGGCGCGCTGCCGCAAATTGCGATCCTCGGAGAGCCGTTCCCACGTCGTGCCACTGTCGTCCGAGCGGAAGACCGCGCCGTCCTCGGCCTCGATGAGCGCCCAGATACGGTCACGTTTGGCGGGCGAGGCGGCGAGGCCGATCTTGCCGAGTACGCCCTTCGGTAGGCCGGGATTGCGCGTGATCTCTGTCCAGGTGTCGCCGCTATCAGTGGTCTTGAAGATGCCACTCCCCTCGCCACCACTGATCAGTTGGTGCGCATCGCGCCGTGCCTCCCAGAAGGATGCATACAGCACGCGCGGATTGTGCGGGTCCATGACGAGGTCGCTCGCCCCCGCCGTTTCGCTACGGAATAGCACCTGCTCCCACGTCTTCCCGCCGTCCTTCGAGCGGTAGATGCCGCGCTCTTTGTTCGGCCCATGTGCGTGGCCGAGGGCCGCGACGTAGAGCAGATCGGGATTCTTTGGATGAACGCGGATTTTGGCGATGTGCCGGGTCTCTTCCAGACGACAATGCGTCCACGTCTTGCCCGCGTCGGTGGATTTGTAGACGCCATCGCCGTGCGCGACATTGCCGCGAATCGAGACCTCGCCCATACCGACGTAGATGACATTCGGGTCTGATTCGGCGACGGCGATTGCGCCCACCGATGCGCGTTTGAAGTAGCCGTCGGAAATATTCTCCCAGAAGACGCCGCCATCGGTCGTCTTCCAGACGCCGCCGCCCGTCGAACCCATATAAAAGACCTGATCGCGCGCCGGATCGCCCGCGACCGCCACGACGCGGCCCCCACGAAACGGCCCGATCAGCCGCCATTCGAGCGCGTGCAACTGATCACTGGCAAACATTGTGTCGCTCATTGTTTCCCCTTCGTATCCTGCCGCCTCGTCATCGAACATGCCGGTAGTCTCGCACACGCGCGTATAGCCCGGCAATCCAAGAAATGGTAGCGTAGGCTTCAGCCTGCGAAACCTACGTAAGATTCCTTCCAAGGGGAAAGGGACGCAGGCTGAAGCCTACGCCACCAGATACATTAGAGTTCGTCCACCACCTGCGGATAGACGCGCTGGAAAGCCTCGGCGTAGCGGATGCCGGACATGCCACCAGCGCGACGGGCATGATTCGCGCGGTAGACGGCACGCTCAGTGTAGTAGTCGCGCAGATACGATTGCGCCTTAACCGCTTCCATCGCGCGCTGCTTCTTGTCGAAAACGGCAGTGATGTCGAGAAAAGTCGTCGGGACGAAATTGCAGAGTTCCGGCTGGTGCGGCTCGAAGAGGAAGAGCGCAGGCGGCGCAATCGTCGCGAAGGCGCTGGGGACACCCGCCCCGGCTGCGAGGACGCGGGCGCGTACTGCGGCAGCATGGCCGACATCGTGATCCTGATTGTACGGATCGCGTTCCGTGTGCGTCAGGAGGACCGCAGGCGCAAACTCCCGGATGATCGCCGCCAGTTCTTCCAGCGCCGCGCGGGGCACTTCGAGCGGATAATCGCCCAAGTCAAGACAGCGGAAGGTCGCGCCGACCGCGTCCGCCGCCTCGCGCGCCTCCGCATCACGGACGCGCTTGACGTTTTCTACCGTCTGTCCCGGTTCCTTCCAGAGTTCGCCCGACTCGCCTCGCTCGCCATACGAGAGTGCGATTACTGCTGCCGTGCCGCCATTCGCTGTCGTGACGGCCATCGCGCCCGCCGCTCGCCAGACGAAGTCCGCCGAATGCGCGCCAATCACCAGCATTTTCCGCCCGTTCACCATTACTTCCCCTCCCGGTTGTGGTTGATTGCGTTGCGTCGTGATGCTACCACGATCCGCATGCGTGGGGGAGGGAATAGGAAGTGAGGACGCAGCGCGGATTACTCGTTATCCCTGCCGCTGATCGCGCCAGCGCACAGCGGCTTCGAGCGCCCCGAGATCGTAGTCCGGCCCACCGGAGCCAAAAACCAGATGCGTGATGCCGTTCTGGACGTACTGCTCGGCGGTGTCTGGGTCGAAGGTCCGGGTCGAAACGGAGCGCTCGATTGCAGCCGGGTTGCGCCCGACGCGCTGGCACCATTCATCGAGGATGCGGCTCTTAGCCCCAGCCGCTTCGGGATCGCCGAAGCCGTTCCAAATATCGGCGTACTCCGCGACAAGGCGGAGCGTCACCTTCTCCCCGCCGCCACCGATGAGGATCGGCAGTTTGCCGTCGCGCACGGGCGGCGGATTCAGCTTGCCCAGCCGCTCCCGGATGACCGGCAGCGCCGCGCCGAGGTCCTTGAGACGGCTCGGTGCGGTGCCGAAGTTGTAACCATATTCGGTGTAGTCGCGCTCTGCCCATCCACTACCGATGCCGAGGATAGCCCGCCCGCCGGAGATGTGATCCACCGTCCGGGCCATATCCGCAAGCAGGTTCGCGTTCCGATACGAATTGCAGGTGACGAGTGCGCCGAACTGGACGCGGCTCGTCACCTCGGCCATCGCGGCGAGGAGCGTCCAGCACTCGTAATGCAGGCCATCCGGCTCGCCACTGAGTGGGAAGAAGTGGTCCCAGTTGAAGAGTGTGTCCGCGCCACTCGCTTCGACGCGTTGCCACGCATCGCGCATCTGCTGATAGGTCGCATGCTGGGGATGAATCTGCGCGCCGATTCGGATTTGCATGGTTCGTTGCCCTCTTTCACGATGCTCTCGCCGCTGTCTGTCGCGGAAAGGGACAACGGCACGCAGACGTCATGCATTCCCCGCATCCGGCGCAATCAGCGCGCGGCGACGGGCGCGAGAAGGGCGCGGACGTGTTCCAGGACGATTGCCGCTTCGTCCGGTTCGACGAGCGATTGCGGATTGAGGGCGATGGCATCAGTTCCCACCGTGCCGACCGCAACGCATGGCGAGCCGCCGTAGAGTGCGGCGACGACTGCATCGCGCGTCATCGGGAAGTCCGGGCTGAGGCGGACGATGGCGCGGGCATGCGGCTGGCCCGCCTCGCTCGGATAGCCGCGTTCGACGGTGACACCCGGCAGGTCGCGCAGCCCGGCGATCCATCGCTGCACGGTCTCTTCGTAGCCCGCCAGAACCGCCTCTTCATTTTGCGCCAGCGACCACTCGACAGCGGCGAGGACACCGAGCGTCTCCTCCTTGCCGACCTTCATCGGGCGGCCGAGGCTGTGGTTCGGGCTACCATTGACGCGGCAAGCGGCGACAATATCGCGCCGCCCAAGCACGAGGCCGGACGATTGCGGCCCGCGCAACCCCTTGCCGCCGCTGAAGATGGCGATGTCCGCGCCGAGATCGCGTGTGAAGTGCCAGAGGCTGCTGACCGGTGGGATTTGCGCCGCCGCATCCACGAGCACCGGCACGCCGTGCTTGTGCGCGATGGCGACGACGTCCGGCAACGCGAGCGCGCCACGGGCGTAGTGTTCCCCGGCGAACCAAAGGACGCAGGCGGTACGCGGCGAGATCGCGGCTTCCAGTTCCCACGGCTGCGTCGTGTGCGCGCCGCCGATTTCGACGAGTGTCGCGCCCGTCTGCCGTGCCGCGTGATCGTAGCCATTACGGTGCGCGCGGTGGATGATGACTTCGCGCTTGCCGTCTGTTAGATAAGGGAAGCGGGCAATGGCCGCCGGGTCTTCCCCGGCGATGCAAGCCGCTACCGCGATGGCGATCCCCGCCGCCGCGCCGGAAGAGATGTAGCATGCCTCATTCTGAGTGAGCGCCGCAATCCGCTCGCCGACGCGCTCCTGAAGGAGCGGGAGATCAACATGCATCGCTGCCCCTTCCGCCATTGCCGCGACGACGGGAGGCGGCATGACCGAGCCGCCAAGGCGCGTTAGCGTCGCCGCCGCATTGATGATGCGCCGGATACCGAGATCGTCGTACCTGCTCATGCGATTACCTCCCACAGACGCGGTTTCGGCTCTTTGCCGAGTTGCTGCGCCATCCAAGCATCCTGCCAATCGTGGTCCGTCGCGCCCTCGTGTGTCACACGATATTGCTCGACCGGCCCGCCAAGTGCGCCCGTCAACGGTTCCAGCCACTCCGGGCCGTTGATCGCTCCCTCGTCGCCAGAGATCAGCAAGGTCGTCGCGCGTACACGCGCCGCGTGGTGAGTCGGGTCCATGTACGCGAGCGTGCGGGCGACATCCTCCCGGTTTTCCGGGTACGTACGGAGATAGTCGTTGACCTCCTCGACCGGATAGGCGGACGAGCGATCAGCGGCTTCAAGTAGTCGGTAGAAGAGCAGCCCACCCGCCTGCATCGCCGTGAACTGCGGTCGCCGCGCCGCAGTAATCAGCGCGAGATCGTCCCCAACGATGCTGACGTGGCTCCCATCCACTTCTGGGCGAGAACGCAGAAACTCCGCGCCGCGCAAGCAGTCCGCGATGATGCTCCGGTAGATATACGTCGCCGGGTTGTCAATGCCGCGTGTCAGCAGGCCGGGATAGGACGCCGCGAAAGGCTGATCGGCCAGCCGTTGCCCCCGATGCATCAGCGTCAGCGTCGCATACCGCTCGCGGTCGTCATAGTGCGGAACGTGATTGACGCTCCCATAGCGCGGCGTGTTCATCAAGCCGGGGAATGACCCATCCCCAACCGGCACGCTGTAGTAACCGAAGATGCGGTACGGCCCGATGCTCGTCAGCCGCAGATTGTAGACGGTCGCGAAATCCGTGCTGCGAAGCGTATTCCGCTCCATCTCAACCGCGAGCGGATACCGCGCCAGTTCTCCGTCTAGTTCATCCCAATACGCCTCGAAATCCGTCGGTCGCTCTGTCATCAATTCACCTCATCTATCTAACCGATTGAACCGTAAAGACGCAAAGCGCGCAAAGAAATACAGAAAGAATAAGGAAATGTGGGAACGCCCGGCAATCTGAGTGTATTCCCCTTCCTTATTCTCTCTTTGCGTCCTTTGCGTCTTTGCGGTTCTCTCCGGTTTCATCCTACGGTCGGTTCCGCGTGGCGCATGTACGCGGCGGGTTTGAGTTGCGCGGCAAGGAAGGCTTCGACTTTCGGCATCTCCCAATAGACGCCGGAATCATGGGCGCAGCGCGGGTAAGCGTGGATTTCTTTCGGACAGGTCATCGTGTTGTAGAGGGCGTAGCCGGTCTCAGGTGGGCAGACATCGTCCGCGAGGCCAACGTAGACGAGCATCGGGCATGTGATCATCGGTGCGAAGTTGGCGCCGTCGAAGTAGTTATAGGTGGCGCGGACCGCCTCGGCGCGCTCCGGGTAGAGGCGCAGGTAGTCGTTGATCTCTTCATACGGCCACGAATGCGTCAGATGCGCGGCATCCATGAAACCGCAGAGATACGGTGCACCCGCCGCCCCAACCGTAATTACGTCGTTACGTAACGCGGCAGTCGTGACCGTCAGCGCGCCGCCCTGGCTGCTACCGTGAACGCCAATGCGCGTCTTGTCCACTTCGGGGCGGGTAAGGACGAAGTCTACGGCACGGGCGGCGTCCACGTAGAAACCGCGATAGCCATACGTGTATCGGTCTACGACATTACTCATCAGCAGGCCCGGATAGCCGGGGTTGTACTGTTTGTTCGAGCGCAGTTTTCCGCGCGGCGCGACGCCGACCGCCGCGTACCCCATCTTCGCCCACGACTTCGGCAGCGTCGGCTCAGAGACGTAGCCGGGCACGATCAAGAGCGCGGGATAGGGTGGCGGGAGATACGACTCCTTCGGGACACAGTACCACCCCGCGATGCGCACATGATCGAGACTATCGTAGTGGATTTCGTAGACATCTACCTCGTCCGTCGAGCGCATCGGCACATGCTCCATCGTCGGATTAAGCGGAATCTCGCCCACCTCCGCCATGATCGCCGCCCAGAATGCGTCGAAATCCGCTGGCCGTACCGTCGTCGTCCCGTACTGTTCCGCTGCTTTCCGTGCTATCGGCATTCTTCCTCCTCGTCCCGCTCGGTGATACGACACAGGTCAGGCTGGCATGAAACGCAGGTTCACGCTCACTATACAACCAAGGCGCATCACACCGAAAGCCTGTTGCGTTCCGTGGGGATGGCTCTCATGTACGGCGAACAGGCGACATGCGCGGGCAAATTCGCTTCGATATGTGGTAGTGGGCGTTCGCTTGCGAAACCAAAGCGCTGTAGCAGGCCAATATCCGCCACCAGTATCCGCCCTCAGCCCTCAGGCAAATAGGCGTGATGCCCGCCATCCACGAGGAGCGATTGCCCGGTCGTGAATTCCGTCTCGGGAAGACAGAAGAAGCGGACGGCCGCCGCGATATCCTCCGCCCGTCCGACGCGCCCGAAGGGGATGTGACGTGCCGAACGCGCCCACCGCTCCGCGTTCTCCGGCACGCCGGGACGTTCCGCAATCGCGCCGGGAATGACGCAGTTGACGCTGATCCCGTATGGCGCTAACTCGAATGCCATGTTGCGCGTCATCGTCTCGACCGCGCCCTTCGCGCTGTCGTAGACAGTGGCATCTTTGTGGCAGCCGTGCGCGCCGATCGTGCTGATGTTGACGATCCGCCCGCGAATACCGCGCGCGATCATCTGGCGTGCGGCGTGCGGCGTGCTGCGCGAGGATGAACGGCGAGCGGTAATTGACATTCGTCTGGTAGTCCCAGTCGGCATCCGTCACGTCCCAGAATGGGCCGCGAATGCTCA